>VTLG01004153.1_pt1 | contig 34535 bp, 34 predicted proteins | sample 4694571 | NCBI WGS metagenome assembly VTLG01 (sample SAMN12604809, study PRJNA352737) | marine metagenome | biome: ENVO:00000447; feature: ENVO:00000209|ENVO:00000569|ENVO:01000036; material: ENVO:00002151; isolation source: viral sequences binned using virsorter ...
GGCGGTTTTTGGCTTTAGAAGGTAAGCGCTTTGATAATCTATAAATGCACTAAGTATCCAGAGAGCTATTTTTTCCCTTGACAATCCCTGTTCATTGGAGTATACTGGTAGAAAGATGTAAAGGAAACATGGAACTGAAAGAACACGAACATAGTACAAAGACTTCGACTCCTCTGAAGCATCACCATCCTCTGAGTTGGTATGTGAAGTGGGCTAGTTCTATTGTATTGGTCTTTGCAATGATAGCCACTACGAATAACATGTACCCTATGAACATGATACTACAGGGTATCGGAGTGGCTGGATGGTTATGGGTGGCGATTATCTGGAATGATCGGGCCCTTATTGTGGTAAATGCGGTGGCAGTGGCCATCATGTGTAATGGAATATTTGTATGGATAATGACTTTGATTTAGTGGCGGAGATTGTCTCTGCCTACGTAGGCAATAATAAGTGTGAGCGGTGGGAATTACCTTTGTTAATTCGATCTGTACACGATACCTTTGCCGAACTGAGGGCAGAAGCCCCCAGCCCCGAAAACTCAGCGAAGAATGCTGACTTAACCGATACAAGGGAGCCTCTACTAGAGGTGCCGACCCCTGTATCTTTCTTTCATGGAGAACGAGAAGACGATGGCAAATGACTTTCTTAAAAAAATTATTAAAGACACTGGTAACGAGTACGCTTCGGTTGTTGAAGATGGCGTTGAAGCTGGTGATGTGGACACTTTTATTGACACTGGTTCTTTCATTCTTAATGGTCTGTTGTCAGGCTCTCTGAATGGTGGTTTACCTGCCAATAAGATAACTGCTCTGGCGGGCGAAAGTGCAACTGGTAAGACTTACTTTCTCATGGGTATCGTCAAGTCGTTTCTCGAAGCCGACCCCTCGGCGGGCGTTGTGTATTTTGAGAGTGAAAGCGCAATTACCAAGCAAATGGTGATTGATCGTGGTATTGACCCCAAGCGTATGGTTGTTTTTCCTGTTACAACGGTTCAACAGTTTCGTACAGAGGCTCTCAAGATTCTGGACTCCTATCTGGAACAGGATGAGTCGGATCGACAGCCTCTATTCATGTGTCTGGACTCTCTTGGTATGTTATCCACAACCAAAGAGGTGGAAGATACCTCTGATGGTAAGGAGACAAGAGACATGACGAGGGCTCAGGTGCTCAAGGCGGCGTTTCGAGTTCTGACATTGAAGTTAGGGCGGGCGAAAGTTCCGATGGTGATCACAAATCACACATATGATGTGGTGGGCTCCATGTTTCCGACCAAAGAGATGGGCGGAGGCAGTGGCCTCAAGTATGCAGCCTCTTCTATTGTCTATCTTTCCAAGAAAAAGGAGAAGGACGGTACAGAGGTTATCGGTAACATCATTCACTGTAAGAACCACAAGTCTCGCCTGACGGTAGAGAACAAGATGGTTGATGTGAGACTATTATACGAGCGAGGCCTTGATCGATATTACGGTCTTCTTGACCTTGCACTGGAACATGGCGTGTTCAAGAGCGTCAGCACACGAATCGAACTACCAGATGGCACCAAAACCTTTGGTAAGACGATAAACAATGACCCTGAGAAGTATTTTACGGAAGAGGTCATGGCACAACTGGAAGAGGCTGCGGCCAAGGAGTTTAAGTATGGAGTATAATATCGGTGATTTGGTTGAATTCGCAACTGAATATGGGCTTCCCAAAAAGGGAACCATCGTAAATGTCGCCAGTGAGATGGATTCGTATGATGAAATGCGTCTGAAGGACGGCGTGGCCCTCTACTGGTCAAAGAAGATGAAGAAGTGGACTCCTGTAAAGGAAAAGAATGCTCACACTGTGTTTCTTGAGGTTGAAACCAAACGAGGAGGCTATGCGTTCATCTATATGGATGAGGTGATGAGCTATGAGCCGTCTTAGCGAATTGGCAGCGGGGGTCAGCCCGAAAAAGCCAGCTAAACCCTGGCCTAATTTTCTGCAGCCCTTTCCTGTCAAGATCAAAGAGGTGGCTGATCCCACCAATGGCGGTGTTCTCAACGAGTACATAGAGAAAGCCATACGAGAGGCCGGCGACAAGTACGAGAATCGTACCGAAGCCAAGTGTCTGATGACTCGTTGGGACATGCATGACTACTTTGAAAGCTTTCGACTGATTGGTGTCTGATGACTCGTTGGGATATGCATGACTACTTTGAAAGCTTTCGACTGATTGGTGAAGCGGCCATGGGGTTTGCGTCTATGGTTCCTCTTGCCAAGAGAACGACACCAGAGGGTGAACCCGAAACCGTACCCCTAAGAATTACGGAATCGTGGGGCCTCATCTATGGCAAGGGCAATTCCTGTGGTAAGCATACACATTGGCCCTCGTTATGGTCTTATACCTACTGTGTAAAAGGTGACGATAGCCATCCGCCTCTTGTTTTTCCTGATATGGTAGAGAAATACTCTCTTTCCAACGGTATCGATGACGGTCTGGCGCCTCATGAGGATATGAGCGTGACACCCAAGACTGGCCAGTTGGTTATATGGCCTGCATGGTTGTATCATTATGTACCAGAGCAACAAGTGGACAGTGAACGTATCATGATAGCAGGCAATCTGGATCGAGCAGACCTATGAATTCAAAAACCTTTGTCATGAGTTTCGAAGATGCACTATCGGGCGAAGAATGTGACTCTCTGGTGGAGTGGCATCGACTTGATAGCGCAGCCAGAACCATCAGGGCTGCAAGAGATGGCCGCAGAGATGAACAGAAGTGGCTGCCAGAGGACAGTCCTTTATGGATACCAGTGGCATCGACTTGATAGCGCAGCCAGAACCATCAGGGCTGCAAGAGATGGCCGCAGAGATGAACAGAAGTGGCTGCCAGAGGACAGTCCTTTATGGATACCCCTTCAGAACGCAAAGAGAAGCATGTTGGAAGTCTATACGGAGCGATTTCCCTATGTCAATCGTGGCAAAAAGAGGCTGCGTATGCCAGAGAACAAGATACAACGCACCGATCCCTTTGGTGGTGGGTTTCACAACTTTCATAGTGAGGTATCTCATTGGGAGAACTGTGCCCGAGCGCTGGTGTGGACTATATACCTTAACGACATACCAGAAGGACAGGGCGAGACAGAGTTTCTATACGACAACATAAGAGTGGCCCCGAAAAAGGGACTAGGTGTTGTGTGGCCAGCGGCTTGGATGTTTCAACACAGGGGAAATCCTGTACATGACAAGTCGAAGTACATTGCCACTGGTTGGTATTGGTATGCAGAGGAGAAAGGTTACTATGGAAATACGGAATCATCCTGACGCCGTTCCCTTTTCCGCACGATATCCTGTGATAAGCAAAAATATCGGCCATTATGATGTAAAAGATATCATAATGAAACGAGGCGACGAGCAGCTGCGGAAAACCAACGTCAAGGCCCATATGACACAGTGGTTCATGCACAAAGAAGACTTGACTTTTGCAAAAATTGCCGATCAGGCAGTGGCTCTAGCCACAGAGAACAGTCCATTCAAGGTTTCTCTGGAGCCCTTTGACTGTTGGGGCAACATATATCGCAAGGGAGACTACACCAAGAGCCATGATCACTGGCCTCATCCTTGGTCATGGGTGTACTATGCGAATGTATCAGACAGCTGTAGCGGATTGCGCTTTGATGACGCTGGATTTAGATTTATTCCTGACCCTGGCGATTTAATACTGTTTCCAGGCTGGTTATATCACAGTGTAGAGGCGCAAACCACAGATTATGAAAGAGTTGTAGTGGCTGGGAACATCAAACTTACTAAATAAACCCTACCATGACAAGATACCGTATATTTACGAAAGAAGTTCTGGTTGAAAACGTCAATGACCTAGAAGAGGCCATGACCGTTGTAGCAATGTACGCTGAGCAGGGAGTTAAGGCAGACTATGAGGCTTATACCCCTGATACAAAACGCTTAGGCCGTGATCCCGACTTACACTAATCCGTTATAAATAGTTTTATACGGAGAGGAAATGTAAATGCATATGGGGCTTGACGGTTTCGTTTGGTTTGTCGGCGTAGTTGAAGATAGAAATGATCCAGATCAGTTAGGAAGAGTGCGTGTTAGGTGCGTGGGATTTCATACACCCAACCTTACCGCCCTGCCCACGAGCGATTTGCCTTGGGCTCACGTTATGCATCCTACCACAGACCCAGCCATGCATGGAATGGGCAACAGCCCGTCTTTTCTTGTAGAAGGAACGTGGGTTGTAGGGTTCTTTCGTGATGCAGAAGAAAAACAACAACCCACAATCATAGGAACTCTGCCAGGCGTTCCGAAAAACTCCGCTGACTTCTCTAAAGGGTTTAATGATCCTCGACATAAGGAGTCTACTCAACTTAATGATCAAGGAATCAAGTATTATGCAGTCGGCGGCCTAAATCCAAGTGAGTATGGAGAGTATGGCCCCTATCCTTTGGGTGCTCGTGTGGACACCGAAGATGAAGAGCAAGGCACATTTGGTCGTTTCTCTGGGCATACTGTAGGAGAGTCCGACACCAGCCGTCTTGGTAGAGGGAGTGCAGCGGAAACTCATGGCGCTGTGGTTCGCCGTAGAAAACTCAAACGTACTAAAGTTATTACGGCTGCGAAGCCAAATCTGAAGTCCGTATCGGATGATCTCAAGGTCGATGATACGCCTCCTACATGGGATGAACCGCACCCCAGAGGCCTCAAGAAAGATGCCAGTCCCTATACTTCAGGCAAATACCCCTATAATCATGCGTTTGAGTCTGAGTCAGGCCATCTCATGGAGATTGATGACACTCCTGGCGGAGAAAGACTACATCGTGAACACAAATCTGGAACCTTTGAGGAAATACACCCTGACGGCACTAAGGTTGTCAAGGTGGTGGGCGACAACTACGAAATTATCGCAGGCAGTTCCAACGTCCTAATCACGGGCGATGTGAACCTCACGATAGAAGGAACCAAAAGAGAGTTGGTGAAGGGTGACTATATACAGGAGATCGAAGGTAGTCACATTCAACGAATACATAAGAACCAGCAGATTAAGGTTGGCACAGGCAAGTCTGGCGGAAACCGTGAAGAAGAGATACGAGGCAACTATTCATACAACATCAAGAACAATGTCAAAGGCTATGTGGGTGAAGACTTTGACACACTGATAGAGAAGAACGAGAGCCGCACAATCAACGGATACTTCGATGGTTCTATCGTAGGTAACTACACCGTTACTTCACTCGCAGATGTGAAGGTAAGTGCAAAGACAAATATGGCCTTTACCACTGTATCTGGCATCGTGTCAGTCAAGTCTGGTTCTACACTTAATATGAAGTCCGCTGCTGCTATGACATTGAAATCGGAAAGTACACTAACAACAACTGTGGCTTCGTCTTGGACTGGCACAGTTGGTACAACTTGGACACACACATCAACAGGTATCACTACAATTAGAGGTAGTGAGATACAATTGAACCCATAGGTGTAACATGGCAGAATTTCAGTTTATAGTTAATGGAGAATTAGTTACATACGACAGTTGGGAAAACATACCAGAAGAATTTGAACATGTTATTAAATTTATACCTGATGTTCCACCTGATCCTCATACAGAAGATGAACATGCGGAAATGGAAATATGGAATACTAGGTTACAACAACTATTGGAGAAAGAACGTGCCCGCAGCAACTAGAATAGGAGATGCAGATGTGGCCCATTGTTCGGGTATGACTCGAGCAGAAGGTTCACCAAATGTTTTTGTTAATGGTATCGCATGGAGTAGACAGGGAGATAATAATACATCACACCTTTTGCCTGGCACCCCATGTCCAACTCACGCAGCCCCAATAACTACAGGGTCTACTACAGTGTTTGTAAATAGTAAAGGTGCAGGCAGAATAGGTGATGGAATAACTGCTTGCACTTCCGTAGCAGCTGGTAGTCCTAATGTATTCTGTGGGCCTTAGAAAGACCTTGAGTCAGAAAGAGAGTAATAATATGAAAATTGAAAGAGAAAATTTTTGGGATACAATTGAAGAATGGACTGATCCATCAGCTGAGTCAGGACATTTTTTTGGAAACTCAGTGGGGTTCCATGATAAGATTCTTGAGGAGTCTAAAACATTTGATGGGTGGTCACACACATTTGATGGTAAAAATTTTTCCGATGAATTAAAATATAATCTTACCACATTATCTGGTTCCACAATGGACAGATGGGAACACCTAGAAAGAGTACAATTCTCTAAACAGGGTGAGGGTATTGCAGAAGATGATGAAATGGATTATTGGTGGACTGTGCCTCAAGAAAAAGATTTCCCTACGGTGTATAAATTTATGGATCACTTTCCTAGATTTAAAAATCCAGTGATAAGTAAGTTGGGTGCTGGTCATCAACTTCTTCCGCATGATCATGGCCCTGCTAAACAGTTCTTATATAATATGTCACTTAATGAACCAGAGGGGTCTAGAACAGCAATTTATCCCCAAGGGGAACTTACTGTAAAACCTGGCGATATCTATAAGTTAGATGTGCATAATTTACATGCTGTAAAGAATGGAAATGAAACTAGGTATCATATTTTATTTCAAGGAGGTCGATACTAATGGTAGATTTCTCAGCCCCCAATCTTTGTGGTGCAAACCCTGACTTTAATAAACTTATGAGTCAGTTTGATACAATCAAAGCTGAAATCCTTAGTGGATTAGATGTAGATGCATCTACATTGGCATCTACACTCAATGCATCACTGACTCAATTAGAGACAGACTTGAGGGCCATGGTTCCTTCACTACCAACTCTACCTGGCGTAAACTTTCAGGCTGAGGTTGCTAGTCTTGCAACTTTATCAACTGGTAGCACAGCCTATATAAACAAGCTAGCACAACTCACCACACAGTTTGGAGAAGCATTACCAGATATTACAGGCGCAATAAATTCTGCTTTAGCTGCTGTTACCGCTGGTGGAGATGTATGTGGTTCTTTACCAAATCTAGAACTTCCTAATGGTGCATCAGAGGCAATAGAGAAAGCTAAAAACACTTTGCAGGCTACGGCTCCAGCGTTGGAAGAACTAGCGCAAAGTTTTAGTGATGATGTTTCAGTAGATGAAGACGGTGCGATATACGGAGACTCATATTCAAGAGACACCCTATCTTCAGAGATAACTTCATTGAAGTCTTCTTTGGAGACAGCGGCAAAACAATTTGCGACAAAAGCAGAAATGTTAGCTGCAGAACTAAGTGCGGCCGCAGCTCGAGCAAGGTCTGCACCAGAAGATCAAATACTCATATAGGAGATTATATTATGGGAAAAAAGAAACAACGTGCAAGTCAAACTTCAAAAGGTATTGGAAGTAACGTATCAAAATGGGTCTGTAAGGCCGCAAAAAAAGACGTTCACCCCTTAACTAAACTACGTTGGAAACAGGAAGCGTTTAACAAGGGAAAAAGAGTTATGATTACAGTTCCTAATCCAGACAAGTCAGCAACGAGAGAACGATTTATTCGTGTTGACGCTAGAGAAGTATGGAAGAAAGCTACGCCTTATATGATGAAGTATTCTGATGGTTAGTATAAATACTATGTAAGGAGTATATCTATGCCAAATACAGATCAGACTGGCGCTTGGCGAAATCCAGCTGGATTTAAAGATGCTGAGGCCACAAATAATAAAAGGAGCGTTAGACGATATGCTGACCTTGATTTGTTCTTTGGCCTAAATAACAAAAATAAAGATATCAATATTCTTTCAGACGTTCAAGCTGTCAAAAGGTCTGTCCGTAATTTGGTATTAATGAATCAGTATGAGAAACCCTTTCGTCCTGAGATATACTCTGGTATCAGAGATCAACTCTTTGAACCGATGACACCACTAACAGCCACCATCCTTGCAAAGAAGGTGGAGGACGTTATCGAAAATTTTGAGCCACGGGCCAGACTACAGGGTGTAAGAGCAAATCCTGACCTAGATCGTAATGCATACAATATCGCTATTGAATTTTATGTGGTAAACGTACCAACTGAATTGGTAGACTTAACAGTTATACTAGAGAGATTACGATAATGGCAAACAGTCAAAAACTTCAAGTAACAGAACTAGACTTTGATGGTATTAAAGAAAACCTAAAGACATTCCTCAAAGACCAAACCGAATTTAAGGATTATGATTTTGAAGGTTCGGGTTTGAATATTCTTCTTGACACTCTGGCTTACAACACACACTATCTTGCGTACAATGCTAACATGGTGGCCAACGAGATGTTTCTGGACTCCGCAGCTTTGCGATCCAGTATTGTTTCTCACGCTAAGATGTTAGGATACGAGGTGGACTCTTGTAGAGCTCCAAAGGCAACTATAAACATAACTCTTAACGATTCATCAAAACTCTCAGCAACTATGGCCGCTGGAACAAAGTTTACAACGAAGGTTAATAATGAAGACTACGAGTTTGTAACAGTTTCCTCAAATCAAGCCACCAGCACAGGACTAGAAGTTCCTTTTACAAATATTGACATATACGAAGGCACATATACCACAACAAGATATACGGTGGATACGTCTGATGTTAACCAAAGATTTATCATACCGTCCGACAGAGCGGACACAACAACTTTAACAGTTTCAGTTCAAAATTCGGCCACAGATTCTACGACAACCACGTATACTAAGGCCACAGACATATCTCAACTGACAGGTGCAAGCACGGTTTATTTTTTACAAGAGATAGAGGCAGGAAAGTTTCAAGTTTACTTTGGTGATGGTGTAGTAAGTCAGACTGTCACTGATGGAAACATAGTGTTTTTAAAGTATGTGGTAACAAACAAAGCTTTGGCTAATGGTGGGACTAACTTTACCGCTTCTGGTGCTATTGATGGTGTAACTAATGTTACAGTTGCAACTGTTAATAGCGCAACAGGTGGGACAGAGGCCGAGACGCTTCAATCAATAAAACTAAATGCTCCTCTTGACTATGCAGCTCAGGGCAGATGTGTAACGGCCGAGGATTACAAAATTTATGCAAAGAAACTATTTCCGCAAACACAGGCAGTTCAAGTGTTTGGTGGGGAGAGCGGTTCCTTTGATCCAACTCTAGGTGTAACAAGCACAGCATCTTATGGCCGTGTATACATCTCTATCAAGTCTACCACAGGCAATAATCTTACATCTGCTCAAAAAACACAGTTGGTTAAAGACTTTCAAAAATATAATGTGGCTTCAATTACTCCTGTAATTGTTGACCCTGATATTGTCAAACTATTTTTGAATGTCAACTTCAAGTTTGACTCAAGTAGAACTATTAAAGAAAAAAATACTCTTATCGCTGATGTTACCACAACACTGAAAAACTATAACAGTTCTGATCTTCAAAGCTTTGGTAAGGTTTTCCGCCATTCTCAAGTCACTGGTCTTATCGATGATACTGATACATCTATCTTGAACAACATTACAAATGTTCTTTTGGCCAAGTCGATTACTCCATCTTTAGGATCATCCTCTTCATTCAACATATATTTTAACAATGCGTTATACAATCCTCACACTGGACACAATTCTGGAGCTGGTGGTATTTTAACCTCTACAGGATTTAAGGTCAGCACTGATGCCACAAATGAGATGTTTTTTGATGATGATGGTAATGGTAATGTTCGTAGGTATTATCTTGTCGGTATTACAAGAAACTATGTTGATAATTCTGCGGGCACAATTGATTACACTACAGGTGCAATTGTTCTCAATGGTATTATTATAGCATCTATATCAAATGTGGATGGGGTTGCATCAACTAGTATTCGTTTCACAGTCGTACCAGACTCTAAGGATATCGTGCCCGTTCGAAATCAGATACTAGAAATAGACTTTAATAACACAAGTATTACAGGAGATGTAGATACGATTGCTGTTAGTCAGCCTGGCGCTGGTGGGACTTATACAACAACAAGCAGCTATACGTCACCAAGTACAGGATACTAAACAATGGCACCGTTTGATGCAGCTTTAACTACGAAGATATCTCCTCTTATAGATGGCCAAGTTCCTGATTTCATTCAGGCTGACCATCCAGAGTTTGTTAAATTCCTTCAAGAGTATTACCAATTTCTAGAATCTGGACTACTTGTTGTTGACGGTGATATTGACAATATCGTACTGGAAAGTCCAGTAACGCAAAATATTCTTCTTGATATAGAAGGTGGTGGCACGCCAAAACTTATGGCGGAAGTTGGTGCTGGGTCTAAAGCAGCTTTCATAAAAGGGGAAACTATAACTGGTGGTACATCCAAAGCTACTGCTACAGTTCTTATTGATGATATATCACAGGCTGCAAAAAAACTCATTATCTCAGCAAACCAACGATTTATTGTTGGTGAGACTATAACTGGTGGAACCTCTGGGGCTACTGGCACAGTTGTATCATATAGGGGCAACCCTGTACAAAATATGCAACAGTTGTTGGACTACTCTGATCCAGATAACACTGTATCCGCTTTCCTTGACCAGATGCATGAACAACTCATGCAGGCCATTCCTTTTACGTTGGCTACTGGAGCATCAAAACGTGACCTCATAAAAAGTATTCGTGACCTCTATACCGCAAAAGGCACTTCAGAGGGGCACAAGTTATTCTTGCGCCTTATGTTTGATGAGGAGTCAGAAGTTTTCTATCCAACCAAATACATGTTGCGGTTGTCTGATGGTAATTGGAAAGAGAAAGATTTTATTCGTGCAGTTGCAACAAACGGCTCAAGAGGCTCTGAGGTTATTGGTCAAATCTTAACAGGTAAAACCTCTGGTGCTACAGCGTTCATAGCAGACGCAGAAGCTTTCAGTCAAGGTACAGATGCGATAACAGAGTTTGAAGTTCAAGATGTAAATGGCACATTTATTAATGGTGAAACAATAACCGCTGATTCTATCAATGAACAGTCCGATGGTCTTTTCCGTGAAATGAGTTTCACCCTTCAACAAGTTATAACAGGCGCAACCGTTAATTCTGGTGGTGCATTATATTCAGAGGATGACCTTCTTACCCTTGAGTCTGGTGTTGGTAATGGTGCAGCTGTTGCTCGTGTTGATCAAGTAAACACAGGTGAGGTTTCAGAAGTTATTATTGATACTGCTGGCTCTGGTTATAGAGTTGGTGAGGTTGTCAATTTTACAACAACTGATCTTTCCACATCTTCTGCTGAAGGGTTCATCTCAGCTGTAGGTGGATCGTTCTTGCTAGAAGACACAGTAGATGATGATGATTATCTTATTCAAGAAGATGGTTCTGTAAGAAAAACCATCAACAATCAAATAGCTCTCAATGGAACTAGTACAACAAATGGTATTCCAAATGATGAGGGTGATCAGATTTTATTAGAGGGAACTGATGGCTCTAGTGCAGACGAAAATGATTTTCTACTAGAAGAAACAGACATAGAAACCTTTGATGATTATTACAGCCCTGATGATAGATTTGTTCTTGAAGATGGATCACTTAGTAGTTCTGAAAAGGGTTCTATAGCTAGAGTATTCATAACAGAGCCGGGTTCGGGATATGTATCATTACCAGAATTATCGATAACCACATTATACGGTTCTAATGCTAAATTGTTAGCTGCATCTGAGGACATTGGCCAGATCAAGAGTGTAAAAATTGTTGACGCTGGTTTTAGATATGGTACTGCACCAGAGGTTAGTGTGCCGGCCAACTTTGTTGTTAAAGATGTTACTGGTACATTTGGTGTTGATGAAGCTCTTACAGGTGCGTATGAAGGAACTGTAAAAAGTTTTGATTCTGATAAACAAGTGTTATCTGTTAATATACAGGATGTTGTAAGAACAGAACTAGAACAGAACGATCCTAATCTTTCATTTGATTTTAAGTTAGAACAAGAGGGTGATGTATTTCAACGAGTTCAAATCAACGATGCACTAGACAGCATTGGTGATAATCTCATAACAGAGGCCGCAACGCCAGGCGCTGGCCCGCTTGCTGTTGATGCCGTTGATAATGGTATTGAACAGATAACTCTAGAATACGCTAGCGACTTTACTATTCCAAATCAGGGAGTACAACTTGAGACAGTCGCTGAAGACAATGACACGTTTCTCCAACAAGAGGGCAGAGGAACTTTTATAGATAGAGGAACAGGCATAAAGTATTTGGGTTCGGAGACAGATTTTGGTGCGGCTCATACTGTTCTTTTAGAAGGTAGTGCTGTTGGTTCCTCTATTCTTATTGAAGATGGCGGCACAGACGGTAGTGGTACTAACGCTGGTGATGAAATTCTTTTAGACAGGACAACTGCTGGTGGAGCTGATGCTGGTGATAAGGTATTGCAATCAAGTGTTGATGAGGGTAGTAGACTTGTACATGAAGATGAACCAGCTATTTCTAACACACAAACACGTAAAGACTATTTGGTGCTTGATGAGGGTTCTGGTAGAAAACAAGTATTTACAGAGGGTGGTTGGCTTGATGAAGCTAGAGCCACAACTGAAAAGAAAAGAATCATTCAATCACAAATAGTGACCACTCCTTCTTCTAATCAGACAACATCTCAATTTGATGGTGAATCAATTATACTAGAATCAGGAGAGGGCGATTACCTAGTTTTAGACGGTTCTGCTCCACACGTTCAAGAGCCGGCCGACTCTATTAGGGAAGATCGTGTTCGGGCTGCTCGTGGATTATCTGTCAACTTAAATATTTTAAACGAAAATGAACGAATTCTTCTAGAGGGAGAACCAGCGTTTGAAACATTAGTCCCTCACGAATCAGTTAGATTTATTGAAGCAGAAAGACTTGTATTTAACCAAACACAGGCCACAGGTGATGATGCTGGTGATGGTATTGTTTTAGAGGGCCCTGATGGATTAGGTGTTTCAGATAATCTTGGTTTCTATACTTTCTTTGAAAATGAAACTGTGGCTCATGGAGGCGAGTCTAACGATAGATTGATATCTGAAGCCAGTGAAGGTCTTGCACAAGAGGGCCCATATGATTCGCCTGGTATTTCTGTTGGTGCTGGAGCTCCTTTAGTTATAGACGCTCATATTACAGATCAACAGGTAGAGTCTGATTTTATAGTCATGAATGCTAGTGGTGCTGCTGGAGATGATGAGGGTGGCCACATTCTCTATGAAGAATTTGGTAGTATCCTTAGACTAGAAAGTGGTGGTGATAGCACAGATACCGCTGTTGGTGATAAAATTAAAAGTGAAGTAGAACCATTTTTAACTGGTGATATTTCTTTGGATGGTACGGATGATTCTGGCTCAAATGCTGGTGATCAAACTATTGGTGAGAGCGGAATATCATTTAGGAATACAACAATTCAAACTGCTGGTGCTTCAGCTAAAATTGTATCTGGTAGTACGGCAGACATAGACCTTACTGTTGGCTTTAAAGGCAAGAGTGTTGGTGCTTATTCTAATGTGGATAGTCTTATTGATGAAGACGTTATTCGTATACAAGACTCATACTATTACCAAGACTTTTCTTATGAGTTAAAAATTGGCCAGTCCGTAACCACTTACATCGAAGAACTAAAGAGAGCCGTACATCCTGCTGGTTTCCAACCATTTGGTAAGGTGACTATTTCTTCTCTTATGAGTGCGACTCTACCAGCTGCCGCTGGCGATAGTAGAGTTGATCCCACTACGGTAACTTTCTCACCTGTACTCGCCTCCGTTCTAGGAGAACTGTTTGAGTTGCCTCAAACAAGACGACTTGATATTCCAGAACAGTATGTAGAGGGTGCGTATAATGAACAGATAGTTCAAGAAACAGGCACCGCTGATGGTAACTTGATTCTAGACGGCACGAACTATGGTTTCGAACTTGAGTCAGGAATTAAAGAAGCAGGCGTCATATCCTCAGAGGAATCCGAGGATGAAGGCGACAACATCATGTTGGACTACGACATTGATACATCCAATGTCCTTCTTACTGAGGCCGGCGATAACATGGTTCTGGATAGAACAACGTCTGGTGGAGCTGACGCTGGTGACAAGGTTGATTTAGAAGACGGTGGATATGCGATAGAGCATGTGGATAATGATAACCTTATTACAGATGGTGTTGACGGCAAAATCTTACTAGATGCTCTTCATGTTAATAACGGTTTTCAGGCAGGAGCAGGGTTCGAGATACTTTTAGAAAATGAAGATGGTTCTATCCTATCTGATACTGCTAGTGAAATTATCACAGGTTCAGACCTTGTGTTGAATGGCACAGACAAAGCTTTTGCCACTGGAAGACGGCCAAATCTTATGTTAGAAGATGGCGATAATGCTGGTGGTGACATTCTTACCACAGCGTATTTGATTGACGGTGGTTTGCAAACTGTAGGGGATAGTTTTGCACTAGAAAATTCTCCTGGCTCGCCCATACTTCTAGAGTCTGGTATAACAGGCGGCGGTGTGTTAATGAGTGAAAGAGCTGCTGGAGCTCATTCTTCAGATAGAGACTTAAACTTTATTCGCATACTCAAGTCTAAGATTTCATTACCACAACCAAGACCTGTAACTGACTACGGTTTACCAAATATGGTTTCACCGTTTAGTGATGCGTTTGGTGTAGGGGAGATACAATTAGAAGATGCTTTAAGAAAACGTGGCCCAACTGTCAACGTGGACAAACTCGTATTGGATGGCCATGCGCCATATAAGGACGATGAAATTCTTTATGTGGGTGAGGGTATACAATTAGAAACTGCTTCTAATGTCAACATTGGCGCTGGCATATCTTTCAAAGACTTCACAAAATTTGTTAATGACGATCTTGTACAAGAGGGCGGTGATAACCTTTTAGCTGAGGATATGGTTGGGGGTAAACTAAAGACAGAGGACATTGATCTGGCTTCTAATCCCATTACTGACTTTGTGCGTCCTTCTACTATATTATCAGAGTCTTCTAGCCTTGGGTTTGGTAATTTTATACTTCTAGATGGCAGTGACAATACACATATTAGAGTTCTTGATAACGGATCAAGATTACTGGATGAAACTGGTGCGTTTATCAGAGAAGAGGATGGTTCATATAGATACAATATTGAAGATGATACCAGAGAGATTGGTTTCTTATTAGAACAGAGTTTAGATGAGGGATATCTTTCAGTAGAATCTCAGACAGTCTACATAACATTAGAGATAGGCATAGATGATGATCAGGGCCACTTACTAGAAGAAACTGATGGCGATAAGATACTTGGTGAAAAAGAAGCAGCTGGAACAAAACTTCTACTAGAAAAAGGCACAGGGCCTGCAGCTGATGGTGCGTTACTCTTAGATTCTGTTAGAATTAGTGTGGAAGATTCTATAGACGAGGGTACAATACCAGAACAAAACAGATTTAATAGTTCTTATTTTAGAGATTTCACTACACCAACCGAAATATCCACAAGGCCATATGGATTTTTGGTGTTGCAAGATGAGTATGATCCCTTTGATATTACTCTAGATGGAACTGATGGTAGTAGTTCTAATGCTGGCGACCATGTTGTGTTAAACCAAACGGACACTGATGGTACGGATGCTGGTGATAGAATAGAGTCAGAAAGATTTTTGTATGACCCATTCCAACAAAGTGGGTTCATTCTTAATCAAGACGGCACTAAATTAAAACATGAACTAGGAACGGCCTCCAGTTTGGTTGGATCAGCACTTCCATTCTTACCGCCAGGCGCTCAGGCAGAAACATTTGACAACACGGCTAGAACAACTTTCGATACAACGCTACAAACTTTCGATGTTTTGGAAGGTGTTTAGTCAAAGTATTATAAATAAAAGAACAGAGGATTATTAAATGGCATATCAATCAATTGGATTAGGGGCAGCTGCCGATGACGGTACAGGGGATTCTCTGAGAATTGGCGCTGACAAAGTTAATGATAACTTTGTTGAACTCTACACCTTATTAGGCACAGGAACCGCACTAACAAGTGGTATCAGTGCTAATGCTACAGTTGTAACTCTTACCGCTCCAACTATAAATGGTACGATAGGTGGAACGCAAACTTCTGCCACAATCACAACTCTGGCTACCACCACCGTTAACGGTACGACATTTAACGCTGGTACTATGGCCGTTGCAGCCGGGTCTATTACAGATAGTTCTGGTGCTATATCCTTTGGAAATGAAAACTTAACTACCACAGGAACATTCGCAGCTGGTGATATTACAGTAGGAAATATTATCTCTACTGGTAGTAGTATCGTTTTAGAGGGTTCTACCCCAAATGCTAACGAAACAACATTAACAGTCACAGACCCCACAGGAGATCGTACTATCACGTTTCCTGATGCGTCAGGCACAGTTTTAACAACTGGTGACTCAAATACCGTAACTGGAACGATAATTGCGGCTGATACAGTCGCAGAGGCAAATATGGCAGATGACGCTATTGGTTCTGATCAGTTAAAAAGTTTATCAACACTACTAATTAAAAACTCTGGAGGCACGACTCTTAAAACTATTCATGGTGCTGGTGCATAAATAGAACGAGGAAAAAAGATATGACCGCAATTATAACAGAAAAATTTAGGCAACACAACGCCACTCAATTCTTTGAGTCGTTTAGTGAAACTGCCTCTAATGCGTACTACCTATTCATAGGTAAGGCTACGCCATTCACTACAGGAACCTCTGGTGGTTCTGATGGATCACCCCCCACACCTTCTGACTCAGTTGGTCAAGAGTTTTATGTTTGGGACGATATGTTGGCGGCTAAAAAGATTTCTTCCTCTTATGTCAGTTATGCAATTCCTCGGCGTAACTGGGCAAACGGATCAACTTTTGATGCCTATCATCACATGGTAAATTCAGCAAATCCTGCCACCTCTGGTGCAACAACTTTGTATGACTCTACATTTTATTTTATGACTACAGACTATCGTGTTTATAAAGTGCTTGACAACAACGGCGGAACGGCGTATAGTGGTGCGGCTCCAACATCCGAATCAACTTCCCCTTTTGAACTTGGCGGATATATTCTACAATATATGTACTCTCTTACAAGTTCAGAGGTCGAAAAATACTTGACAACAGACTTTATGCCTGTTAGTACGGATAGTACGATCAGTGCAGCTGCAGCTGACGGTGCGATTGACTCACTAGTGATTACAGGTGGCTCTGGTTATACTGATGGAACTTACTATGCAGCTGTCTACGGAGATGGCACTAGCGCTGGAACTAATGCTGGTGCGATTGTTCGTATTACAGTGACTAGTGGTGCTATTCAGTCATTTGGGTTGACTGCTGGTACAGATACAACCGTACATGCCGCTGGAACAGGATACACATTCGGAACAGTTAATCTCGCAAGTGGATATACATATTCAGATGCTACTCTTGCAACCGCAGCTGCAATGGGTGGTTCTGGTGGTAATGTTGAAGTCCTTATTTCGCCGAAGGGTGGCCACGGTTCTGATGCTGTAGAAGAGCTGGGTGGTCATTATGTTATAATGAACGCAACAATGGCTCAGGCAGAGAACGATGACATTACAACTGAAAATGATTTCCGTAGAGTTGGTCTTGTAGTTGACCCTTATAACTATGGAACATCTACTGTGGCCTCTGGTTCAACAGCAAGACAGACCTATGCGCTTAAACTTACTTCAGTATCGGGAACTTTTGACGTAGATGAAAGAATTACACAAACATCTACAGGTGCTATTGGTAAAGTAGTCGAGTGGGATTCCTCTCTATCTATTTTGTACTATCAGCAAGAAAGGTTTGGTGACTATGGTACAAATGGAACTACAGGCGGTTATGTGGCGTTTAGTGGTGCAAACCAAGTAACAGGTGCAACCTCTGGCGCAACTGGAACACCAGACTCAACAGCAGATAGTGCTGTCACACTGGCTGGTGGTAACAATTTAACATTTACAGATGGATATGCAAATCCAGAATTACAACCTGATAGTGGGAATATTATTTACATTGAAAATCGTAAACCAATTAGTCGTTCCTCTGATCAGACAGAGGACATCAAACTTATAGTGGAATTCTAATATGCCGTTTAAAACCAATCTCAATGTGACACCGTATTATGATGATTTCAATTCTGCGAATAATTTCCAGCAGATTTTGGCCAGACCAGGCTTTGCTGTGCAGGCTCGTGAACTTACGCAATTACAGAGTATTCTAAAAAATCAAATAGAGACTATGGGAGACTTTCTTTTCAAAGAGGGTGCTATGGTCGTACCCGGCTCAATTAGATATAATAATCTAGAATTTTTAAAACTTGAAACAACTTATGCTGGGAATACAGTTGACGCAACTCAATATAGTGGCGGCGTAACAGCCAACTCAGAGGGGTTGTCTTTTAACACTGATACAAACACGATTATTACAGGTGTTACCTCTGGTGTTAAAGCTAAGGTTATTGCAACAATCGCTGCAACTGCTACCGATCCTGTTACTCTTATCGTTGACACTATTCAAGCGGGTGGTGGAAGAACAAGTGAGAGTGGAGATGCAACAGTACGTTTTACAGCAGGAGAGGACATTACTGCAAATGTTAGTATAACTCATGGCTCTATTACATATGCAGCCAATGCTGTTTCTGCTAAAGTTTTTACTCCTACTACAACATCTACTTTGGTGGACGGTGCAACACCTGACTTTGATGTTCTTGATGCAGCTAAATTTCGAGGCTTTGGGGGAAGTGCTAGTATTGCAGCTGGTGTTTATTATCTGCGAGGTTGTTTTGTAGAAGTTCCAGAACAAATGGTTTCGGTATCAAAATATCACAAAGAACTTATTAATGCTCGTATAGGTCTAGAAGTTAAAGAAGAAATAGTAACACCCGAATCAGACTCATCCCTTTTGGATAATGCAACTGGAACATCTAACTATGCGGCTAAAGGCGCCCATAGATTGAAGATAACAGCCACTCTTGTATCTAAGTCAGTTGATGCCACGGATGATCTAAACTTTATTGAGTTGATGAGAGTTAAAAATGGCATTGTTGAACAAAAGGTAGATAAGACAAATTTAGGTAGAATTGAAAAGACACTTGCACGAAGGACATTTGATGAGTCTGGTGACTATACAGTTAGACCTTTTCAATTTGAGGTTAAAGAATCTGTAGAACTTAACGAGTTTGAGGGCGTATATACCAAAGGACAAACAACAGAGGACGGTAATACAGCTGATACCACTCGTTTAGCTGTAAAGGTTTCTCCCGGCAAGGCATATGTTAAAGGTTTTGAAGTAGAAAAGATTGGTACAACAATTATTGATGTTCCTAAGGCTCGAGCCTTTGAAAGTGTAAATGCAGAATCTACGGCATATGACATAGGAAACTTTCTCAATGTTAGTAATGTGTATGGTACACCAGATGTTACCTTTATTAGTGGTGAAACAACACCATATAAACAGATTGATTTACTAGATCAACCCATAACCACTAGAGGCGTAACAGCAGGAACAAGAGTTGGTATTGCTCGGGCAAGAACCATAGAGTATAGCTCTGGTACAGTGGGTGAAGTCGGTGCTGTCTATAAATTATTCCTTTTTGATATTCGGCCATTTGTTTTTCTTACCCTATCTGGAACTCCATCAGCTACTCTAGAGGCAAATCACACTAACGGTGGAGTGCAAGTCAAGGGTGTTAATTCTGCTGCTACAGGATTTGTTTTTGCTGATGGCACAGGCAGTACAACGGTTATTTTGACAAACGTGGCTGGTACGTTTAGTGTGGGTGAAAAAATTACTGCCTCTGATTCAGCAGAGACAGACAAAATCGTAGAAAATTCTAGTAATGCAGATTTAACTATTACTAGAGTTGTAACTAAAAGTATATCAGATGTTAAGTCTGTGTTTCAAGTCGATGCTGACAGTGGCCAAAACTTTAGTGCAGACATTGTTCTGGATGATGTGACAACCACAGAGTCATTTTTGAACATTGATGCTACCGATGCAAACGGTGGTGACTCTGGTGATAACATTATATCAGAGGTAGAAAGACTTCCTATCGGGTTGCAGAAAGCAGCTGGTGGTGGTACAGGCTCATCCATACGACAGGCTAAATTACAGTTTGCAGAAAAGAACGTGGGTGTGTTTAAAATGTCACGAAACGTGGTTAAGACACATTTGACAACTGCGAACTTTGGAGCAAGTGACACATCTTATACCATACGTAGGCAATATATTGTTACATCATCATCTGTGGGTGTTATAACTATTAGTGCCAGTACAAATGAAGTTTTTGCTGCTCACTCAGAAGTAGATTATACAATATCTATTCTTAGCGCTGGTTCAGGCGGCACTGGACAACAGGGCGATGTTGTTAGTGGTTCTACTGGATTCTCTGGCGGTGGAACAAGCACGGTTACTATTACAAATAACGGCGTGTTTGGAAACGGTGCAAAACTAAAGATTATGGCCACGTTGTTGAAAACCTCTGCATCGGCTAAAACTAAAACTGTTAAATTAATGAAACAGGTTAAGGTTGTACCTGGCAGTACAGATGCATACGGAACAAGGCCAACGGACAAGACCATATCACTTGGTCGGGCAGATGCGTTCAAACTTGTTGGTGTTCTTGACTCAGAACTTACAGGCTCAGATGCTACAGTTCCAGAACTAACCATAGGAACAATCACAGGCACATTCACTAAAGGTGAACAAATTACAGGTAGTGTAAGTGGTGCGAAGGGAAGAATTATTACTACATCTTCTCCGATGCAATATATTTTAAATCGAGGGACTACAGCACAATTTACCGCTAGTGATGTTATTACAGGGTTTTCTAGTGGTGCATCTACAACTGTAGCTACAGTTACAGCTGGTTCGACAAATATCACAGATCGTTATCTTCTAGACACTGGACAACGAGATAATTATTATGATGTATCTCGTATAGTTCGAAAGCCAGGCTCGGTTGATCCTCTTGGCCGATTGCTTATCGTATACGATTACATGGAACACGGTACTGGTGACTTCTTTAGTGTGGACTCATATGTAGATGTTGCTGATCAGATGACATACGAAGACATTCCAGCATACGTTGCAACGAAGGTTGACCCTGATGATCCAGCCCCTTCTGGTACGTTTCCTCTGCAAGACTGTTTTGATATTCGTCCTAGAGTTGAGGACATTGCTGGTACGTCAACAAATATAGATGCTGTGGATGAAATTACAGGTAATTCATTTGACTTTTTCCATCGGCAGTTTGATGGCACAGGTTCTTCAGAGGTTGATTTTCTCAAACCAAGTTCTTTGATTACTTCTGACTTTGAATATTATCTACCTTACAATGCAAAAATTGAACTTAATCAAAACGGTGATTTTGAATTATTTCAAGGAGTGGCCGCCGAAGTTCCAGAAATGCCTCTTGGTAAACAACAAAACATGCCTATGTTGGAACTTAGAATTCCTGCTTACACATTCAAACCTACACAGGTAAATGTAAAAAGGTTCAAGAACCAACGATACACCATGAAGGATATCGGCAAACTTGAACAACGACTAAATCACGTTGAATTTTATACCTCACTTAATATGCTAGAACGAGATGCTGAGAGTTTTCAAGTTCAAGATGCCAACGGCCTTGATAGGTTCAAGTCTGGTTTTGTTGTTGACAACTTCTCTGGACACTCTGTAGGTGACGTTAAAAATCCTGACTATAAAGTTAGTATGGACATGATTGATAACGAGATGAGGCCTATTTGTACGCCAAAAGGAATTGGTCTTATTGAACAGGCAACATCTGATGGCCAAAGGGCCACTGCTGGATATGCCAAAACAGGTGATTTAATAACACTACCTTATGCAGAGATTGAGTTTCAATCCCAACCGTACAAGACTCGTGTTGAACGTGTCACTCCTGTTTTGTTGTCAAACTGGAAGGGCAATGTTGAATTAACACCATCTGGTGATGAATGGTTTGAAACAGAAACAGCTCCAGATTTGGTTATTAACGTAGAGGGTAACTTTGATACGTTCTTCGAAGCAAACAAGAGTCAGATAGGAACTGTGTGGAATTCGTGGGAAACAACGTGGAGTGGTGTTGTTGCTCAGTCGAGTCGCCTTGCCGGCGATAGCCTCGCACCAGTTTCCAGAGTCACAACAACGACAAGATCAGACCAAACACGAACAGGTATTCAAACAGATATCGTTCCTCAAATTGATTTAGAATCTCAAGGTTCAAAAGTTATACAAAGGGCCTTTATTCCATTTGTTCGTGCAAGAAATGTCTCTTTTACAGGCACAGGATTCTATCCAAACATGAGGTTGTATGCGTTCTTTGATAAACAAAATGTTACTCGATATATTACACCTACCTCTGGTTTTACCACAGACGCAGCTGATGTTAGTGGTGTGGTTGCAGCTGCATCACCGTTGATTACAGATGCTACTGGTGAAATTAAAGGTATATTTGCAATCCCTGATCCAAAGGTTGCTGGTAATCCTAAGTTTAGAACTGGTGAAGTTGAGTTTAGACTTACATCTAGTGCAACTAACGTGACAACGAAAGACCCAGAGACAGAAGGACAAACTGTTTATAACGCTGTAGGTATTCTTGAAACAGAACAAGAAACAATTATTGCAACTCGTAATGCAAGAATTGAAAGAAGTGCTGTTAGTGAAAATAGAAGTGTAACCTCTTCATCTACTGTGAACAGGCCCCTGCCGGCACCATTTTTCTCAGAGGGAGATGTGGACTCAGATGATGGTGGTGGTGATCCAATTGCACAAACTTTCATTATAGGCCCTGGCGATGGTCATGCTCATGATGGGAAAATTAAACTTAACACCAGACCACAAACTCGTACTCCTCCTCCTGGCAGATTTCTTACATCTATTGATCTTTATTTTACACACAAAGATGAAAATTTACCTATTTGGTTGGAAATTAGAAATACAGTAAATGGTGTGCCTGGCCAAAAAACTTTACCTTTTGCTAGAGTGGTTAAGAAACCATCTGATATTAATGCAGATTTAACAGGTGCAACAGCAACAACATTTAGATTTCCAAGCCCTGTATTCTGCCAACAAGGGGTTGAGTATGCGTTCTTGGTAATGACAAACTCACCAGAGTACAAGGTGTTTATTTCTAGAATGGGTGAAACTGATATTAATGGTGCTCGTACTGTTTCTGAACAACCGCACGTTGGAACCATGTTTAAATCTCACAATGCAAGAACATGGGCTCCGTCCTTAACTGAAGACATATCCTTTGTGATTCGAGTTGCTAAATTTGAAACTACAGGCGGTACAGTAACACTAAACAATGATTCAGTTCCTATTAAGACCTTGGCAAACAATCCTGTGATTTTTGATCATGGTAACACTGCTTTACGTGTGTTACATAAAGATCATCACATGTACGATACAACTAACAATGTTATAATCAGTGGAGTAGTGTCTGGCGCTTCTACAACTCTTGCAGCTGCATTAGATAGTAGTTCTACCACTTTTACTCTTACATCAGCCACAGATTTTGATGACACCTCTGGTAAGTTTTCAAATAACACCAGTGGTGAATGGTTTGTAAAAATTGATGATGAAATTATTAAGTATACAGCCATATCTAGTACAACTGTATCTAGTGCGGTTCGTGGACAAAACGCTACGACAGCTGTTGCTCACTCAGCGGGCGCAACTGTAGAGTTCTTTATGTTACATGGAGTTCCGCTCACAGAAATTAACAAGACACACAATGCTATTGCAAATATCGGTATTGACTCTTATACTGTTACGCTGACTACTAGCCCAGTTATTTCTGGCGGTTCAACAACAGCACAGAATGGTGGCGATAGTGTTACGGCTACGGAAAATGCTCTTTTCGATACGGCTAATACACAGATCGGCACGTTAAAGTTACCAAAAACAAATATTACAACTAAAATCAGGCCTATGACAGGAACAAGTGTTTCTGGAACTCAGGCATCTTTTGTTAATACTTTGGCTTCTAATGCAATAGAACTTGATATAGAATCAAATATTCACTTCAATAAACCTTTCATGGTTGCTTCAGATATCAATGAAACATTAGAGAACGCTGGTAATAAATCTTTCCTCATGGATTTAACATTAACAACAGAAACTTCAGACGTATCTCCTGTTATTGATATGGATAGGGCTTCTTGGATTGCTGTTGCTAATAGGTTGAACAAAATTGATAGTTCATCTGATGTATATCCAACAACAGACTTCAATCCTTCTACAGCTCCTGATGGTGATAACAACGCTGCGATATACATGACACGAAAGGTAGCACTAGAAAATCCTGCTACGGCCATTAAAGTATTCTTTGCTGCTAACCGACACAACACGGCTGACATTGAAGTTTACTTCAAAACTTTGAGATCAGATGATGCTTCGGACTTTGATGATTTGGGTTACGTACCATTTAATTCAGATGGTAGTCCTGATGACACTGTGCAACCATCTCTTGTTAAGTCTGACTTCCAACAGTATCTTTACACTGCTGGTGTGAAAGATAACGGTGAAGGTGTGTCTCTAGATGAATTCATTGCGTTCTCAGTTAAGATTGTGCTCAAGGGCACAAACTCAGCACAACCACCTAGAGTTAAAGACCTACGTTGTATAGCATTGGCGATGTAATATGAGTGACATTAGAAAAGTTGAAGGCTACGAGCATTTAGTAAAAGACATGGAGACAAAGGCAATAATTAATACAGATAGGGACGCATACGAGAAAGCAAAAAAAAGAGCTCTCGCAGCTCAGGCTCAAAGAGATGAAATAAGGAGCACGACTAGAGAGATAAATAATCTTAAATGCGAAATGCATGAGATTAAGAGTCTTCTTAAAGAATTGGTAGGTAAACAATAATGGCAATCAGCGCATCAACTATATCAGCCTCACAATCTCTAGAGGAATTCCGTATAGAGTATAACAAGCTTCAGGCCGATGTTAACTCTTTACAGAGCAATCCTACATTTGGAGCGTCTATTTCGTTTGAGGGAGCAACGGATGATGCTTTCGAAACAACCCTAAGTGTGGTTGACCCAACGGCCGACCAAACTCTGACACTTCAAAATAAAAGTGGTACAGTTGCTATCATTGGTACAGATACAACTGATAGCGTTATTCTAAACGGAACTGATTCGTCCAGTACAGATGCTGGAGATGCTCTGCTTTTAGATGCGTCTGCTTCTGGTGTGGATGTTGGTGATGAAATTCTTTTTGAAGAAAACACTGGTGATCATTTAACCAACCCAGCACCAATTGTAGAGGAAGACGTTCTTTTAGAAACTTCAACATTTGGTAAATCTGATTTTCTTTTAGATGAACGTGATGGAGATAAGATAGAACACGAAACCGCAACAAGTGATGTTCTACTTGGTGCTTTGTTTAAGCCTCCTGCTTCTGGTGGCCCACAATTTACCATACCTTCCTCTGATGGAAGCTTGAACCAAGTCCTCGCCACTGATGGTTCTGGTACTTTATCTTTCATCAATCAATCCACTGGTCTAAGTGTGGCTTCTGGTGACGTTAACAATCGTGTCTTTACAGCAAATGGATCGTCACAGGCTGTTGGTGAAGCCAATCTAACATTCGATGGTTCTACTCTTGCAGTTACAGGAGTGGCCACAGCCAACACCTTTGAACCAGGCGGAGATACATCTGCTGGAGATAATGCTGCTATTGGATATACCTCTGCACTAGGTTTAATACTCACAGGACAAGGCTCAACAAACGATGTAACTATTGTGAACGATGCAGACGCAACCGTTCTTTCTGTTGCAACAGGAGGCACAGATGTAGATATCGTTGGCGATGTTACTGCTGCTACACTAAATGCAGATGGGGATACCTCTGCTGGAGATAACGCAGCTATTGGTTACACATCTGCTGAGGGCCTCATTCTAACAGGTCAAGGTAGCACCTCAGATATCACTGTAAAAAATGATGCCGATGCTACGGTGTTCTCAATTCCAACAGGCACAGATGACGTTCTGTTTCCTGATGATGCTAAAATTATGTTGGGTGATGGTTCGGACATGACTCTTCATTGGGACGCAACTGATGCTCACATCACCGTGGCTGGAACACTTAATATTGACGGTTCGGGTGAGACAATGGCAACTTTTGCTGATGACGGTGGAGTTGCTCTCTATTTTAACAATATCAAGGGAATTGAAACCGCTTCAAACACACTTGTTAGTTACTCAACTAGTGACAAGGCTGCAATAAAACAGGATAGCACTGGTATCTTTATAGTATTAGATGGCACTGATGCATCATCAACAGATGCTGGTGATAATGTGATAATGGATAGAAGTGCCGCTGGTACAGACGTTGGTGATGATATTCTTAGTGAGGATCATGTATTTTTACACTCTGGCATGCAGAGAAATGTCATAAATATAGTTGATGCCGGTGGAACGGTACTAAACTCAGTAGCAGGGTTTGCGCCTGGAGTGATATAAATGACTGCTAGAAGCCCTTTGTATGTTAATTCATCTAACGATCTTCAAGAGATGACAGCAGCCCACATAGTAGAAATTCAAGAAAGAATGATTTTCTATTATGGATCAAGTCCATCTGTGACTCTTGCAGTAGATACTGGATCAGCGCAAAACCTAGATGCTATGTCGGATACCAGAAAAAGTGCTGGTGCAACTTCACAGTCTGCTTCTGCTTTTGTCGCAGAAGGAACAACTGCTGAACCAGGCACAGTAACGGTATCGTATGATCGTGTTGGTCAGACACAAACCACAAGTGGTCACAGTCAACCATCAGGTACTACGGCCTTTCCTGTCTACTACGATAACAGCTCTGGATCAATTATTGCTATGACACAAACAGATATATTAGACACTTTTGTACAACCAGCAATTGACTTACTGGTATCAGGAACAGAAAGTAATAACACGGCTGGAACTTATACTGTTACTGATTCTTCATCAGCTGCCACAAATTATACGGTTGTAGATGGGTCTAATCCAATATTCACTGATACACGAGCAGATACAAGTGCATACTCTGCTGATGGTATTCCAGAGACACTTGATCAACCGTCCACTATCACGAATTACTACCTACACCGCAGAAATGCAGCGACTAGCACACCAAGTGTTTTTCCTGTTCTTATTGACAGTGGTAATAATTTACAGTCAATGTCGAACTCTACTGTAGACAGTGTTCTTGGGGCCTGGTTAAGATATTGGGCAGCTGCCTCTGATAACGGATATAAAATTGCATACACAATAGCAACCTCTGGTGGTACTACTAGAGGAACGGCGATGGTTGATACTCGACTAGATGGTGCTGGTAACTATCAGACAAGACAAGTTGGTGATGACTATCGATCACAGGAGTTTCCGAATGGCTCTGCTGGTACGATAACAACGTACAATTTGCGTATTGCGAAGACATAAATAGAGGCAGGAGATTAACATGAGCGACTATGCATTTTCGGGAAAAATTGTAGAGGCATATTATAGTAATCCAGAATTGGATACAGTGGCTGTTTTGTGGTCTGATGGTGAAAGAAACCGAGAGTATTATATAAATGTTGATGAAAACGATCACCAGTTTCAGGCTCTCCTAAAAGAATGGTCTTATGAAAGTTTAGATGAATGTACTCGTAGCAGAAATGAAAATGTTCGACAAGAGTTTAGAGATGCGTTTCATCGATATGCTACACAGAACAACATGTATGGCCATGGCGATTTAGATTCTCCAGAGGAATCTCAGGGGTCTTTAGATATTCTATTTGAGTTTGATGAGGAAGATAATACTCATAAAGAGATACTTTTCAAACTTAAATTAAAAATGTTTGAAGAAGACGCCGTAAAAAATTCTAAAGCCAAAAAAGGTAAGACTGATATTAGAAAGGCAAAGACTCCGATAGAGGCAATCGTGGCTTATAATAAGTTTATCAAATAGACTTGACTTTCTTTTTTTATTATGATAAGGTGGTGATATGAATATTATAGGCATATCAGAAGGTTTCCATGATGCAGGGCTCACCCTTCTTCAAGGTAATAAAATAATCTTTGCATCACATTCCGAGAGATACAGTAGAATAAAAGGTGACAAGTGGATACATCCTGCCATGTGGCCTAAGTCACAGAGGTATCAACCAGACGTTGTTGCCTATTACGAAAGACCCTTTCTCAAAAATTTAAGACGTTGGTATGCTGGTCAAAAACACCAGAAGCCAAGAATCAAATATGATGTAAATTTTGGCCATCACGAGTCTCACGCAGCTGCTGGTTTCTATACATCCACATTTGATGAGTGTAATGTTCTAGTTGTGGATGCTATCGGTGAGTGGGATACCATCTCCATATGGGAAGGTAAGAATGACAAACTAAAAAAAATTAAATCATGGAAGTATCCGTATTCTTTAGGTCTTCTTTATTCTGCAATTACAGCACGATTAGGGTTGAAACCTAACGAGGATGAATATATCACTATGGGCATGGCTGCTTATGGTGAACCGAGATATGATTTAGAACCTTTGTTAATGGAGAATAATCACAGGGGAGCCAGAGTGATATGGAAAGACGCAAGTGAGTATGACTTGGCAGCCTCAGTTCAAGCGTTGTACGAAAAGAAATTTCTAGAACTGGTGGATATGTGTCCACACAAAAACTTAATTATTATGGGTGGGTGTGCATTGAATTGTGTTGCAAACTCTAAAATAAAAGGAAAGAATATCTGGATTATGCCTTCGCCTGGTGATGCTGGTTCTTCTCTCGGCGCAGCTGCACTAGTAAGAAAAAAGAAATTAGAATGGAGAAATCCGTACATAGGTTATCCAATATTAAATGGGATACACATTAAATCTGTTGTCGATCAACTAGAAAAAAATAGAATTGTAGGTATTGCAAATGGCAAAGCCGAGTTTGGCCCTAGAGCGTTGGGCAATCGTTCTCTATTGGCTGATCCACGATGGGACATAAAAGATACGGTGAACGATATAAAACGCAGACAAAGATTTAGACCCTTTGCGCCTGCAATTTTAGATGAATATGCAGATGATTATTTTGAAGGCCCAATGAACGAGTATATGCAATTTGTGGCGAAAGCTAAGCATGGCCATAAAGCGGTAACGCATGTGGACGGAACAGCTAGAGTGCAGATAGTAAAAGAAGATTGCGGTTCGTTATTGCGCCAAATTTTGGAGGAATGGTATGACAGAACTGGCTGCCCAATGTTACTTAACACCTCTCTCAACATCAAAGGAGAGCCCATTGTTAACACTTGGGAACAAGCTGAGGAGTGGTCAAGAAAATACAATGTCCCTGTTTTCTAGAAAGAAAAAATTAATTATAGGTGGGTGTTCATACACAGATAACTATGCAAAAGAAAAGGGAATAGAAGAGTTTGACACATGGGGCCAAGTTCTTGCTGACAAACTTGACATGGAACTAATCAACTTAGGTAAGTGTGGTTATGGCAATCAGGCAATTTATACCTCACTGGTAGAAAGAATACTAGAAGAAAAGAACATAGGATTGGTAGTCTCGTTATGGTCGGAGTTTCAACGAGCAGCTTTTTATCTAGAAGAACATATTGCATCTAAAACTTTCAAAGAACAATGGGTTTGTTTTCATCCAGAGAGAGAAGTTTTAGATGTGGAGTGGCATGATCAATTCTATAAACCACCAAACAAAAATCCAAGAAAGGATAGTCTTAAATATAAGATTGCTCAAGTTCTACAAAGCCCCAGAAACATAGGCACTGGAGCAATAGAGTCAGTAAATCTTTTTTATTCTTTTCAAAGTATCTGCGAAAATCTAGAACTGCCATATCTACAAGCTCAAGGATGTTTGCCCCTGATGACAAAAACAGATGAAGTTAACAAAAGAAACTTTCATGCTCTATCTAAATATATTATAGACAGGCCACATCCAATGTCAAAGAATTTTATTGGATGGCCTATCATAGATAATATAGGTGGGTGGTGCATGGACGATTGTTTACACCCTATACACAGACTTTCGGATGAAGACACACACCCTAATGAAGATGGTCACAAACTAATAGCAGAGATGTTTTATGATGAGTATGAAAAAATTTATTCTTAGGTGTAGGCTGTTCTTATCAACTTTCAAAAAACGAGAGTATCATGAGAGCAAAGGATTTATCTATGAACTTGAGGATGATAAATTTAAAGAACTTCCTATAGAGGAACAGGCAAAGCATGTACAGAAAAGTTGGAATCGGTACATGAGAGAGAAATAACTTGTACTGCCCTCAACCTTTTTCGAGTGTAGTTATTAATGGCCTAAGTGGCAGAGTTCAACCTTGTTGTGTAATGAAGAACTGGCCTGTCAAGGACAGTGAAGAAACATGGGCGGCTCTCAAGAAAGAGTTTCTTACAGGGGAAGGAAATCTAAAAGAAAAGTTTTGTCAGTCCTGTATCGAACAAGAGAAACATAGCAAAGAAAGCCCCAGAACTTCATATTTAGAAACTTACAAACAAAATCCAGACATTTACACTATGGAGTATAACGCTCCTAGTAATTTCTGTAATCTCAAATGTCATATGTGTAGTCCTTGGAACTCTTCTACAATAGCTGTAGAGAACTTGAGTATAGCACAACTTGACCCCCTGAGTCAAGCATTTTCTGATAAGTATGGAGATAAGACTCTTGTGCAGCCAGACCAACAATTGCCAACGGTTAGGCCCATAACTAATCTTAAACTCGTTGGCGGCGAGACTCTTGCCATACGTCAAAACTATGAACTGATGGATAAGTTTATCGCTACTGGTCTGAGCGAAAATATAACTCTAGAGATAACAACTAATGCTACTCTCACACCCACGTTTAACAAGTGGGATATTTTTGACTACATTGCTCATTTCAAAGATTGTAAGATAGTAGTGTCAATAGAGGCTTGGGGAGAACGAAACAATTATCTAAGATACCCTTCTAAGTGGGAGATAATCATGGAGAATGTTGAAAAGTTTGAGGAGTGTTCATACGTGTTGTTTGCGTCTACTGTCAATTGTCTTAACATCGGCTACTTGAACGAAATTCCAGACCGCTATAATTCTACAGCAGGCTCTCTTGTATGGGGGGATAAAGAACTATATACGATAGAAGCATTGCCCTTGGATATCCGAGAAATATATCTAGACAAGTTTTACTCCGAAGGAGTAGAATCAAAACTAATAAGGTATCTAGAAGATATAGAGTTTAAGCCAGAGCTGCACAAGAAAATGATGTTCGATCTTATGCAAAGAGACAAATACAGAGGAACTTGTTTGTTAGACATGTTTCCTGAGTGGAAACCATATTATGCCTAATATAGTCATTCCTACTTTTTCTGAAATATATTTAACCACAAAACCTATTAACTTGGATATAACAAATAAATGTCCCTTACAGTGCCCAGCCTGTTTAAGACAGAATGTGCCTTATAAGAGTGGACGGCACGTTTATGAAGAAATGTCCACAGATGATTTCAAAAAAATTCTAAAAGTATTTCCTTGGGTAGAATTTTCTGGCCAGCAATCAGACCCGACAGGACACTCACAGTTGCTTGAATTTATTACTCTTGCCTATTCTCATAAGTTAGATATACATACTGCGGCCTCTCATAGAAAAAAAGATTTTTACGAGGAAGCATATGAACGCACTGGATTGGATACATCTTGGATTTTTGGTTTAGATGGTTTGCCAGAGGAAAGTCACAAGTATCGTATTAATCAAGACGGTGTGTTTATCTATGAGATGATGAAACTAGGAGCAGAGATGGGGTGTAACATGGTGTGGCAATATATTGTTTTTAATTATAATCAAGACCACATAGAACAAGCTAGACAGATGGCAAAAGATGATGGTATAGAGTTTAAACTTTCGTTTTCCGCTAGATGGATTGGTATGGGAAATTATAGACCAAAGGATGAGTATTGTGCCTAAACCATATGTCAAAAAATTAAGACCTAAGTGCATACCGAGTAAAGATCAAAAATTTGGTGAGATTCAAAGTTTGGGCCACTCTGCTCAAGGGTTTATGTTGCCTTGTTGTTGGATGGATACCCCACCTCTGAAAAGAACTAAAGAACAAGAAGTTTTTTATCAAGATAAATTTAAAATATCTAATGTTGATGATATTAAGAAAGATATTTTAGAATCAAAAGAGTGGGTGCAGTTTTATATGATGTTACAACAGGCACCAAACAGAGCTCCAAAAGTTTGCTTTCAATACTGTGGTAGAGGTAAAGAAGTTGGAAACGGTCTAGACAAATATGGCGCAGAATAAACTTATAGCACTTGGTTGTAGTTATACCGAGCACTATTTACACTCAATGCACGCTATGGGAGTAGACCATTCTTTTACAAGATGGCCGCAACTCCTTGCTGACAAGCTCGATATGGAGTGTGTAAATCTTGGTAGGTCTGGCATGGGCAATGAGTATATAGTTGCAAAACTTATGGATGCCGTTTTGCAAAAAAATATAGGTTTAGTAGTTATTATGTGGAGTGAATGGCAAAGAATGGATTTTCAAATTAAACCAGATCGTTGGCATCCATTACACCCTCATAGAAAAAATGAAAGAGTTGAAAAGTTTCCTATGAATGAAGAAGGAAGAAAAACCTTACTAGAATATTATAATCCAGTGGCTGCGACAATGAAAAATTTAAGACAATTTTTTGTGGCGCAAGAATTGATAAAAGACATACCATATCTGATGATACAGGGTGTTGATCCCTTGTGTGATGCCATGTATTTATTTCCAGACGATATCAATAATCGCTGGTACACTGATGCCAATGGTAGTCACATGCATAGATGGCACATTATTGAGAAAATTAAGAAGAAAGCTATCAAACAAATAATAAAGTCTCCTATTAGTGACAGAATAAATGAAGATAATTTCATAGGGTGGCCTATATTCCATCATATAGGGGGAGCCTGTGTGGACGATATGTTAGATAACTTTGATCCAGAACGAAAGATATATAGGGTATCGCCCAATGACACTCACCCTAATGGGCCAGGTCATGAGGTAATTTCAGAGGAGATATATAAAGCATACAAAAAGGTTTATGGATGAATACTAGAGTGTTGGAGAATTGTGTAGACCCAGAAGTTTTGCAAAAAACTTATGAAACTGCTTGGGAGTCTACAGAGTGGTCTTTTAAATATCCAAAAAATAGTCCTTATGAAAAACGGCATGCTAAAATAAATCTAATTCAAAGTGGTAAGGAAATTTCTCAAGATAGTTACCTGTTATCATTGGTAAGAGAAATACATAATCAAATACATGCTCGACATTTACTAGGAGAGACAGAAATTAAGGGGGCTGGTATTTCTTTAAAAGACTCCGCTTTTTTAGAGAACATTCATAAAGACCCAGCACCAGGCCATGGGTTTAAATTATTGGGGTTATTAAATCCAATATGGAAAGAAGAGTGGGGTGGTGGTTTTAAACACAATGACACAGTGTATGAAATGAAGCCAGGAAATTTTGTTTTATTTGACCCTCTTGTTAGTCACGCAGCTGATAAAATTTTGTGTGATGAAAAAAGAATTGCTATTGATTATTATGAAGAAGAACGAGAAGCGAGGTTAGACTTTTATAAATGAATACTATATTATGTGTAAGGTGGGGTGATAAGTATGACCATACCTATGTTGAGAAACTAAAAGAACAGTGTGAACAGAATTGCTCGGTGCCATTCAATTTCTATTGCATCACCGACAATCCCACACAATCATATGATGTGCAACTTCCTACAACGTGGGACTCCTACTATCACGCAGATCGTAAATTTTTCTGGGCCTACAGGAAATACTATGTCTTTAAGTTAGATGAGGAGCCCGATAAAGACTTCTGGATGATTGATGGGGAAAAGTTTCTCCTTCTAGACCTAGATGTTCGCATACATCAAGACCTTAAATATTTCTTTGATCTGCCTATGGACAAACCTTGGATTGTTCGTGGCTGGTGGAACGATCCTGATACGGTCAAACAAAATTTTGCAAAACACAAGTCCACGCCTCTAAACTCTTCAGTAATACGTTGGGATCGTGGCCAACTCAAGAAAGTATACAATGAGATTAATAAACACGCTGAGGTTATATTTTACACCTACCCTAGTGCAGACAATTATTTCAACCACCACTGGTACAATGTATGGAATGAAGACAAAGGTTTCTTTAGAGGCTTTCCACAAGGAGACATATATTCGTGGTACAAGGGAAATGTGTTCCCCAATGATATGGAGGCACACAAGTTAAGAGAGGATCATAAGATTTGTTTGTACAACAACAGCGGTTTTGGTGAAGGTGAGAGTGATGACAAGTTACATAAAATATACGCCTGAAGTAGCCAACGATTGGAAACAGGCACAGGCTGATGTGCAGAAAGATTATCCACACCAGTTTCGTAGAGTTCTGGATGCCTCTACATCCTCACAGATGCAAAGTAAACTCTGGTTGATCAACGCACTGGAGCCTTATCACCCAAAGAAGGTAGCCGTTATAGGTGGATGGTTCTGCCATTATCTAACAGAGATGCTAATCGATATAGGTGTAGAACTGGTACATAACTTTGAAATAGATGAGGACTCTAAGAATATTAGTTACAAATATAACAAGCGATATAAAGACAACGGCCA
>VTLG01005235.1_pt1 | contig 34534 bp, 38 predicted proteins | sample 4694571 | NCBI WGS metagenome assembly VTLG01 (sample SAMN12604809, study PRJNA352737) | marine metagenome | biome: ENVO:00000447; feature: ENVO:00000209|ENVO:00000569|ENVO:01000036; material: ENVO:00002151; isolation source: viral sequences binned using virsorter ...
ATGGTGGTCAACGATTAGCATACTTTTCTCCTGATGAATTAACATCACAGGCAATGACTCGTGGCTATGCTACATCAGGTACGCCACAAGCATACACAGATGCTCAAGCTAGATTTGGATCAGTTGCTCCAATAACTTCAGGCTATACAGCAGGTCAAACTCAATCTACTTATGATCCAAGAGAAGTAGGTCAAACCTATCAAGCAGGTACTTACAATCCTAATTATCAAGCTGGTAGTTTTGATGCAGGATATGATGCAAGAACAAGAGCATCTCAATACATGGCTGGTCAAGCATTGCCAACATATGATCCATTAGCTTATGAACAAAACCTTTCTAGGTTTATGTCACCATATCAACAAAATGTTATTGATATAGAAAAAAGAGAAGCTGCTCGTCAATCAGATATTATGAGTAAAGGCATAGGTGATCAAGCTACATCACAAGGCGGACTAGGTGGCTATCGTGAAGCTATACAACAATCAGAAAGAGAAAGAAATCTTGCACAACAGTTAGGCGATATTCAAACACGAGGTAGCCAAGCTGCATTTGAATCAGCACAAGCACAACTTGAAAGAGAAAGAGCTGCACAACTTAGTGGTGCACAATTTGGTTTATCTAGATTTGGTGCACAAGAAGGTGCACTGCAAACACAAGAACAATTATCACAAGCATCATTTAATGCAGGTGAACAAGCTAGACAAAGAGCTGCTCAACTTGGATTATCTGCACAACAACAAGAAGAAGCTGCACGACAAGCTCAAGAAAAATTTGCACAAAGCGGATTTCAAATACAACAACAAGCATTACAACAAGAAGGTGTACAAAGTTTACAAGCCTATCAAGCTGGTGAAGCTGCAAGACAACAAGCAGCTAAACTTAACTTAACAGCAGCACAGCAAAATGAAGCTGCTCGTCAAGCACAAGAAAGATTTTCACAAAGTGCATACGATATGTCTAATCGCTATAACATGATGGCAGCTCAAGGTTTACAAAGTATAGGCAGTGCACAACAAGCAGATGTATTATCTAGAATCGGTGCTCTTCAAGGCATTGGTGCTCAAGACAGAGCCTTACGACAAGCTAGTATGGATATGGGATACGAAGATTTCATGCGTCAAAGAGACTTTTCTAAACGACAACTTAGTGACTTTAGTGGTATGTTAAGAGGTGTACCAGTACAGCCAGAGCAAAGAGTAAGCACATATAGTCAACAACCTGGATTATTCCAAGGAGCAGTTAGTGCTGGTCTTGGTGGTTTAGGTCTTTATAGAGGATTAGGAGGTTAATTATGAATTTTGTACAACAAGCAAATTATTTAGAAGATGTGCCTAAAGATCAATTAATTAGTATGTCGCAAGACCCTAATCCACAGTTTCCTGCATTTTTAGTATTAAACGAAATAACAAGAAGAACCACTAACGAAAAAAACTATCAAGCTATGCTTAATAAACCTACTTCTACAGTAGCTCAAGAAGTAGTAAGTAATTTTGCACAGCCTAAAGGTTTGCAGGGTGGTGCACCACAGACAACTCCCTTGTCTACAAATATCTCTGCAGGATTATCTGGTGCACCAACTGCTCCTATGCAAATGGCAGCAAGTGGTGGCATAACAGGATTTGCTAATACAGGAAGTACAACCTTACCTACAGGTTATACAATATTACAACTTGCAGATAAATTAGGTGTAGATATTGCTAATCCTGATGGTTCTTTAAAAACACAAGATCAAATTAAAAATGAAGTAACTATTGCATATCAAGGAGCAACAACACCTGCAGTAGCACCACCATCAACAGTTACAGATACTTCTATTTTACCTGCTGGTAGCCAACCAAGAACAATTGATCCTGTAGAAATACAAAATCAATTATCTAAAACTGTTCCTTCTGCATTAGGCATTGATCAAGATAAAGTTGCAGGACTACCACAAGTTAATACTACTACTACATCTGCACCACCTACATCAGGTATAGCACAAACAACTGCAGATAAATTTTCTGAAGCAATGAAAAGTGGAGTATTTGATTCACCAAGAATAGATATAAAAGATTTAGGTAACATTACTCCTGATAGAGAAGCACTACCAGAAATACCTAAAATTGAAAGAGACTATTATGAAGTTAGTGATGCAGATAGACAAAGAGATTTAGATGTAGCAGCATTAGCTGGATTAGCACAAGCTGTTGGCGGTGCTAAAAATCTTGCAGAATTTGGCTCTGGTGTTGGCGGTGTTGCATTAAATATATCAGATATAAAAGCAGGTCAAAGAAAAGAACAAAGAGAAATATCTGATTCAAAATACAGAGATCAACTAGCAATGTATGGTTTAGAATTTGACAGAACTAGAATAATTAATGAAGCCTTAACAGCAGATAATGCTGCAGAAATGGCAGCAAAACTTAAAATAGCAGAAAAGAATTTAGATTTAGATTCTAAGGATGCAGATAGAGCAATTAGTGCTATTAGAAATGACACAACATTAGCACAAATAGATGCTACTAATAATGCACAACTTAAACCATTTGTTACAGGTTTTATGGCTGAATTAAATTCTTTGAAAGAAAAAACACTACCAAGTGAAGCTGATCTTACAAGAATTAAAGCATTAGAAAATTTAATAAATCAATTATTAGTAAATGCTACACAAAAAGCTGGAGTTGATATGGCACAAATAATATCAGAAGCAGCTCCTGATTTGCAATTTGACCCAACAACAGGACAAATAAAGACAAATTAATATGGCTCAATATAGACTGCCTGATGGTAAAATTATAGAAGTACCAGATAATACTCCACCAGAAGGCTTACAAGCACTACAAACACAGTTAGCTGGACTATATCCTGATTACTATCAACCTTATGAACCTGAGCCTGAAAGATCAGTATTAGGTGGTTTAGCTCAAACACCAAAAGCAATTCCTAGAGGCTTTCTTAATACAACACTTTTAAGTGCTATTGGTGCTGCAGAAGCTGTAGATTATGGAGAAGATTCTAAATTAACATCTGATCTTAAAAATTTAAAAGCATATATTAATGCTGATCCAAGTGCAGATGTTGATAGAGCTATTGCATTTCAAAGAAAGATAGCTACAAAAGCATCACCTATAGCAGGTGGATTAAGTGTATTAACTGATTATCTTAAAGGTAAAGCAGGTATTACTGAAAGTTTACTTGCACCTGATGAAGATTATAGAGGTTCATTATATCAATCAGTTCCAGAAGGTTTAGGTTCAGCAGCAGCATTTATAGGAACAACCGCAGTTAATCCTGTTTTAGGTGGCACATTAGCTGCAGGAACAGGTATTGGAACACAAGCAGAATTACAAGATCAAGCTAGAGCTAAAGGAGAAGAAATATCTCTTGGTCAAGAAATAAAAAGTAAAGTTGCAGGTGCTGCAATTGGAATATCTGAAATTTTTAATCCTCTTTCTATTCTTAAAATATTTAGAGGTTTGCGTAAAGGCGATCCTAGAGCTAAACCTTATGTTAAAGCATTAAAAGATGCTGCAAGATCAGCAGGAATTGAAGGAACGCAAGAAGCAGTAGCTGGTTATTTTCAAGAGCTAACAGCACAATTAATTTATGATCCAACATTAGAAATTGGAGAATCTATGGCAGATGACTTTACTGTTGGTGCAATTGTAGGTGGTATTGTTGGTGCTAGTAGTAGTGCTGCTCATCATCAAATTCAAAAAAATCAAGCAAGTGATTATGAAACAAGTCAAGCTAATGAACTTGCAAAACAAGATGCAGAGCAAGATGAAATAATAAAACAAAGAGTCATACTTGCAGAACAACAAGGTGATCAAATTATTGATCCTGCTTTAGTTCCTGATTCTGAATTAGAACAAGAATTACAAAAAATAGAAAAAGATCATGCTGAAGAAGTAGCAAAAGTAAATAGCGATGCTAGTTTATCTCCTGCTGAACAAGGCAAAAAACTTAGAAGATTAGATAAAGTAAAAGAAATATCAATTACAAATGCTAGAACAAAAGTTAAAGCAAATATAGATCAAATAAAACCTGAAGGTGTAGAAATTCCTGTATTAGAATCATTTGATTTTGTAGCTAATGATGATGGCAGTGTAAATGTAATAGGAAAAGAAACACAGCAATCAATAGGTATATTTCCAAATATAGAAGAAGCTGCAAGAGCAGCCACTGAGAAAACAAAACAAAACAGAAATCAATTTGTTGTTGGTTCTGCAGAACAAATATCAAATATAAATGGATTAGCTGGTAACGGAACATCGTCTAATATAGCTCGTAAGCTATATGACCCTCTTAATACTTTAATTGATGCCAAAGTATTAGCTAACTTTGATGTAAGAGTTAGTGATAAAAGACAGCAACAATTTAAAAAAGAAAAAGAAATAGCTGAAAATGAAGAAGCTGGTCAAAGAAAATTAGCATCTGAACTAATGGAAAATATAGATACCACAGGTTTATCTATAGAAGAACTAGGGCAAATGCAACAAAAATTAACCAGTGAATTATCAAACATACAAACAGCTTATCCTGTAGAAGGCAATGTAGTATCTCCAGAAAGCACATTAGGATTGTTTTGGCAATATGCAGATAAGTCTGGAGTAGGTGCAAAAAACTTCTACACAGTTAAAGAAGCTAAAAAGCTACTTAACAAAGCTGACTTTAATCAATTAATGTCAGAAAAATCTAATATTAAGTTTAAAAAAATAGAAGCCACAGGTGAATTAAAACCTGTTAAAAGAGATAAAGGTAAACTTGATGTAAGTCAAAAATCTTTTGATGAGGCTTTTAAATCTAAAAATATCGAAGTAGATTACAATTCTCCTGCGTTTAAATATTTAGCAGAAACATTTACTGGTAATACAAATTTTAGCAGCATGAGTGTTGGTCAAAAAGAAATGTTGTTGTCACATATCAAAAGCCTTCCTAGGTTTAACAACAAAACAAAACTCCCTAACTATACTCCCAGACCTTATACAGCAGAACAAATAAATGGTTTTTATAATCAATTTCAAGGCGATAAATTTACAAATAAAGATATTAAATTAGCTGTAAAAAATGATATTACTGGTTCAGATTTAACTCCAAAACAAATAGAACAATTTAAAACAGACCTTATAGACAGTGGTCGTGCATCTAAAACTAAAAATAGATTAACCATGACCGATGATTTTACAATACAACAAGCTCGTAAAGCTGAAAGTTATTTAAATGAAACAACTGATGAATTTAAAAATAGGTTAAGAAGAACTACATTATTAACTCCAGAAGATATAGAAGAAGTAGTAAACAATGATGCTACTTATAAACAAGGTGTAATTGAAGCTAATGATTTATTAGCATTGCCATCACCTGAACCTATGGATAAATATTCTAATCTATTAGATTTAATGAAACAAAGATTAGCTGATCGCAATCTTAAAGATGTAGGGTTTGCATTTGATAATGCATTAAAAGCCTCTTTAAATATAAAACAAAAAGGCGATAAGTATTTTTATCAACCAGTAGATTTAGATAAATCAAAAGGTAAGCCAATAGCTTTATATGATAGACCTTTAAATAAAATAGTTGCTTCTATTGAAGCTATTGATCCTGATGGCACTATGTCAGAAACTGAATTAGCTGCAGAATTAACCAATCAACTAGATCATGAATCCATTCATGCTTTAGTACAGTTAGGTGTATTAAAACAAAAAGAGTTTGATATCTTGCTTAGAGATGCTAAAAGATTATTGCCAAAAGATTTTCAAAATACATTAAAAGCTAGTTATACAGGTGCAGATAATAAAGTATCTGAAGAAGAATTAAATGAAGAGTTAGTTGCAGAATTTTTTAGAATTTCTATTAATAATCCAAGTAAATTAATTTCACCTAAATCTAAAACTATTATAGATAAGATTCTTAATTTCTTAACAACACTAGGTCAAACTATATATGATGCTGGATTTAATAGTTCTAGAACTATTATTAGAGATATAGAATCAGGCAAGATTGGAGCAAGAGAAAGAGATGCACCAAGAAATGTACAAAGATTAAGAACAATCAATGAAAGAAAATATGGTATTGCAAGACCTACTTCTGCTCAATTAGATACATCTAAACTAAGTAAGTATTCAAACATTCCTTTTTCTAGACAAGAAAGAGAATCTTTAAAACAAGAAATAGAAAAACTTGATAATCAAATAGCTGAAAAAATTAGAAGATATGATCTTGATTATGCTTATCTACCAGTCACTTCTGCAAGAAATGATCAAAATGAAATAGCTTATCTTGAAAAGAAAAGAGATATATTAAAAGAAAAGTTAAGGTCTTTAAAACCAACACAACTAGATTTTCCATCATTTTCTAGAATACAACCTGTAGAACTAGATGAAAGTAATAGCACTCGTATTTCAGCCAGAGTAAAAGATCAAGAAATTGAATTACATTATTCAGGCAAAGATAAAATTGTAGGTATGCATAGACAAGATGAAGATACTGGAGAAGGTTTTTATAATTGGGCAATATATGCAAAACCAACAAGTAGAAATTCTCCTATACGACAATCAGTAAGATGGCTATTACAAAGTTTTAAAAACAATGGTTGGCAAGATGGTAAAAGAACAAAAAAATGGAAAAAGACAGATACTCTTCAAGATGTAGCAAACTTTTTAAATAAAGAAAATGGTTTAACAGAAAATGATCGTGGATATATTTCTGTTGATGATGATCTAGTTGGATATCTTACTTTAAAAGAAGATAAAGATGTTGAAAGAATAGAAACAAATGGTTATGGGTCTGCATATAAAGGATTATTAAGTATTGAAATTGAAGATAAAGCTAAAGGTAAAGGTATAGCAAAAGCAGCAGTTGAAATGGCTGCTTCTACTAATCCTGCTATTGTTAATGGTGAAAAACAATTTGAAGTATATGATATAACTCCACAGGGTAAACCATTTTGGGAAGCTATAGGAACTCAAGTTAATTATAGAGATGGTGATCCAGCAATAACTGGTAGAAATACAGGACCTTTAGATGGAAAAATTAGTTTTGCAAAAGATCAACCATCATTTAGTAGAGGACCTAGAGATGAATCATCAGGTCATGTAGCTGATTATGTACCTGCACAATATGGTCCACCTGCACATGATCTTAATGTAATGTCTAGTGAAGAATTTAGTCCTGAAGGTTATTCTATTTTTGGTACTAATGTTGATTACGATAGGCTACAACAATTTAGTACCTTAAATAGAAACAATGCAACAGAACAAGAAAAAATTGAAGAAGTAAATTTTTTAAATAAATTAAAAGAAATTAAAGGTAATCCAAATGCAACAATTACCATGTATCAAGCTGCACCACAAAGAGATTTACGAGAAGGAGATTTAATAACTCCATTTTTAAGTGATGCTCAGTTTCTTGTAGATGAATCTAAAATAACTCAAGAAGAAGTTAGAGATGCAGATAGAGCTAGAAGAAGGCAGGAGCAAGTAGATAAAACAGGTGCTGTAGATTTACAACAAGAAAGATTGTTTAATAAAATGGAAGGAATTTCAGATATTCTTGGTAGACCTGATGATCCAACTCCATCAACAATACATACCTATGAATTAAAAGCAGGAGATGTTCGTTGGGATGGCAATAATGGTTGGGCACGATGGGGTTACTTTCCAAGAATAAAAGCTGTAGAAGATACACCTTCATTCAGCAGAGTTTTAGATATAGAAAATAAATATATAAACGAAGATATTAAACTTGATATATTTGAAACAGAAAATGAAATTAAATTATCCAAAATAATAGTTTCTGAAAAAAATATGGGAGTAGGAACTTCTGTAATGAATGACTTAACGAATTATGCAGATATTAATAATAAAGTTATTACCTTAACTCCTAGCAAAGATTTTGGAGCAACATCTGTAAATAGATTAAAAACTTTTTATAAAAGGTTTGGTTTTGTAGAAAACAAAGGTAGAAATAAAGATTTCTCTTATAGAGATAGTATGTATAGATTGCCTCAAACATCTCAAGATACACCTTCATTTAGTAGAATAAATTCAAAAGAACTATACGATGATTTTCGTAGAGAAACTAACAATCCAAAAACTTTTGAACAAACTGCAGAAGAGTTTAAAGAATATAAAGAAAGCCTACCATCTACAATGATGCCACGATGGAATGAAGCTGCTAGTCCTATAGCTATAAGAGCAGGTTTCGATTATCAAGAAGGCATAGAACCTGTAGTAATGACAGATGCTCCTTCTTATTCTAGAAGTGATAAAGAAATACCTGATAAATACAAAAACATTGATGAAGCAATTAATGGTGACAACAACACACCTGATGAAACTTTTGCCGATACATTAATAAATATAGCTGAAACTGCAGAAGAAGTTGGCGGATATCTTAGCAGAATGAGATCGAGAGTTATTGATGAATTTAACATACAAGAAAAAACAGTTTTAAAAATAGGTAAAGCCTCTGCAAAAGTAAGAGAATTACAATCAAGAGCTATTAGTGGTGCAATACAAGCATTAAGAATGTCTAAAAAAGCTAGAGGTATTGTTTCTCAAATGATGATGAGAGGAGTACCTGTATTAGTAGACGAACAAGGTAATCCTGTACCTAAAAATGTGCAAGGCTTTGGTGGAACTAAAGTTGTAGATTTTAAACATGGTGGCTTTGTGCAAATTTTTGGTCAACTTCATACCACTGAATATGGTGAAGATTTAATGCGATTGTATAAAATGTATTCTATTGGTGTAAGAGGAACTAGACTTAATAAAGAAGGCAAAGAGGTTGTACTTACTCCTGAACAATTACAACTTGCAAAAGAAATTAAAGATGATTTTCCAATTATTGAAAAAGTTTATGATGAATATCAAGAATACAATAACGCAATACTAGATTATGCAGTTCAGACTGGCATCTTGTCTGAAGAAATTACTATTAACCAGTTAATAGAAAATATTACTAGCACTACAAAAAAAATAAAAAAGAAGCAGCTAGAAAAATTAAGAATAGAAGCAAGAGATAATGGTTTTACAGATGAACAATTTCGTCAAGAATTATTAACATTAGCTAACGATACAAACCTTAATCTTCCTGAAGGTAAAAAAATAGATATAAGAGGAACTGCTGAAATATGGAGAAATAACTCTGACTATTATCCTTTCTATAGAAAAATGGCAGATGATACTATTCAAGGACCAGCAGTTGCAGGTGGATTTTTAAGTGGTAATCCTTTAGGTATAGAAATTAAAGGTAGTAAAAAAGCTATAGAGCCAGAGCCATTAGAAGTTATGGCTAGAAATATGCAGTCAATTATTAGTGCTGCTATGAAAAATGAAGGTCTTTCTAGGCTTATGGCTGTGTATGAAGAAGGCGGACTAGCAAAAAAAATATTACCTAAAGATCAAAAAGAAGCTAGAAATATGGGTAGTGATGTTATATCTGTATTTGAAAATGGAGAAAAAATTTATTATCAAGTAGCTGATCCAATCTTTACATATGGTTTACAAGCAATGGGTATGACTCAAGATGCTAGTGGATTTATGCAAGTTATTGGATTGCCATCTAATATATTGCGAGAAGCTATTACTCGTGAACCTGGATTTATAATTAAAAATATGTTGCGAGATACACTGTCAGCTTCAGTGACAAGTGGTGCTGACTTTATTCCAATTGTAGATACATTCAAAGGATTTGCTGCTGACTTATCTGAGTTAGAAAGATTTGGAGTTATAGGTGGTTATGATGCTGCAAATGATAGACAAGATATAGTTAAAAGAATTAACAAAATTAAAAGAGAGCAAGGCTTAGATGTATATGATGAAGAAGGCAACTTTGCTATTAATCAAGTAGTAAGATTATGGGATGCTGCTGGTGGACTGACAACTAGATCGGATGGAGCTACAAGAAAAGCAGTAGCTGATAGCATATTACAGCTTACAGGCGATCAAGTAGAAGCAGCTTATCAAGGATTGGAAATAATAAACTTTGATAGAAGAGGGTTTGACCCTATTGTTAGGATTGTGACTACAGCTATTCCTTTCTTAAACGCAAGATTTCAAGGACTTGATGTGCTTTATAGATCAGGTACAGGACAATACTCTTCTAAGATTAGTGACATAGTTCAAAAAACTACACCTGATGAACAAGCAAAAAGTATTATATTGACCCATGCATTTAGAGGTGGATTGCTAATGTTAGCAACAGGACTCTACTACGCATTGATGGGAGATGAAGAAAGGTATAAAGAAGAACGACAATCAGTAAGAGATGACAACTGGCTTATTCCTATGCCTTTTGGTTTACCTCCTTTAAAATTTCCTATTCCATTTGAAGTAGGCTTTATATACAAAACCATACCTGAAAGAATAGTAGATTATTCTATGACTGAGTTAGACGACCCTAATTATGGTAATACGACTGGCAAACAGTTAGAAGAATCTATAACAAGAGGTATAACCACAACGCTTAAATTAGACCCTTTTGCATGGCAGGTTATCAAACCTATCACAGAAGTTTTAAACAACAAGAGTAGCTTCACAGGTAATCCTATCGTGCCTCCTTTCATGGAAGCTGGATTAGAGCCACAATTTCAATCAACTATTAATACCAGTAGTTTTGCAATAGCTTTAGGAAAGGCAACGAATACATCTCCTATTAAGATAGATTACATTCTCAAAGGCTACACAGGAACAATAGGAACATATGTTTTAAACATGGCTGATACAGGTGTAAGACAAGCAACAGGAAGAGAGTATGTTGCTCCATATCTAACTCAATTACCCATTGCTAAATCTTTGTTTGCTTCTCCGATAGGTGGTGGACTACAAGAACAGTATTATGAGATGAGGACTTATAGCAACATGGTCACTCAGACTATCAACAAGTTAGAAAAAGAAGGCAGAAAAGATGAACTGATAGCTTTCATGCAGTCACATAAAGGTGCGATAAGCACAAGAGATGAAGTCTTGCGAATAGATAGATTTATGGAAAAATATAGAAAAGACAAACTATCAATTCAGATAGACAAAAGACTATCAGCAAAACAAAAACAAGAAATAATAGAAAGATTAGATAGAGATAGAAATTTAAGACTGGCAATTGTTCCTTTCTTAGTCAAACAAACAGATCAATCTGCATACCTAAGTGGACTGATACGAAACTAACTTATCGTTTACCAGTAAATAATATATTTTTCTGGGCTGCCAGAAGCTGCGATTTCTGGTTTACCCTTTCAACTGCGTTGCTTAGATCAACTATTTTGTCTGACATTCGATCAATGTTTTCATCCACACTCTTTAACTTTTCGATGATTTTCTCTTCCTTGAATTGCTTTAATCTAAAGAAGTCATTGTGATCAGGATGACGAGCATGAAACAGACGAGCATAGAAGCTGATGTAATCATTACTGATCTTGAACTCCCCCCCATTGGTTTCTATCTCCCTGTTCCACCTAATGCGATTAATGATTGCCCAATGAGAGTAATGCTTTCTGCCAGTCTTAATAGCTTCTAGCGTATACTCCTCAAACTTATTCCACACTTGAGGGTTCTTCTTATGCCACTCCCACCAAGCCTCTTTCCTTTCTTGTAGCTTTTGCTCAAGCTGTTCTATCATCATCGACATTATCTTCCTCCATTAATTTTTCTAACCATTCTGCCATTTTAAAACCACTTGGATTACCATCAGGATTGGTGTATTCAGTATTCTTAATATCTCTTACCAAAGTTCTAGGCAAATAATACTTGTTTGCAATATCTGTAATCATCTGCAACAAATCTTCTCTATCTACATTTTCTGTCCATAATTTGACTTCATCGTAAGTCACTTCATCTTTATCCATCTTTACTCCTCACTAATGGAAAACATTTAATCGTAAGTTCACATCTAGGGTTATGCTTATCCACACCCCCAAATACATACGACACCTTTTTAATCTGTTTAAAACTATCATCCTCTATGATCTTAGCTTTGACCAAAGCATCGCAAGTAAACTTGTCTATAATAGAACAAGGATTACTCACATCTAATCTTCGATTGCTTTTGGCATAGTAGATATACTCTAAAGAAACAGGGTCATTAAACCTAGAGTAGTCTTTAATTCTTTCTACTAGGTTTTCTGTATATACTTTCTTTGCAATAGATAAAACTCTGTAATGAGCATTGCGATAATTATTTAGGTTCAGGATAAACTTCTTCTTTTCAGAGTAGTAAACTTCAAGGGGTAAGGTCACGAAGGTCATATTCTATTGACTGGTAAAATATATTTTATTGCAGCGACACTTCCTGTCGTCATTCTATCTCCACAAAAACCATAAACTGATCTTCATCTACCTTTAATATGGCTACAATGTGTTCGCCTTTAAACTTGCGTTCAACACCAGTAAAGGATTTAGCTTTAACAAAATGGGTATCAACTTGGAAGTCTCCATCTGTTGTTTCTAGTATGATTGATTTAAGACTGTTCATAAGACACCTTTACAGAATAAGCAATGTTCTTTTCTTTTATATACTTAAGTAGTTCTTCTTTAATTTCTTGGTCACTAGGCATATGATCAAATTCAAAAGTAAAGATTGGATGAACAACGACCTTTTTTATCTTTGATTGAGTATTAAAGTCTTTCATGCGTTCTCCACTATACCATTCACTTGATCTAATAATTCTTGTTCAGTTCCATAGGCTGTCTCAAACCTCTTCTTCCAAGGATGCCTACTGATAATAGGTTCAGCATCTTTACCACCACGATGATGGTCAAAACATAAAGGTAATATATGCATATGTGCATCTAATTTAGTCTTGCCATAAACATGATGGATTTCTACAGCATGATTAAGGAAGCCTTTGTTAAGGCAAACAATACAACCTATCTGTGATACTGCATCCATATGTCTCTTCTCTTTAGCGTTTGGGTTTCTTCCTTTTACTGCCATCTTTCTTACCAAATATCCTTTCCCAATTGTCTTGATACTGAGTTCCCTTTTCAGGTCTCCTCTTGCTACCCTTCGACATCTTCATCCCATATAAAACTTACAGTAGTCTTACCAAAAGAATCATACTGAATCTTCCATATCTTAAAAGGACAAGCATTAAGCCAAGCATAGAAGTCTCTAGCTTTTTTGTTCATGCACCATATCTCTTGCGTTCTTCTCTAGCGTTGACCATCTTAGTTCTCCATTCCTCAAAGCCTACCTCTAATGCTTTCAATTGCACCTTGAGAGCAGACAAGCCACCTTTGGCTTCGCCTACTCTTAATCTAGCGTTATAGACTTCATCCTGTGCTTCTGCCCAAGTATCTTGAGCAGAAGTAGTTTTCATCCCATCAGCCAGTGCCTTGAGTTTGAGAGTAGCTAACAACTGTTTTACATCAGCTTCATTCTTAAAGACTAAGTATTCAGTTTTCTCTATCAATGGTGCAAGAGTTCTAATCTGATGCATCCACGATTCTACTTGCTCATCCACTCTCACCCTCCTTGATAAAGAATTTGCTTATCTGATCTTCAACATTGTGCAATGCTTTTCTACCATGCATCTCGTTGAATACTCGTTTGGCAATCTGTTCAGAGTATGGTTCTTCTTTATGCAATCTTCTCTCTTGAGTATTCATGCTAAACCATGTACTGAAATTAGCTTCGTAAGTTTCGTTATCGTCATACTTAAATACTTCTTCCATATCACACCCCCAAATTGTTTTTATGGTATTCATCTCTCTGTTCTTCCATCTTGAAAAACATATAGTCCATCAAGAGAGAATGTTGGGTTGACCCACTTCCCTCTACGATTGGTTTCAACTGCTCGATCAATTCCGAGTAGTTCTTCATCAGCTCAAAAAATATATACTGGTCAATAGAATTTTCTATCTCCTGTATCAACTCTTTGCCATGCAAGGTTTTCACCTCAGAAAGGGATATCGTCATCACTAATCTCAGGTTTGTTTACAGGCTCTACTGGTCTTGGGTCTGCCACAAAGTCATCAGGTTTCTTCTGTGGCTGTGGAATGTCTAGTCGAGCATACTTGTAATCGTTGCCATTCTTAGACTGTCTATCCCAAAGAGCAACACGCATCTCTGCTTCTTGCCCACTCTTTACTTTCTCAACCAAAGCCTTGAGTAAGTTCTTATCCAAGACAACCTTGCCTGTCCAATCAGGCTGTTTCTCGTTGTCTTTATAGTTATTGGTGAAGATTGCTCCATCACTCTGCATCCTTTCCTCAGTCATCGTTTACCTCCTTTGGTAATTTACTTATAAAATCTTGAATCGCCACATCTAAAGTTTCTTTATGCTTAGGAAACTTATCTTTAAGAGTTCCTACTGCTTCGCTGTTTGTTTTATAGGCATTAACAACTTCATCCCTCGTGGTATAAAGTGCTAGTGTTTCTACAAATCCATGCACAAAAGCATCTGCCCAACCTTTAGACCCCATAGCATCTTCCTCAACAACTTCCTCCTTTACAGGTTCAGCTTTCTTGGATGGTGCTTTCTTGCCTTTAGGCTGTTCATCTTTAGTTTCATCAGGCAAAGTTTCATCAGCCATACCAGTAAAGACTGATATACCTAATCCAAACATCGCCACACATTTAACCAAGCATCGCATCGCATTATCTGATACTTGCCTAGCATGAGGATTGACCACTGGATTATTCTTATAGTCCATTACTGGTAATCTCATTTCTCTTACCAAGTCATCAATCATAATTCTAGTCACAACCTCAGCAGTGCCATCAGGAAGAGTCTTGTAAGGCACTCCATCGAAATCGACAAACTCATATTGTGCTTGTGGATAATTCTCACATAGAAGCATCCACATCCTTGACCAACTCAGATAAGTTAGTTTCATTTTCTCCTCAGTGTGTTTTGACACATCCACTTTGGATAGTGTTTCCCACACTTCGCCATAGGTTAGTTTTTTATCAGCCATTTTATACCTCCTCAGTATCTAGTTTGTTAGCCATATCATCTACAAGCACCTTTATAACTTGCGATAAACTTATTGATTCGAGAGTCGATGCCATCAGAATAGTAGCTATCTGCTTCTTCTGAAACTCATGCAACACCTCACACTGTTCTAGTATTCCTAATACTTTATTATCCACTATGCCACCTCATCCAATTCTTGAAGCTGTTTGTAAGTCATATTCTTATACTTGTTAAACAAATCTTTTATAAATTTAGGAACATCTATCTGCTTAAAAGAGTTCATCATGATGTCTCTTTCAACTGCTTCTTGATAACAACCATAACTATCCCATTCAATTTCTAAAGGTATATGACTTGCATGATAAGGAGTTCTAATGCCTGAATTATATTGAAATCCTTTTCTGCGATTGTATTTTCTAATTTTGTTATCAAGTTTTTCATGTCTAACCCTTGATTCATCTTTTAGTTTTTCTATCTCAAGGTCTAGTTCATACAGACTTTTACGCTCACTATCAAATACTTGGTACTCTTTAGTTTGTTTTATCCTTTCTAATTTTTTTAGATGGTGTCGTTCCATTAATTTCTTTACTTCGTTTGAAATAAAGTTTCTTTCTTTAGCTAATAATTTCATTTTTCTCCCTTTGAAATTGATCACAAAATTCAGCCACATCACAATAGTCTTTACATCGAATACATTCTCCCTTGAGAAATTCTATGTTTAGAATCTTCTTGTCATCGTGACCACCTACAAACTCATCAGCTAATTCTTGCGTATCTAAAACACGCAGAGCAGATTTCCTACCCTTTTTCATAACTCGATAAGTATCCTTTCTTCTCCACACTTCCGCATCACTACACAAAGGCAATGTCTTACTGATTAGATAATCAGCTTCTGCATCTTGATGGATTGAAACTCGTTGTTTAATAAACTCTTCTTGTTCTTCTTCACTCCATTTAGAAATAGGAATGACGCTGACTGGTGATTTTGGATAGTCGTCTCCACTTCTCAGCATTTGGTTTTTGCTCCAGTCTCGATTGATTGTAATAATATTTAACTGGTCAATAGAAATTGCAGGGTAGTTCTGTCGAAGCAACCAATCGTAGCAATTAAGCTGTTGCTCCCACTCTATCTTCCCATCTTTCATTGCAGATATTACAGACCAAACAGAGGTGACTTTGTAATCTTTTAAAGTGTTAGTGCCTAATGAGATTGAATCTGTCTGACCACTGATAGTCCAACCATTGACCTTGGCAAACATCCTTTCCTCTGTAATGGTGTCCTCGTTGCCCTCATTGGCTCTCTCAAGGATAGTGTGAACACTTTGACCTAGTAGCTTCCAAATCTCGTTAGAGACATCCACACTGATCTCAGAGTCATGTTCCTCTTTAAGTAATCTAATGCGAGGAGGAGCAAGTAAACCAGTGACTGACATAGTAGAAGCACCTTTAGAGTAGCTATCGTTATGTACTGCCCTAATTATTTCATCAGGAATGTTTTGATTGTTAGTGTATTTCAATTAGTATTCCTGTTGGATGCTCTAAATGTAATTCTGTATTTAGACTAATAGTAATTATGCTACCTACTTCAGCTTGAGATTTAATACCTTTAATAGATATTCTTCTATCTCCTCTAGCATTATTAGTTCTATATAAATTGATAACAGTTTCACTTCCACTCCAAGGTTTATCTTTGCTACCAAACCTTGCTTCTAATGTGGCTCTATCGCCTGACTTCATCTTATTAAAGTCAACACCAAAAGTCTTAACAAACTCTCTTACACTGTTATTAGCATCTATGATTGCTTTGTCTAACATTGTCTTAGTGAGTTTAATCTGTGCTTCCATTACTTAGTCCTCCAAATACCTATGCCATCAGCTAACTGTCTTACAGTAAACTTCTTGTTAGGATTCTTGTAAGAGAATCGCAAGACAAAGTTCCTTATGATCTTTTGTTCTTGAGCAATCTTAGTTTTGGGTATTGGTATGTGTATGTTGTCATCCACCTCTAAATCCTCTAAAGGTATGTCATACTTTCTAGGTTTTCCTCTAGTGTGTTTAGGCAGAGGTATGCCTTTCTTAATCTCAAACTCCATTAGTTCCTCCTCGTTGTTGGTAATAGTGAGTCTTTATTCATGTCTAGCCAAACAGCTATTGCTTCATCAGGAAAGTATTCCATACTAGCAAAGCCACAATAGACCCCCTCATTCTCTTTCTCTCTGCAAAACTTTCTTGCTTCATCGTAATTATCAAACGCTTTTACTATCTTGGTCACACCTTGATCAATAAAATCCTCGTTGACAAACGAAACACAAAACTTGTTTTTGTAGAAATTGATAGTTTCGATATCAACATCATCCCAAGATTTCATGATTCCTCCTGACTGGTAAATAATATTTTTTGTAATCTGGGTCTCATTTTGCAAACACCACTGCTTTATCTTTTGCACTACCATGATGGTAAATAGCTTTGCATACCTGAAGCACTGTATTTTGTAGACTCATGTGTCTACTTCCGTGTTGACCTCTGCCATCTGTAATTAATTCTTTTCTTGATATCTCAAAGATGCTCATGTCATCTGTTTCAAACATATCAAGTATTCTCTCTCCTCTAATCCTATAACTACCATTCATATACTTACTTAAACAAGTAGCTTTCATATCAGGATTTTTATTCAACAGACTGGCTAGTATTTGCAAACCTAAACCACTGTTATATCTAATGCCACTGTAAAGTTTCCAATCAGTAGTAGATGCTTCTTTTGTTTCTGTTTCTTTAATAGCTACATTCTTATGTCTGCCTTTGTTCTTGAGATCAGGAACTACTTTATTAGGATTAATGCCATCCTCTAGAATAGTTTTGATGTTCTTAGCATGAACCTCTTTAGCTTTTTCTAAGGTCATGTATCTAGTATCAGCTATCTTAACTTTTAAAGTGTATCTAGATAGCTTCTCATTCTTTGCACGAGAGTAATAAGTCATACCATCTTTTTTAGATCGTATCGCTAATCCTTTAGTTTGAATATCATGAAACCAAACATCTTTATCCTGTGGTCTCAGACCATCAACAGAGTCTTGAGTAAAGACTAAAGCATTTGTATTCGCTCTCTTGATCTTTGTTTTAGGTGAAGGACTGATAACAGTTTTGTATGGCTCAAGTTGTTTTCTTTGAGCCTTTGTTTGATCTACTATCTTTAAAAGCCTTTCAGCTTCTTCCATTTTTTCAGTAGCGATTCTCTCTAACTCATCCTCGCAATGAGCAAGAATAGAGTCAGTGTTCTTGACCTCATCCTTTATTAGATTCTCTACTTGAGTTGATTTGTTTATGCCTGTTTGCTCATGGACAGTGTTTAGAATGTTCCAAACATTAGCATCCAATTGAATTGTGACAGACCCCTTTTCTTTGTTAAATTTTGTCATAGTCTCCTAGTATATATACAAAAAGAATTTTATCAAGATATTAATGTGAGATAAATGCGACAATGATTTGATCTCTTGATTAGTTATTAATAATGGTTTAGTATTTGGGGATGGATTTAAACGCTGAAACAAAACTTGATCTCTTAGTTATTAAACAAGCAGTCAGAGATTGTGGAAGTAAAGACATTGATATATCAGGTAAGGCACTATCTTATTTTATATCAGATGACTTTAAAAAACTAGCAAAACGCAATCATATAGATGCAGATATGGTTAGAGGTGCAGTTGGAAGTTTAAGTGCTTATCCCCTGTTATCAAGAAAAAAATTAGCTAACGATATGGCTAAAGAGATTGATGCTGTGTGGGTTAAAAGAGTTTCTTAGTAGGTATATATACCTAGTAGGTATTTTAATAAGTGACTACTAAAGTAGTTAGTATAACGAGTAATATGATGGAGGTCGTATGCAAAGTCAAGAGGTAAGTGACATCAAGAGTCACATTAATCACAATCACAAAACAAGTAATCTAGGTCATGGTCAATACAAAATCACCTGTCCTAGTTGCCAAAACAACAGAAGTAAAAACAAAAGAGACACCCCACTAAGTGTCAATATCAATTCAGAAACAATAGTTTATAATTGTCATCATTGTGGAATCAATGGTGCATTTCCAAGGACACAAGGAGTTAAAATGTCAGTCGTGAAAACACCCCCAAAGAAACCAAATAAGCCAATTAATCTACCCAAAGACAGCAAGACAGATAAGACTGCTCAATGGTTATTGGCACGAGGGATTAGTCAGGAGGTCGCAGAAGATTCAGGATGCGTGTTGGCAGAAAAAAATAATTTACCAGTCATAGGTTTTTCTTTCCACGATGGTTCTAACACTATCGCAGTCAAATGGAGAACAGCAAATGGTAAGAAAGATTTTTGGTGGGATAACAATGCAGTCAAGCTATGGGGTAAGCAAACTTTTAAGGATGATTTGCCAACAGTTGAATCAACGATTGTTATTACAGAGGGAGAAATGGACACCCTTGCAATCAAAGAAGCCTTTAAGAATCACAGCAACATAACAGTTTACTCAGTTCCCAATGGAGCACCCAACAAAGTAGCAGATGATAAGAAAGTTGACCCCAATGAAGAGGGCAGATTCAAGTATGTTTGGAGTGAGAGAGCAAAGTTCGAGGATGTTGAAAGGATTATTCTTGCCACTGATATGGATGAAAGTGGAGATGCTTTGGCTCAGGAGTTGTCAAGGAGACTTAACAAGGCTAGGTGTTATAAGGTAGATTACCTTGGAAACAAAGATGCAAATGATCTATTAATAGAAACAAATGCAGAAACTGTAAGACATCAAGTATTAAATGCTCAACCAGTTCCTTTACATGGACTTAATAACATAGACTTCTATGACAATGAGTTCCAAACTTTGTATGAACAGGGATATCCCAAAGGTGTAAGCACTGGTTTTGCTCAAGTTGATCATCTATTTAACCTACAAACTGGCTATCTTGCAGTCATTACAGGCTATCCCTCAGATGGTAAGTCAGCTTTTGTTGATCAGTTATGTGTAAATGTTGCCAAGAATTTTGGATGGAAAACAAACTACTGCTCTTTTGAGAAACCCCCAACGCTTCATGCTATCCAGTTGGCACAATGTTTTACTGGTAAACCATTTTTTCAAGGGCAGAACGCTAGGATGTCTCAAGAAGAAAAGGATTTTGCCCAACACTTCATCAACGAACATTTTCTATTCCAAGATTATCAGGATGGAGGGATGCCTACGATTGAAAGGGTATTAGAAAAGGGAGCAGATGCAGTCATGAGATATGGGGTAAAGATACTTGTTATTGACCCTTTTAATTTTATACATTCAGATCATCAAGGTTTAGTCACTGATGCTATCTCTGAAATGCTTACTAAAGTTCAGTTGTTTTGCAAAAAATTTGATGTACTTTGTTTCTTCATTGCCCATCCAACAAAGCCTTTTGTCAGGGATGGCAAGAAGAATGTATGTACTGGTAATGATATCAGTGGAAGTAATGCTTGGTTCTCTAAATGTGATACAGGATTGACAGTTTATCGTGGGGAAAGTAATGTAGAGATACATTGTTGGAAGCAAAGGTGGGCATGGTGTGGTAAAACAGGCATGACTGCTCTAACTTTTGACCCTTTAAGCAATAGATATGCAGAAGAAGAAGTCTTACAAGATGACTACGATTGGGAGTTCTAAGGAAGAAATCCATGTCAATGATATTGGCAGTGCCTACTTGCATAAGCAACACAAAGTCGCAATCAAACAATTCTCTAAAACAAAAGTTGGTCGAGCCATAGTGCTTGATCAACATCTCATAGATGTGCTTTTTCTCAATGATGATCTTGATACACAACAACATCATGTCTGCGATAAGTATCTTGGTTTGATCAGTAAGTCAGGAAGTTTTGTCCAGACCCCAGCTCTTGATAAAATATATTTAACTAGTCAGGGAAATTACGGACACGAGCCTCGTGGCGTGATTTTGATAGGAGTTCAACGCACAATCAAAGAAGAAGTGGGAACAAAGAAAGAGCAGATGTTTTGGAAACTAATGGTCAACAACCCTAAAGAAGTTAATGCCTTAGAAATAATGGTGGTACAAGAATGTGCTAATGCACTACAAAACTACTGGTATATTAGTCAGCAAAACCCTGTGTCGCTGTTCCAACAAAGCCTTGTAAACCAGTCTTAACTTCTACAGTTTTCTCAGGTTCAGGTTTCTTTTCAACAACAACACCTCTGTTATCTGCTTCGTTATGAATCATATGGATGATTTGTTTGTTAAGTGATCTGCTTTCTTTTTTAGCTAAAGCGTGTGCTAGTTCGTAAGTTTCCTCAGAACATCTAATGAATAGGCTCTTCATGATTTTTTTCCTCTGTTAATTCTTCTAATGCTTCTTTTAAATCATCTTCAGTAAAAATAATATCAGGAGCATCTTGTATCTCTGCAATGGCAACACTTTCTCTGCCTACTTGATAGTATCTATCTGTTTCAAGTTGGTGTATGGCTGATTTGATAAGCCATCTATTAGAAGTAATCAATGGGTCATCCAATAATGTAATGGCAAAAGCCAAAGCATCTATCTCAGTTTCAAATATCCATACCAAGTGCTTCCACTTAGCACTGCTTTTGGTACTGTTGGGATTAGTTGGGTCAGGAATATCTAACTTATAAGTGTGTCTAATAACTGCAAACATCTCTATATTCTAAGTGAAATGCAATCAAATTGAAAGCTGTTCCATGTGGAACAAAGGATCGTGCTGTACCCTGCTAAAAAATATTATTTACCAGTCTGGGAAAACAACAAACACGAATACCAATACAAACACTACAAACAATACAAACACTAATACCAACAATGGTTATGGAACATTTGAGTACGCACCACCAAAAGGATATAGAAAGTATGTACTAAAAACCTAGCAGAGTATGGACTATCACTCACTACAAAAAAAAGGGTAGATATTGCTATCTACCCTTTAAAATCTAACTTATTAGACTTGGAGGTCTCACTCTTATGAAGTGACTGGTTAAGAAATGAATCTTATGACAATCAATATAATACAGATGATTGCAGATTGCAAGACTTATCCACACTTTATCCACAGAGTTATCCACAGCCGAATACTGGTCAAATATATTTTTTTTTCTCGAAGGATGGACACACACATACCCCCCTCTCGCAAACCCTTGAAATATATATGACTGGTAAATATTATTTCTCCCTGTACGCATCACACAATTCGTAGATCACTTTTTTTAAGCCAAAAAAAAAGGCGGTAGTCACTAATTAAAGTGACTACCGCCTTTTTTATTTTCTCCTATTCTTGATTCATATGTTGTTCGTGGCAAACTTCACATCCGCAAGTTTCACCATTAACATATTCAACACTAGGATTTCCACATACCTCGCAAGGAAGTATCGTAATAACAAATTTATCCGATAACTTACTCATGATTCACCTCTGCAAAACATTAGGACTGATAAACAAAAAGCTGTTCCCAATCCACTGAAGAAGATTACAAAGTAATCTCCTCTAGCTATGTATTGTTGCGAAAGTAATTCCTCTCCCCAAGTAAAACCTAGGAAGAGAAATGCAATAGAACCCATTGATGCAATGATCGTTAGAAATCTATTCATGATTGCACCTCTTTTTTATGCAGAGCAATTTCAACATCGTTCAAAATGCTATGAATAGTTGCATCAGATAAATGACTGCTATTGCACATCATTAAATGATTTCCCTTAGTATTAACAACCTCAATTGCAATTGTTTCAATCGCAAAATCTTTAAGAGTAGTTATCACTAAATCTTTTGGAACACCATTAGGGTATTTCAAAAAACATGAGACTAACAACCAGTCAGCCTTGCTCATGATATTTGGCAAATCTCCAATAGGAGTTTTACCTTTCATATCAATCCCATATTTGCTTCCCATTTCTGAAAAGACTTTATCTCGTTCTTTATTCATAATTTACCTCCAAAGTAATTGAATAAGTTTAAGTTTCTGTTTCGACTCTTTTGAGTCATCATCAGGGAAAATACACATTTTCCGACAGAAATTGTCAAAATCGACCTCGTGAGATCGCCATAGAGAACGAATCGTGAGGGGGTCAAGGGTCTAGTGACCCCTGAAAACCCCCCCTCGCATATCGCATCCTAGTAGAAACTCGAAGTATCTACATAGATTTTTTCGCCAAATGGCAATTCCTCAGACCATTGTGACTTGTAAGTCACACACCAAAAGACTGGAACATCAGGCTCAACATCAGCTTCGCAATATCCCTCGCCATCAGTGAAGTAGATAAATGCCTGAACATCATCCACATCATCTGAAAAATCATTGAACAATTTAAAGGGTGGCTCGAACAAAGTTCCACCACCACCTCTAACAGTCAATTCAAGATCATCGCCTTGATCGAGTTCATAAATATCCCACCACTCGCCCTGTTTATTCTTACGAACAACAGTATCGCAGTAGCAAACCCTGATCTTATCAAGACCACAATCTATAGCCATCGCCTGAATCTCAGTAGCGAACATATTAAGTTCGTGCTGAGAGACTGAAGCTGAAGTGTCAATCGCAATAGCTAATTCGCCACCTTGCGGAGAACGAACCTTGCTAGGTAAATTGACCCCTCTCCAAGAATGGTTTCTATGAAGCCTTGACCATGATGGGTCATTGCTCTGAGTAGACTGTAAAAGATTTTGTAATTCTTCTTTCCAGTCTACTGAAACATCTTGATTGGATTCAGCCAAGCCACGACCTGAAGAAGTACCCTCACTGCTCATTCCATGTAGCTTATCAGCCATTGAAACTGCCCTTTGGATTTCACCCTTAAGTTCTTGCATTTCTGCTTCATTCATAGGTGAACCATCTTCAGTTGTTGCATCCCAAACTTCGCCAATTGCAGTAGGTATTGAATCGAACAATGATTCGCTAGTGTCATCACCAGTTCCCTCGCCATTCGATTCGCCATCTGCATCAGCTTCTGCATCCTGATCTTCAGAAATATTTCCTTGACCAGTCTCAGAAGTTTCCTCGCCATCGCCTGAACCCTGAGTCTGAGCATCTTGCTCTTCCTCAGAATTTTCGCCTTGAGGTTTTTGTTGCTTAATCTGATTGATAGCATCTTGCAATGCATCCTCATCTTTAAACAAAATTTGATAAACCTTTTCAGCAGTCATGCGATGATATTTTCTATCGAGACAACCTCCATCAGGAAGTGTGTCTCCAAGATCATAAACAAGATAAGCATTGATCACATAGTCACAAGCTATGTTCCAAACTTTGGGATGTCTCTTCCCTCGTCTGATCATATGCTCATAGACAACATGAAGTGCTTCATGTTTGAGAACACCTTGCAGTTCTTCCTCAGTGCAACCCATCACAAATTCAGGAAAGTAATAAATCACTTTGCCATCAGTTGCCATTGTGTCGCATCGAGAAGCATCGACCTCAACCAAGTCAAGGTGGAGGAGGATGGAAGCCATCCCCACATTACCTTTCATTAATTTTGATCTAGCCTTAATGATTTTTTGTAAAGCATCAGTCATTTTTGCCACCACTATAAATTTGACCTAGTAGGTCATCAACAGAGATTGGCTCAACAGATTCTCTCATTTCTTTTGATATATCTTTTCGTTGCTTTTCAGCAATGTCATCGTCATCTTTTAAGGAATCGATGCCATTGTTTAAACCACTAATTCGAGCATTAAGTTTGACCAGTTTTTGACGAGAGTCATCAACCAGTTCGCTATTGCCTAGTATGTCTCTATTCCAAACTTCAAGCTGTTCAGGGTATGTCTCTAACTTATCGAAGCTAGATTTATTCCAAAAACCTTTTTGTTTTTCTTTAGGGTCATAGTTAGCCAATTTATCTGCTAGATCATTCACACTCTCAATGATGTTTCCGATACATTGATCGACCACTTCTTTGATATTGTTCTCTGCTCTAGAGATAGCTTGTTGCTCTATCTTTTTAGCAAGTTTCTCAGAAACTCCTAAGCGTATGTCGTTGCTATTCCAAGTTGGCACACCAGTGATCTCAAATTCAAATTTGAATTTTTTCTCAATGTCCTCAACCTGAGGAATGTTCCAAGCATCGAATAACTCGCCTAGATTTCTCTTGGCTGTTTCATACTTTTTAGGATAGCTTTCAAGAAAAGCATTAACTTCTTTATCCCACACTTGTTTAGCTTTATCTATTTCATGTTGAAGCTGTTCAAGATTAGTGTTTGGACATAGTCTCCAACCACTCGCAGAATTGCCCTCGCTATCCCTAGAATTATCACTCCAAGGAACAGTCAATCTATAGTAAAAATCATTTCTGATTCCATTCAAGATTGAGCGAAAGTATTTATTAATATCTTCGCCAAAAACATGAAGTTGAGGATTAACTAATTTCTCATCAGCCAATCCATGCTCTTCAGCCACTTTGCTTCTAAGTGCTTTGTTCACTTTGATGCCACTGGGATGCTTCGCTGTTAGGCGAACCAAGGTGGCTGTTCTATGCAAAGTTGCACTTAGTTTTTTATTATCATTTTTCATAATAGACCTCCATCTAATTTAGAAAATTGCTGTTTCGATCTTAATTGATCTCATCAGGTGAGAAAAAACATCTCACGACAGCAGAGCAGAAAATATATTTTACTAGTCATATAAATTCTGCCCTCCTCCAGTATCTAGACCTCTAAGTCTTGATGCTTGATTTTGAATTCGCCATATCTAGCGGACTCAACAACATCAGGTCTAGAACCTACCATCGACTTCACAAAGAAAATTCCAAACTCAGGAGTAGGAAGTTTCTCAACATAGTCAACAGCATTTGAGAACCAGTCATCCAATACATTATCTTTGCATTGCTTGATAGCACTCATCAATGATACGCAAGTCGCATATTGCAGACCCATCGAATCAGGAATATCTACATCTTCGCCTTTCAGTATTTTTGGAATACTTGGAAGAACATCTTTAGCTAAAGATCGAAAAGACATAAATTCGATACTCGCAGTTTCACCTATATCGCCATTAGCAATCTCCTGAATAATTTCCTCAGGTGGCTCAACATTTAAAGTATCACTCAACCTCGTCCATGCTCTTGGACTTGGCTGAGGAGTTAAGACTTTGGGGTCAAAGTCATCGAGATAATCAGGCATAAAATTAATGAATCCTAAAACATCAGGATGCACATCATTTTTCACTGCCCACGATAGCCAATCATTAACATTAGATTCAACATTAATCATCGTGCATCGACCAACCACATGACTAGGTAATTTGTTGCTACCAGCACGATCAGTTGATCTATTTCCAGCAACGATTATCTGCCAACCTTTTGGTAAGTGATACTCGCCTATCTTTTTCTCATATAGCAATTGCCCACATATCGCCTGAAGTGATGGGTGACATTGAGCATACTCATCTAAGAATAATATGCCCTCGCCACTCTCAGGAAGATTGCCTAAAAAGGCTCTCTTTTGTTTCTTCGCTTCGATAAATGGCAATCCTGATAAATCGTGAGATTCATAAAGACTCAATCGAAAATCCATAAACCCAAACTCATTCTCTTTTGGATTAATTTTATCTTCGACCAATTTGCGATCATCAGCTAAATCTTCAGCTAGTGATCTAACAATTGCAGATTTCCCAATACCAGTTCCTCCTAAAAGAAATGGTGTATTGAGACCCTTTAATACTGATTTCATCATCAGCATAGCTATACTTGTTTTCATAATAAGACCTCCATCTTTTGTATGTACAAGTTAATTTCGATGACTGGTAAATAAAATATTTTACCTACCACTCATCACCAAGACTGGATAACAATTTGCTATCCAGTTTCGCCAAAATTTCATTGGCTCATCAGTTGGTTTAAAGAATGAGTCACTTCATGTTGAGCAAATTCTACATAGTGATCTACTTCTAATTTTGCATCAGACAAAGTATTAGTAGATTCAAAAAAACCATCCATATCTACCCATCCATTCTTTTTATCTGCTTTTCCAATATTCCAATGGGTATACCCTGAAGATGAGGTCATATCGACAATGATATAACCTCGATAAAGATATTCGCCTTTGTGCAATTTTTTAGCTTGATATTTCTTTTCCATAATTTCGACCCTCCAAGGTCAGTTGATTACCAAGACTAGATAACAAAATGCTATCTAGTTTCGACTGGATTTCACAGTCTCATCAGTTGGTTTACCCTGTTTTTTCTATAGGGTCATCAAGGAAAACATTTCCATTCACGCAACGAATAACATAATAAAGATTTTCATTTAAACATTCACAACCTCGCCAAAGGCTAGGTTTTCTGATCCTCATTCGTCTATCGTTAATGAATAATTTTTGCTCTCCCTTGATCTGTTTAAGATAAACAGAATCAGATTTAAAAACATAGGAAAAAATAGCGTTTAATCTCTCCCTTGTTGTTGGCGTATCCCACCCACACATTGAAAAACATAAGTGAATATTATTACTTAAATTTTCGCTAGGATGATTGTTCTCCCACCATGCAATTCTATTTTCATGCAAATAAACTCCCATTTCTCCATTGCTTACCCAATCTGATACTGGGCAAATTCTAGTATTGCTCATCACTTTATTTTTGTTTTCAACAAATGCTTCTGCAATTTCTTTAGATACTTTTCTCATAATTAAGACCCTCCAAGGTCTGTTTCTTGAACCCCATAATAGGATTCTCATTCAGTCTGTTAATTCAGAGACAGTTGGAGGACTGTCCTCAAGATTTCAATCCATGCTTCTTTAATCTCTTAGTTGTATCGAATCTCCCTATCTCACGACAGTAAGAACAACATGGTATTCCTCTTGAGTTTTATGAGTCTTGCTTCGTCACCTTGTCACTTGGTTTTACACTCTCTCACACTAGCTACTTTCACAGGCGTATTCAAAATGGACTTTCAATCTGAACCTTATCCAATCCTACTTCTAGAACCTTTACCTTTAATCCTTTAGAGAACCCTCTTGGGCGGTAGCTACCTTTTTGAGCCATGATCGTTTTGGGCTATGTACGAAGTATATATGACTGGTAGAAAATTGCATCATTTAAATCATCATCTAAGTCATCTTATTAGATAGCAGAATGAGGGCATTACGAAACTCCTCCTACTGGTAGATAATATTTCTCATGGATAAAGATAAATCTCAGGAAGAAAAACCTGATCTCAAACTGGTCAAAAAAGAACCTGATCTCACCATCAAGCAGAGAGCATTTGTAGATGGAATTGTTAAGGGCAAGTTGGGTAGCTTTAAAGAAGTCTATGCGGATGTCTATGACGTTACTCTAACGAAGCAAGGGAAGATACCTAAATGGGTAGAGGTCGAAGCTAGTAGGCTCATGGCTAACCCTAAGGTGTCACTAAGCATCACTAAGGGATTAGAACGTAGAGAGGTCAGTTCAGTAGCTTCCACTACTCGAACAAGGAGTTATGTTCTTGAACAGCTAATGAGAGAGTCTAAGGAAGCAGACAGTGACAGCACGAGAGTTAGGGCATTAGAGTTGTTAGGTAAAACAGTGAACCTATTCAGTGACACCCTAGAGATTAAGGAGAGCAGAACCAGTGATGACATAGAGAGTGAGATTGAGCAGAAAATTGAACAGCTACTAATGGAGAACGATCAATCCCATTAAGTAGACCCCCCATAAAGAGAATGGATTCCCATATCTATGAATGACCCCCACCCCCCTTATATACTGGAGCATCTGACTATCATATATACATAGTGTTTTGCACATAATATGACCTAATTTCACATACCCCCCCCTATTATATATTGCATTTTGCTATCTTTCTTTGCCATATACCCCTTTTTTCTAGGTAAAAACTGTTTTTTACACCCCCCCCATACTATATTTTCAAAATTAAGGGTTGATTTTTATGTGAAGCCATGCAATATTGTATAATCTGTAGATACATATACCTAGTATCCAGTGAATACCTAATGAGTGCCTACCTATATGTACCTATTAAGTTTTTTTATTTAAGAATCACTACCTATTAGGTATATACTAGATAGTAAGTATGGATAAAAGTGTACTAAGTAAAGTAAAGAACCTATCCTCTGATCAGAAGCAGGAACTTCTTTCCCTGTTAGAAGAACTAGAAAAAGCCAAAGGTAGAGAAAAGTGCCATGAGGACTTCATGACCTTTGTTGGGGAGATGTGGTCAGCCTTTATCCATGGTAGACACCATGAGATTATGGCGGATGCCTTCGAGAGAGTCGCTAGAGGCGATCTGAAGCGTTTAATTATCAATATGCCACCTCGACATACCAAGAGTGAGTTCGCTTCGTACTTGCTTCCTGCGTGGTTCTTAGGTAAATACCCAGATAAGAAGATTATCCAGACTGCCCATACTGCTGAATTAGCGGTTGGCTTTGGTAGAAAGGTTAGAAACTTAGTCAATAGTGCAGATTACAAAGCTGTATTTCCTAATGTGAGCTTACAGTCAGATTCAAAAGCAGCAGGTAGGTGGAACACCAATCAGGGTGGAGACTACTTTGCGATTGGTGTAGGCGGTGCGGTAACTGGTAAAGGTGCTGATCTACTTATTATTGACGATCCCCATTCCGAGCAAGAGGGAGCTTCTGCAGACATCAATGTATTCAATCGTACCTATGAATGGTACACATCTGGTCCGAGACAGCGTTTACAACCGAATGGTTCTATCGTTGTGGTCATGACTAGATGGCACAATAAAGATTTAACAGGTCAAGTAGTCGATGCTAGTGTAAAGCGTGGCGGTGCTGACCAGTGGGAAGTCATAGAACTTCCTGCAATCATGCCTTCTGGAAACCCTTTGTGGGCAGAGTTCTGGAAGATGGAAGAGTTACAGGCTTTGAAAGCCGAGCTACCCAACAGTAAATGGATGGCTCAATATCAACAAGACCCAACCTCTGAAGAGGGAGCTTTAGTTAAGCGTGAGTGGTGGCAAGTGTGGGAAGGCAGAGAACCGCCTGACTGTGAGTTTGTTATTCAATCATGGGATACAGCTTTTATGAAGAATCAAAGAGCTGACTATTCTGCGTGTACTACATGGGGAGTTTTTTACAAAGAAGATGACGATGGAATGATTTCCCCCTTTGTTATCATGCTAGATGCATACAAAGAACGATTAGAGTTTCCTGATCTCAAAAAGATGGCGTTTGAGAAATACAACGCATACAAGCCAGATGCCTTCATTGTAGAGGCTAAGGCTGCTGGTATGCCCTTAATATTTGAATTACGAGCTATGGGTATACCTGTACAAGAATACACTCCTAGCCGAGGTAACGATAAGATATCAAGAGTTAACGCAGTCTCTGATTTGTTTGCTTCAGGTGTTGTTTATGCTCCATCAACTAGATGGGCAGAAGAAGTCGTTGAAGAGTTTGCTGGATTTCCTAATATGGAACATGACGATTTAGTTGATAGCACTACGCAAGCTCTGTTAAGATTCAGACAAGGTGGTTTTATTCCATTATACTCAGACGAAGAAGATGAGCCTTTGGAACACAATCGTACCGCAAACTATTATTAGGAGATTTAATTGGCTATAGAAAGACAACCAGCTACACCTGTAGAAGGAACAATAGAGCAAGACCCTCAAGATCAAGAGCTTACCATTGCTATAGAAAACCCAGACTCATTAGCCATCGAAACTGAAGATGGTGGCATGATCATTGACTTTGATCCTAATGCTAAAGAGATGGGCAATGTAGAGTTTGACTCTAATCTAGCAGAATTTATAGACGATGATGTTTTACAAGAACTAGGTTCTAAACTTGTCGGTGACTACAATGGCGACAAAGACTCAAGATCAGAGTGGGAAGAAACCTATACCAAAGGCTTAGATCAGCTAGGACTTAAGATAGAAGAAAGAACTACACCTTGGTCAGGAGCTTGTGGTGTGTTCCATCCAATGCTTAGTGAAGCTGTTATACGCTTTCAATCTCAATCAATTACAGAAATGTTTCCTGCTGCTGGACCAGTCAGAACTAAGATAGTAGGAAAGATTACAGAAGAAAAAGAAAAACAATCGCAGAGAGTAGAAGATTACTTAAACTACTTGCTGACACATGAGATGTCAGAGTACAGAACTGAAACAGAAAAGATGTTATTTTCATTGCCATTGGCAGGTTCTGCATTTAGAAAAGTTTATTTTGATCCTAGCTTAGATAGACCTAGCTCTATCTTTGTACCAGCAGAAGATGTTGTAGTGAACTATGGAGCAAGTGATTTAGAAACTTGTGAAAGAGCCACTCATGTAATGCGTAAATCATCTAACATTGTTAGAAAGATGCAAGTTAATGGGTTCTACAGAGACATTAAAATACCTGATGGTTCACAGAAAATGTCAGATATCAGTAAGAAGTATGACGAAATTACTGGTGAATCAGACACTTACAACTACGATCAAAGCCATACAATACTAGAAATGCAGGTAGATTTAGACCTAGAAGGGTTTGAAGATACTGATAGTTCAGGCAAACAAACAGGTATAGCTATACCTTATGTTGTCACCATTGATTTTCCAAGTGGCATTATTCTTAGCATACGCAGAAACTATTACGAAGATGACTCTGCAAAACTAAGAAGGATGCACTTTGTACATTACCAATACCTACCAGGATTAGGTTTCTATGGGTTTGGTTTAATACACATGGTAGGAGGATTAGCCAAGTCAGCTACATCCATACTAAGACAATTAGTTGATGCAGGTACTTTAAGTAATTTACCTGGCGGTTTAAAAGCTAGAGGACTCAGGATAAAGGGAGACGATACTCCTATCATGCCTGGAGAATTTAGAGATGTTGATGTTCCAGGTGGTGCTATTAGAGACAACATTACATTCTTACCATACAAAGAACCATCAGGAACTTTGTATAACTTATTACAGAACATTGTAGAAGAAGGCAGAAGGTTTGCCAGTATGTCAGACATGAAGATATCTGATATGAATAATCAAGCACCTGTTGGAACTACACTAGCATTGCTAGAAAGAAATCAAAAAGTTATGAGTGCTGTGCAATCTAGACTTCATGCTTCAATGCGTAAAGAGTTTGATATATTAGTTGGCATTGTAAAAGACTTTACAGACCCATCTTATCCATATGAAACAGATGAAGGCGAAGATATTAAAGCAGAAGATTTTGATAACAGAGTAGATGTGCTACCAGTATCTGATCCTAATGCAGCAACAATGGCTCAAAGAATTATGCAATATCAGGCTGCTATGCAGTTAGCTCAGTCATCTCCTGATATGTATAACTTACCTGAATTACACAGACAGATGCTTAATGTATTAGGCATTGAAGATGTAGAAGATATTATTCCAGATATAGATGATGTTAAACCAGTTGATCCAGTCACTGCAGTACAAAACATTATTACTGGTAAACCAGTCAAAGCATTTATAGATCAAGATCATGAAGCACATATTGCTGTAGTTACATCAGCACAGCAAGACCCTGAAATACAACAGCTTGTCGGTCAAAGTCCAAGTGCTCCTTCTATACTTGCTGCAGGTTCAGCTTACATTAATGAGCATTTATCAATGCAATATAGAAAAGAAGTTGAAAGAGAGATGGGTGTTGAGCTTCCGCCAGAAGGTGAGCCAATACCAGCAGATGTTGAGAAGCGTATATCTAGTCTTGTAGCAGAAGCAGCTAAACGAGTATTAGGTACATCACAAGCAGAAGCTGAACAACAACGAGTACAAGAACAACTTAAAGACCCACTTATTCAAGCTAAAGAAAGAGAAGTAGCAATTAAAGAAGCACAAGCCAAAGCTAAAATGGATATAGACGAAGGTAGACTGTTGCTTGATGCAACCAAAGCTGCATCTAATAAAGAATTACAAGAAGCTAGATTGCAACAAGAAGGTCAGATAGCTGGAGCTAAAATAGGACAGCAAGTTGCTAGTGATCTGCTATCAAAAGAAAATGAAAAAGAAAAACAATCAATAGAAGATTTCAAAACAGGTGTTGACATAGCCAAGGATATGATTAAAGATAGCGATTAGTATGTCAAATGAAATCACGGAGCTATCACTATCAGAACATCTGAAGTTAAAGTATCGTGATATGATGAATGAACACGCTGATCATATTGCTACAGGAGCTTGTAAAGACTTTCCTGACTATCAAAAAATGGTTGGTATTATCGAGGGTATTGCCCTTGCAGAACGAGAACTACTAGATTATATCGAAAGGGTTCTCAAACAATAGGAACTCGACTCCTAAAGTCGTGCATAAATATGAGTAAAAAAGAACAAGTCAACATTCCAGAACCAGAAAGCGTTGAAACTCCTATCGTAGAAGAAGAAATAAAAAGTCAACTACCTGAACCAAAAGGGTGGAAGATTCTTATAGCTATGCCTAGAGTAGATGAAAAAACTGATGGCGGTATTATTAAAGCAACTACAACTCTTAGAGATGAAGAAGTAAGTAATATTTGTGGATATGTTTTAAAACTAGGTACTGAATGTTATAACGACAGCAAAAGGTTTCCAAGTGGACCTTGGTGTAAAGAAGGTGATTGGGTTGTTTTTAGAGCTTACTCAGGAACTCGCATGAAAATGTATGGACAAGAATTTCGTTTAATTAATGATGACACTGTAGAAGCAGTGGTCGATGATCCAACAGGAGTAGTAAGAGCATGAGTAAAACAGAAATAATTAATGAAGAGCCTAACTTTGATGAACCAGTAGTTCAAACAAAAGAAGATCAATTCTTTGGCAAACAAACTGAAATAGATCGCACAATACCAGATGATCTTGAAGTTACTATTGTTGACGATACTCCTGTACAAGATCAAGGTAAAAAACCTAGAGCAGAAGATACACCAGTTGAAGTTGATGATGATGTTGTAGATAAAGAAATAGCTGATTACAGCAAAAGAGCTGCAGATCGTATAGCTAAAATTAAATACGAATATCACGAAGAACGCAGAGCTAAAGAAGCAGCAACAAGAGAATCAAAAGAAGCTGTTCAAAGACTGCAAACAATGATGTCTGAAAACCAAAGACTACAAGCTATGGTTGATCAAGGCGGAGAAGTCTTAAATAAACAAGCACATAACAATGCTTTATGGGCAAAACAAAATGCTCAAGTAGAATTTAAGAAAGCCTATGAAGAAGGCGATGCTGATGCTATGACTAAAGCACAAGAGATGATAGCTAAAGCTACTCTTGCAGAACAACAGTCAATGAATATGGCAGAAAGTGTTCAAGCAGAAATAACAAAAAAATTACCTGTAGAACAACCAGCACAACAAACACAAGAGCTAGACCCTGACATGAAAGCATGGTCAAGCAAAAATCCTTGGTTTATGAGCACAGTACCTGAACATCAAGAAATGAGTTCATATGCTTTAACCATTGATCAAAGACTTCGTAATCAGGGAATACTTCCTGAACAAGATGCACAAAAATATTATGCAGAAGTAGATAAACATATGCGTAATGAATATCCAAATTTCTTTGGTGTTCAAGTAGAAGAGACTGCAGAAGTAGTCCATGAAACTAATACACCAAAACGACAACCTTCAACAGTTGTTGCATCCGCCACTAGGGATAGCGGAAATAAAAAACCCTCGCAAATACGTTTGACTCAGACCCAAGTTCGTTTAGCACGACAACTTGGAATTAGTCCTGAGCAATACGCAAATCAATTA
>VTLG01007675.1_pt1 | contig 34529 bp, 48 predicted proteins | sample 4694571 | NCBI WGS metagenome assembly VTLG01 (sample SAMN12604809, study PRJNA352737) | marine metagenome | biome: ENVO:00000447; feature: ENVO:00000209|ENVO:00000569|ENVO:01000036; material: ENVO:00002151; isolation source: viral sequences binned using virsorter ...
AGCGGCTCCGACCCCTCCGACATCCAAGCCAGGACCAGGATCACCAGCGCCGCCAATGGCGACACAACCGCCGCCTGTGCAGCCTGCTCCACCGACAGCTAAACCGGGACCAGGGTCGCCTCCGCCACCAATGGCGACGCCACCTTCTCCGCAGCCTACTCCACCCAGGCAAATACCCGTAGGTGGACCGACGCCCCCAGGCGCGACTCCGCTCCCGTCACCTCAACCGCCTCCACCGACAGCTAAGCCAGGTGCAGGATCGCCCCCACCACCGATGGCTACCCCGCCAGCGATTCAGCCTGCTCCGCCTACTCAAATCCCCATAGGCGGACCGTTGCCACCGGGCGCAAGCGCCGCACTGCAGCAGCCTCCCGGTACTGACAATCGAACCACAGAAGAACTTGATGATTACTACGACCGCTTGGCTGAGGGCACTCTATCTCAGACAGGACCGGGGGCACCGATAGGCACTGATACGACGCCACTCCCGCCGACCCAGCCTTTCAATCCAAACGATGAGATTATTGCGGATTATGAGGGACAGCCGCCAGTAGAAGCACTACCCCCAGATGCTACTGCTCCTCTCGATTTCAACACTCAAGTGCAGCAGTTCTTAGCCCAGCAGCTATCGGGTGGAATGACCGGCGACGACGCCATGACACAGTCTGCGTTGGCTGACTTCGACGTGGGTGCTGAACGTGCAAGACGGCAGCAGATTGAGGACTTGCAACGCTTTGGAGTGTTGGGCGGCTCGGGGGTATCGTCAGGAGCTGTGGCTGATATCCTGGGCGAGTTTGACGCAGCCACACAAAGAGGCAGGGCAGGGGTTAGAGCCCAAGGGCTCAATCGAGTACTGCAGTCAATATTGCCGCAGGCTACAGGCATGGCTACGCAGCAGGCGGCATTGGCTCAGCAGCAGGCGCAATTCGGTCAAACATTAGCAGAACGACAAGCCGCGAGAGGTCAGCAAGCAGAGCAGTTCGGTTTAGGTCAGGAATTAGATCGAGAACGATTGGCTCAGCAGGATGTACAATTCGGCTTAGGTCAGGAATTAGATCGCGAACGCTTAGATCAGCAAGCGGGACAGTTTGCTTCTGCTCAAGAGTTAGCCAGGCAGCAGGCATTGGGCAGCATTGATGGACAGGAGACCATCCTGGCCAGGCAACTCGAACAAGACAGGGCACTGCGGGAGGCCGCCATAACCGGACAACTGGACGGCGCTGACACGCTGGCCGCCCAGCAGTTAGCACAACAGCAAGAGCAGTTTGGCAGGTCGATGGATCTTGATGAACAGCGCAGATTGGATCAAGTCAATCAAGAATTGGCGCAAAGAAACCTGCAAGCTGCGATGGCTACCGGTGTGATACCTTCTGGCGTGACAGCTGGTGGGGTTCCTTATGGAGGCCAAGAAACCTTAGCCGCCCGACAGTTACGACAACAGAGAGAGCTAGAAGAGGCCCGCATGTCCCAGCAGGCTGACCAGTTTGAGACAACTGCCGGTATGGATCAGGAGCGCATTGATTTGGCTCGGGGCGAGGCTTTGGGCCTTATCGATGGCGATCAAACTGTGCAGGCTCAACAACTCGCAGCAGATCTAGCTTTGAGGCAAGCTGCGCTGACAGGGGATCTTGATGGAACTGAAACGCTTGATGCGCAAAGGCTCGCACAGCAGCAGACGCAGTTTGAGGACCAGCAGGCATTGGCTGAGGCTGCTGCCACTGGAATGTTCGACGGAACAGAGACGTTGGATGCAAAGAGATTTGCCGCAGCAGATGAACTGGCGAGACAGGCGGCCGCAAGAGAAGAAGAGCAGTTTAGGGTGAGAGATCCGATATCCATAGCGTTGGCGGCAGCGGATCAGGAAAACCTTGATCCCGACCTCAGAAGGCGTGTTTCTGCATTGGCGTCAGAGTTGCCTACAGATCCTCCTCCTACAGATCCTCCTCCTACAGGCACTTCTCGTACAGGAACTAACGAAGAACTCGACGCTTTTTACGACCAAGATCCGAACCTGAATGAGGGCGGCAACCAGCAAACGAGCCGCACTAAATCAGGATTTCTGGATAGCGGGTTCCAGCTATTAACCCCAGGCAAGGCTGGAAAGCCGGGGTCTTACGGCGATTTCGATCTACCTCGCGCAAACATATCTAAATGGGATAGAACGGATAAAGAAAACGTAGCTCACTTATACAATAAGATTCACGATTATAACCAGTGGCCTGATATCGACATAACAACTAATCAGCTTGAATCGCTGGCGCAAGAATACGGAGCGCCCGAGGATGTGAGGCAAACTGATCACTATTCTCCAATAGAATCTCGCCGCGAACGTGCGACCGGGCCGAAAGGGTACAGGATACAATTTGAAAACGGCAAAGAGATAGTTATTCCTTCATTAAAGGAACAGGGCAAGCCTCGGAGGACAGATCCGGCAGAAATGAGAAGAAAAGTAACAACTCATGCTTTAGGCACCGACGTTGGTAGGATTTTATAATAGCCACCGCATCTCAATTGCTTGATCAAGGTAAGGTTAATTGAATGTCTTTCTTAAGTAAGCTGGGGAATCTAGCAACAGATCTTGCGCTTCCAGCAATATCAGTTGGGGCGTCTGCTCTTGCAGGTGGCGGGAACCCCTTTGTGGGGGAAGCTCTCAAAAAAACTCTTCTCACAATGGGAACAGCTGGGCTTGGGTCATTCGCCAGAGGCAAAGAAGAAGAGCGAATGCGTAAAGCCCAAAGGCAAGCACAGCAGAATCAGGCTCGGGCCAATTTGATCAACGTCATTAATCCAAGCGCAAGGGCGCAGGCCAGACCCGTAGAGATGCCTAAAGCTGGATTGCTGGAGAAAGGTGCCAGGGCGATCCCTTATGGCCTTGATGTCTATCAGAAGGCTCAAATGGCAGCGCAAGCGGCCCAGGAAATGAAGAACAGGATTCTAGCGCAAGAAAATGCGCTTGAAGAAACCTTGGGTAAGGCATTGGGCCAAAGTGATTTTGTCGGCTCTGACGGGACGCTACGGACGCCGATAAATGAAGGCCCGACGGTCATTGGGGTAGGGGCTCGACCTATCAAGCAAGGCCCAACTCGAACATCCCCATTGCTTGGTATCACAAGCAATGTCCATGACCCATCTAAGCCTATTGCCCCAATGGGCACTGGCGTGGGCGGCGCTTCGAGAGGCACAACAAGCCCCAGCCCTGTCAAGCCGGTTCCCGATGTATATCCTGGCGGGGCTCCAGTGCGGAGCTCTCAAGATGCTTCCAGTGCGGGCCTTGAAGAGATGGGCTTCGATGTGGATAGGATTTATGCCCAGGCTGGCATAGACGCCCCCCCACCGCGCGAAGGCAGCATTGTTACGAGTTTAGGACGGCAAATAGGAGGGCCTGCGCTGACTCCAGAGGAACTAAAGCAGCATAATCACCAAAACAGATGGCGAGATCAAATGCGTCAACTTCGAGGCCACCCTGCGTCTGAGGTCGGTAGCCCAGAATGGAATAAACTCAGGGCTGGTAGGATGGAGCAATGGGGTTGGGATGGGAATATGGACCCAATAATTCCAGCGTCCACCCAGGAAGCAGTGGGGAGCGCCCCACCAGGGGCTTCAGAGGCCCTGCCAGCAAGTCTCCCCTCAATTACAGGAGGAAGCGATGCGGCATTTTTGCAAGGGGATATTCCTGCTGGATGGGGGCCGGGCGGGGCTCGCGGGCTTTCGACTGGTGAATCTGATTATGCCAAGGACTTTCAAACTCAAGCTGGCGATGATCTCCTTGCGGCTGTTGCCCTTCAAGCCGCACCGGAAGGCGTCCCTTCACAAGGAGAGCCTCCAAGTTATGTCGATCCCTTTCGCCAAAGACCGATCAATATTCCTGCGGACGCTTCACTGACAAGAGGCGAACCAAGCTCAACAGGGCTTCAGGTGAAGCCTTATAAACGGCGAGCCACGCGAGCAATCGAAAATCCTTTTGACCAAGAGACTCGGCCAATTGCACATGCTGCATATGCAGCTGCAATACACCAAATGCGAATGGATGAAGATGTAGCGGCGCGGGCTGAAAGGGCACTAGACTATCAGGAGCGGAGATTAATAGCTGATGAGATGGCTGCGGCAGCTGAGGCAAAACAGGCCGATATGGAGGTTAAAGCCGCAGGAGATCTGCGGAGTAATGAGTTTTATACAGGGCATCTAGATGCAATAGGCGAGATGGATGAGATTGAAAAATTAACCTCTAACAGTGCCAATCTCGTATCTTCAGTAAGCGCAATAAAAGAAATGATTGCGCGTACTAACTTAGGTGAAGAAGATCCCAATTATCTTAAAGGGATAAGCGGGAATGTGCAGGGGATGATGCTGCGCGTTATTCAGAGGGTGGTTGACGATGCACAGGTAACAGAAAAAGATCTGGCAACAACCCAAGCCCTTCAGGGGAAATGGCGTGCTCTGAAATTGAAATTCAAAGACTGGACTGGCACGCAAAAACCTGAGATGATCGGCAATGATGAAATAGAGGACATGGTATACTTTTTAGAGCGGTCACATGAAGCCGTTCAAAATACAGCCAGGGAGAGCATTGCCGCTTATACCACGGGGCTAAGACGCAGGAAATTTGGGGCTCTAGGTATTAAAAACTTGGCTGCGCTCATTGATCAACTAGAAGAAGAGGCTTATGTGAGGTATCAGTTAAATGCACAAGATGAAGATCTAGCTGATTATGATTACTCAGCTGTTAAAACTGAGATTGAGAATGTCAACCTTCAGAATTTAAAAGAAGCCGAAGAGAAAGCGAAGAGAAGTTTCAGAGTTGCCCCCGAAGGCGCTTCAGGTTCCCCACTTCCATTAAATCTGCCTGATGTTGACTCTATGAGTCCAGAAGAGAGGAAGCAGTTGGAGATGATGCGATATCGGGAGGGCACAGGATTCTACGCGGGTTGGCGTCCAGGTGATATCCCTCGAAATGAGGAAGAGAGACTCCAGCAATCTGAATATTCAAAACAGTGGTGGGGCGACAAATTGGGATCACTTATGTCTCGGTTAGGGGAAGCCAGCGCAGGGACAGGATTGGGCAAATATCGTTGATTGGTCGAGGAGAATAAATTAATTGGCACTTAAAATAAGTGACATAGATGGCCTTACTCCCGAGGAGATGGTCAATCGATTTTCTTACCAAGAGCTTGCTGAGCTTCGGCGTTCACTTGAAGGGTCTGCTTCGCCCACAACGCAGATAGACCCTCCGGTTGAAAGCGCTGAAGGAATAACCCCCTACGACCCTGAGCAAGATTTCTTCTCATCGCAAAACTTATCAGCGATGGGATCTAATATTTTACCCTCTGCTGCTAATGTAGGCTCTGATTTTTGGAACATGGTGACCTCGCCTGTTGAAAGTGCTAAAGCCATAGGCGAGGCTGGCGTTGGCGGGATAATGTCTGCGCTGGGAGAGAGGTTTGGGGGGCTGGAGAACATCAAGCGCACGGCAGTTGAAGACCCATTTGGCTTGGCCCTTGATGTCTCACCGGGATTGGGGGCTGCAAGCAAACTCACAAAGGCATCGGCTCTTGGTTCCAAGATAGTAAACCCTGTGGCAACAATAGCAAGCCCCGTCAAAGCCGCTTCAAGGATTACGGGGGCATTAGGGAAAGGAGCGGCAGGGCTTGCGAAAGCTGCCGCTTCTGCGGCATCAGGCATAGACCCTGGTATACTAAGCACCGCCAGAAAAATTCGAGGGGCTACCCCCAAAAGCGTTCAGCGCACTTTAGAGGCTGCTGATCCTATAGGTTGGCCGGAGAATGTCAACCCAGCTGAGTTTGTTAAAAAACAAAGGGAGGGATTTGACGCAGGATTTAAAGGGCAGGGAGACAGCAAATTAATCTCAGGAATTGAGGATGTTTCAGACTCTATAAAGTCTCAACTTGATGATATTGCCGCGAAAGGAATAGCCGAGTTTAGCGACAAGGCGATTGACGAGACGGCTTACTTTCAGGCTTTGCAGGGGGTGAGGGAAGGTCTTCAAACACATGGGGTTGCCCTTACTGGACGATGGAAAATAGTCAAGCACGAGGGGAAGAGGATAAGAGTTCCTGACATGGACTTTAAAGGGTCAACGATCCCCGATGACACATCGGCGCAAACCCGAATTGCCTTAGCCTTCAAATATCTCGTAGAGCCGTTTGGGGACCAAGCGCAATCACAGCGGCGAATGCAAATCCCTGACGTTTGGATGGCTCGTAAAAGAATAGACGAAATGGCAAGAAATGCGCTCAAGCAACAGTATGGCGATACAGAATCGACCATTCTTAAGCAAATGAGGGGCGACCTAAATGAATTTATGCACACTGTTCCTGACGAAGCCTTCCAAAAGTTCGACGCAGATTATGCTGCTATGTCTAGTATAAGAGAGACATTTGATCAGATGGTTGCAGGGAAAATAGATAAAGACAACCAAATAAAGGCGATGATTCGGTCAATTAAAGAAGGTCGACAATTAAGCGAAGCCTTTATTACTCGGGTGGAGGCGACAACAGGAGTCCCGCTAAGGGCTATTGCTGCGGGTAAGGAATTATCAGGCATTCTACCAAGAGGGCTGATAGGTCGTGGAATTTTTGCTACTCTCGCCGGGGCCGCCATAGGGGTGGACGCCTTAGTTGGATTTCTCATCGCGCCTCCTAAACTTATTGGTTTATATCTAAAGGGGATTGGGCTCGGAGAGAGGGCCATTCGCCGTGTTGGCGAGGCTGTTGAGCAGGTAATGTCTCTCCCCAAAGCGCGTGCATTAGCTGAAGAGGGGATGACTATGGGCCTTATTCTACAGCAATTGGAGAGAGAAAACGAACAACCTTCCCTAATGGCCCGCATGGGGCAATAGGCAATGGCTTTATCCGCTGATGCAGTTCAAGTAGGCCCGTGGAACTCGGTCAGGTATGACCTACCTGCACAGGAGTGTGCCAACGATGAACTGAATTCAATGGAGAATTGCCGTATAGGGCCTGCGGGCTGGCTGGCCTCAAGAAAAGGCACACTGTCCTATCAGTCAGCTTCTGCTATTGGAGGCGCTCCCACGGTCACGATGGTGGCCGAATTTAAGCCAACCGCCACTACGACGCATGTGGTCATTGTGGCTGGAACGGCTATCTATAAATACGCAGAGGGTTGGAGCGCCATCACGGGTTCAGTTACGGTCACAGCAGGTGATGATAACACTTGGGAATACGCTGATTGCAATGGCACCCTGGTAGCCACCAACGGGGTTGATACTAATGCGTGGAAATGGACTGGATCTGGGAATGCGTCCGATCTCGATGACGATTCAAGGTTTTCTAAGGGCAAGCACGTTGCTTGGTTCGACAACCGTTGCTGGATAGGGAATGTTGATGGTGCCAGCGGTCAACTGTGGCACTCTGATACAGCGGACATAGAGACGTGGGCGGCTACCAGCTTCTTCAACTTTGGGGGCAGAATCACGGGCTTGGTGGCCACGCAGAATGCTCTTGTTGTCCACACCACTGACGGCATATACACCCTTATCCCCACAGGAAACGCCAATAACCCATATCACCCCCAACGACGAACCTTTCAAGCCGGGGTTGATGGACGTTCAGTGGTCGCATTGCCTGATGACACGCAGTTAATGATCCTTGATGAAGGAATCCATATATGGGAGGGTGGGGCTACGCTAAGGAAGGTTTCTCACGCTCTCGACGGGGCAGATTATTGGGATAACGTCAACACATCGAGGTTACATCAAGCCTTTGCTTTTTATTGGCCATTGGGAGATGAAGTGTGGTTTGTGTTGCCCATAGGTTCTTCGACTAAGCCTGATAATATCATGGTTTATAGCCGCAGAAGGCAGATTATGCTGCCTGGGAACCGAGCTTCTGGAGCTTGGCATGGCCCATTAAAGGGATGGGAGCGCAATTGCGGGGCTATTATCAACGGGAAGCCTCATTTGGGTGGCTTTGACGGGGTTCTCTGGGACCATCAGGCTGGCGATGATGATAACGGCAGTGCAATTAACAGCAAATTTGAGACAGCCCATCCTGCGCCAGCAGGAGACGATGTTAAGGTGCGTTGGCTTAACGCCAGACACTTCTATGACGGCAAAGGCAGCTATAGTTTGGTAGTTAATCAGAAGGGGACTTCAATCACAGGCACCACGGTTCTGATGAAAATGACAGGGGCTGGTTTTGTGTTGGACTCTGGCAATCTGGATAAGGACGATTTGTCCGAGGTCGTGCAGTTGTCACAGGACACCAGACTTTCGTCTTTTTCTGCCCACTCTGGGCTGGAATGTTCAATGAACTCAGCTGATCAGTCATTTACATATTACAAAACCCAGTTGCGCTATAAGACATTGGGCAGGCACCGTAAACCAAGACCGGAATAGAGGTATAAAATGGTTGCAAGAGTAAAGACTTGGACTACCAATGAAACGCTAGCCTCGTCTGATCTGAACACCGAGTTTAACAATATTATAAACGCCATCTCCACGGGCACAGCAGACCATATAGACCTGACGGACGTTTATGCGTGGACGGGAGCCCATAGCTGGTCTGGGGCTACCACTCATACAAACACATTGACTGTGGGAGTAGACGATACCGGCCATGACGTAAAGTTTTTTGGCGCTACATCAGGCCAGTATATGCTATGGGACGAATCGGCTGATGAACTTGTGCTGGCTGGAGATACTAAGTTGTCCTTCCATGATGCAGCCGGCGGCGAGAATATCATCGCTACATCTAACGGGCATCTGGAGGTAAATGCGGGCACTACGCTTGATATCACTGCTCCAACAGTGGATCTCAATAGTTCCACAGAGTTCAATATTGATACAGCAGCTTATGACCTGAACGCATCGGGAGCGGTTACGATAGATGGCGCAGGGGTGTCGATTGATTCTTCTTCGGCCAGCAATCTTACGACTTCTAGTGGGGCTTTGACGATTACTTCAGCGGCGGCTGCCACATGGTCTACAGCGGCTGGAGCCTTGACGTTAGGGTCAGGAGCGGCAATCAATATCACGCCAGCTGCTGGATCTGCGATAGTGCTGGACGGGACGATTAACGTTGATGCTGGAGTGGTTACAGGCGCCACGAGCATCACATCCACTGCATTTGTTGGCGATATAACTGGTGACGTGACAGGTAACGCAGACACCTTCACGGCAACGGCAAATAATAGTGCCAATGAGACTGTGTATCCCGTGTTCGTGGACGGAGCAACAGGCGCTCAGGGGGCAGAGACTGACACCGGGCTCACGTATAACCCCTCGACAGGGCTGCTGTCTACTGCAACGCTGACTACAACCGGAGTCGTCACTGCTGCCTCGCTAGACATATCAGGCGACGCTGATATTGATGGAACGCTGGAGGCCGATGCCATTACGCTGGGCGGCACTGCTTTGGGATCACTTTATTCCCCAATTGCTGGTAGCTCCAGTATTGTTACTACAGGTGCCCTGAACAGCGGATCAATCACGTCTGGGTTTGGGAATATAAATACTGGCTCATCCACAATAACTACGACGGGGGCTGTGTCTACGGGAGCATTGACCTCTACCGGCAATATCAGTTTTGACGGCGGCTCGTTCGTCTTCAATGAAAGCGGTGCCGATAAGGACTTTCGGATCGAAGGCGACACCAACGCCAACCTGTTCGTAGCCGACGCGAGCGAGGACAAAATCGGTTTTGGCACGGCAACTCCAGGGCCGGGGTTAGTCACGCTCGGTGGAGGTGTAGCAGCGACTACCGTACGGATCGATATCGACGGAGGCAGCGATAACGGGAAGGGGGCACAGCTCGCCTTCCGCTCTGGGGGGACTGACAAATTCTATATCGGTGACACTGCGTCGCTCCAAGGTGGGAGCGAATCCTCTCGTGATATCTCGATTTATACGACCTCTGGGGTCGGTATACGATTTTACACAGGCGGAAATAATAGGCGGATGACTGTTGACTCGTCTGGCAATGTCGGCATCGCTATGGTCCCCGGCGGGTCGCACAAACTGGACGTGACGGGTTCTGCGGGGCTTTCAACGGGCACGGCGTGGACTAATACGTCAGATGCGCGGATTAAAACAAGTGTGGCAACGATCACAGGCGCAACCGCCAAGATCAAGCAATTGCGGCCTGTCAGCTTTAAGTACACTGCTGACTATTTGAGCGTACACCCAGAAATTGATGGCTCAAAAACATATCACTCGTTCATTGCCGACGAGTACGAGACAGTATTTCCCGACGCGGTGTCGGTGCAGGGTGACCTCGTACGAATCACCCCCGCAGCTGAGGGACGCGCCGAAGAACGCGAAACGCTACTATCTGATCTCAAGCAGTTCACCCCACACGATTTGCAAATGTTTTTGGCTGCGGCGATACAAGAATTAGACGCTCGTATCACGGAATTGGAAGCGGAGTAGCATGCTACAGCTACGGGAACAGGCTAATGAGAAGCGTGGAGAAATATCCGCCCGCAAACCGAATCGCATCGTTCTCCGAGTTGCGAGAAAAGTATGAACGGGCTCGGGCTGAGATCCAGTCTTATAAAACGTCGGCTCATGTTGCGAATGTTACAGCTCGATCACTCGCTAAGGACAAACACAAATATCAATCGGAAGCAAAAGTTGCAAATCGGCAGCTTTTACAACTCTCCAAGCGCCAAAAGGCGAGTGACGAAGCAAAAAAGGCGGGGTACTGGTCGGGAGCTGCTACTATCAGTGTCACAATCTTGTATGAAATGTGGAAAGTGGTTGGGTTTCCCGGCGGCTATCGCTGGGCCGATTTCTGGGCGCACGAGGCCGTCTACGGGGTGATGGTGTGGTGTTCTACGATGGTGTTGGGGATATTATATAGAGCAGCACATAAGGATGCATAATGCTTACTCGCAAGGGAGAAGAAAATGTCTGAACAGCTGAAAACAACAATAGCTCTCGGCGTCAATTTCAATAGCCCCATTTGCGGGATGGACGATGAGGAGATCCAGTCTACGAACGAGGATGGGCTCATAGAGACGCTGCGCCTGGGTGATGTCTGTATTAATGCACTGATGGCTACGCTGCCAGATGATAATGCAGATGGGATACAGAAACTCAAACGGTTTAATCTTGCCAAGAAGATTAAAGGCAAAGTGGGCGAGGACTATCAGTTGATCCATATCAACTCGAAATCTAAAACACTGATTCTGGACATGGCTGCCAAAGTCTATTCAAGCCTGATCTACGGACGCCTTCATGAGGCACTTGAAGGCACAACTGAAACCGAAGAGGCATAAAAATGGGAAATCTCAGTGGATTCGTACGCGAGCGTGTTAGTAGTCTGGTTTCAAAAAAGGTGGGAGCTTCGGCCATCGGCGTCAGTCTCATCACCGGAGGGCAGTCTGAGGCTGGATGGGCTGCGCTGGCTTATGCGGCTATCCAGGGTGTAGTCGATGCCGTGAAGGCTATCGCTGAAGCCAAAAAGGCATGATTAGCCTCTCCGACACAAAGGCAATTGTTAGCAGTATATTAGCTATTGCTGCTACTGTGTCTTTTGTCGGGACCATATATATGCTGCACCAGCATGAGGTTCATCCATCTGCGCGTGACATAGTTATGGTGCTGTGCGGAGTTATGGCTGGAATCGTCAAAGACGTATATGGATACTATTTTGGATCGTCAGCAGAGGAGAAGAAGCCAGAGGGTTGAGCGGGAAGAATATTCGGCCCTCACGATACCCGAGCTAACGCGCAGAATACACGATTCTACCGACCGCCTGGATCAGTCTGCTCTGACGCAGCAGGGATCAGCCGCGAAGCGGGCGCTGATAGCGCGGTGGGAGAGCGGCGCTCCGATGAGCAGGCTGGACCTACAGCGGGTCTTGCGAATCGTAGATGAATTAGCCAGACGAAACTAATGGTACCCAAAAAAACCTATGACGTTCTTAGGAGCTCGAAGGTGGTCCGGGCCGAGCAGCTGCTGGGGTCAGGCGATGTGCCCCCCGTTGTCCGAGATGCTCATCTTGAGCTTAAGTCTGAGATCGTCAAGCTGCGGATGTCCAGAGAGATCGCGGCTGCCAAGCCAAAGACAGATAATAGTCCTACCAATCCCGCTGTAACTGGACTTAGCGTGGGCGGTGCGAAGGAAATTATAGATTATTTCCTGTTGATCGCTACCGAATCAGACCCTATAGGCCGGGATCTTCTGGGGATGTCGTTCGTCGATGGGGGCATAACAGCGATTATTGCTACAGTGGCGGCGTGGATTACAACAAAGCCTAAACCAAAAAAGAAAAAATAGAAGCCACTACCCAGGGCAGAAAAAATCCAGAAATACTATAGGGTTAAATATGCTCTATTAGTTGCTTCCAGTAGCTCGTCCTGAGTTCCGTATTTCTCCTCCCACAAAGTTCTGTTTGCATGGATGGCCACTCCAGATCCTCCCGTCTGGTGGTGCTGAGCGCATAAGGCGATGGTATCGTCATGGCTCCTCTTGCGGCCGGTGGTTATATGATGGATACCGGCTGGGCTCCAGACCCGCAGATGGCGTCTACAGACGATACAACCGTCATCTACGATACGGGCCATGCGTTCCCGCTGGGCTTTGGTGGGGGCTTTGTTTTTGATAGACGATTATAATTATTCGGGGTGAGCCTGTCTGTTTACGGGGAATCTCCCCGCTCGTGTTATCATACGCTGTGTGAAGACAGGCTCACCCACTTAGGCTGCATTATAATTTATACTTTTCTTTTGTCTGGCGTAGGATTCGATGGACGGTGTAGGACGATAGCCCCCACTTCTTGGCGATCTCGGCGGCAGACAACCCTTCCTTCCGCAACTCAATCATTCGCATCCTGCGCTCGGCCCTGTCCATACGTGGATTGTATGGGGTTTTTATGCCGCTTTCCCCCGGCTCGATGCGCTGTATGGGGACTCCTTCATATGTTCCCTGGCTCATGTCACGTCCTTTAAGGGGGTGATCCCCATTCCTCTGGCCTCTCGTTTGTCGTAATCCTCGATATATATTGTGTAGCAGTCCACGCCTACTACTTTACCCCACCGCATCAGGCAGCGCGAGAGCCAGCCTAAAATCCATTTCATTCACTCTTCTCCCCGGTAGTTGGATATTGGTGTAGAGGACAGGAGCCCCGCTTAGTGTTGTCTCCTCCGCTTATACAGGGCACACGATCAGCCAGTTGCGTTTTGGGATGGCCCCAGGTGGCGTGCAGGTCCACCCCCTTCGCGCAGCTATTCTCGTGCAAAAAGCCTTTGAAATACACGCAGTTTCCCTCCGTCATCAGTAACTCCAGATAGTGGGCCGGGGGAACCGCCCTCCATCGTCAGTGTGGTTCATCATATCCAGGTGGATGAATCTGCCGCCTCCCTGCTGCGCGACGCCGATCCCTGTCATGCCATACTCTAAGGCCAGCTTGATTATTGACAGCGCCTTGGCTCCCTGCACCGCTAGGTCCACGGCTTTCCCGAATGTGTGGGCTCCAGGCTTTTCTTTGACTGCCTCCACGGGGTGATCTGGACATCGGTATCCAGAGCTTACCATCAAGGGGCCTTTGGCGCGGCGAATCTGCTGTAGCCCTGCCATCAACAAATGGTCCATCTCGTTCTTTCCGCAGTGAGAGCATGACATTTCTTCGTAGGAAAAATTAGGCCACTTCTCTCTATCCCAATTATCTCGTGTCCAGATCATACTGCTCTCTCCTTTTTTATATCGCCCTCAAATGCCTTCTTAACATCATGTATCGATTTTAGCTGCTGTGGCGTCTTCCCAACCAGTTCTCGCAATTCAGACTCGCAATACACTACGAGGTCGTTGTCGGATGGGATCTCCGCATCATCGGCGGCGAAAAGGACATCCTCGCCCAGCACTTTAGAGTTCACCCGAGCAACACCCCTTTCGGCCAAAAACTCTGACAGTTTCTGGTTGTTCCCTTGTGCATCTTTGACCACCATTTATCTCTCCTTTTTGTAAACATTGATGTTCAATGTGATATATAAAATCCATGTTGTAGTTAGTGTGCCGGGGTCCACTCCCCCATGGAGGCGATGGACACAGGCTCCCAGAAGCCCTCCCCTGAAGTCTCTGGAATACCTGTGTCCGTTGACACGCCGAATCCCCGGCACACATGATTGAGGCCGTAGGCAGGGGCACACAGGTAGCCAACCTTGCCCTGGATTGGGCACCCCCTTGGCGTGGAGGATGCGGGTTGCGTTTCCCGCTGGCTGTTCGCCATTTGCGCCTACGGCCTACTAAAACAAATCCTCGACGATCTCCTTCACCCCAAGCCGGTCAGGTTCCCCAGACATTTGCGAGGCTCTTACCTTGAGAGCTTCCAGCAGTTTTTCCGCTTGGGCGACTGATAGCTCTTTGTTGTCGTTTATCGCTTCTGCCGCTGCTGATAGGTCATCTTCATTCTCGGCTTGCATGATAGACATGCAAGCTGCGATGAAATCTGTTGAGGCAATATCGCTCATTGGCTCTCAACAAATCGCTTACGGCATTGCTCTAATATAGCTCTATTCCCCAGCACTTTCTGCACCACCTCCTGTATAGGAGCGAGCTCGCTGTATGGGCCATAGGCCCACCTCGCGTCAGCGAGAACTTGTTGGCATTCCTTCCGACTGTCACAGTGCTTCATTTTACCCACGAGGGTGTTGTAGGTCTTCTCGATTGCCTCGTCATGCTTTGCCGTCCAGATCATATCGGCTCCGTTGTTAGCCTGATATTGCGGCTTTGGTGGGGGATGCGGATGATCCAGCCCTTGCGCTCCAAGGCTCTCAGGTGGTAGCGAGATCCAGATGAGTTCGCAAACTCGAAGTTGTCCGCGATCTCTTTAAGGGTGGGAGGTAGGTGGTTGTCCACGATCTGGCTCCTCAACCACTGGTATATCTCCGTTTGCCTCTCTGTGAGTTTCTCCATTCCTTCATCTCCTTAGCATACAGCCAATAGCCTATTTTCCCGTCCAGCTTTTGGTGATTTCGGTGGCGTTTCAGTTGCCAGTAATGGTAGTTCCGATCTGGCCCGAAAAACCCCTCACGCCTCGGCATACATATTTCTCTGTTCTCTGGAGCATTCGTTCGATGCTATGTACTCCAGATCGAACTGCGCCTCTGGCATAATACCAAAATACTCATCGTGGATGACCAGCCATAGATGCGGGAGTTTTTTTAACCGGCAGGCAAAAACGTATTCCTGGTTGGCTGTTTCCCGTTTCCTGTAGCGAGGCAAGCTCTCCTGCGCCTTGCTGCCAGACAATGACTCAACGTGCTTTAATATAGCCCTATCCATGTGACCGAGCCCCTTTCTTCCATCCCGTGACTGTTTGGGGGTGGATTCCCATTCCCCGTGCGGCATCCGTATTGTTTTTGTACACTCGACTCGCTCGTTCGAGCTGGTCGATTGTCGGTGATGTCCTATTACTCGCCATCGCTATTCTCCTCCATGGTTAGGATTTCCACTTCGACTCGCGGGTTGGATTTATCTACCTTGAATGTGTCTGACAATCCTGCAATGTATTTCTGGCTATCGTCTTGCAGGACACCGGCTTCCACAAGGCCATCCAGAATGTACTTGGCCCCGTGACGGACGTTGTCTGGATCTCTCCTCCTGTTTTCCTCCAGCCATCTAAACCTTATCTCGACCTTGCCCTCCACGGGCTTTAGTCTGGCTGCTCGTGCCTGTATGGCCACCGACATAGTCAGATGTTTTTTCAGGGTGGCATAGGCCCCGTGGTGCTGCTTTGCCGCCTCAATGACCTTATTCAGGCTCGGGAAGCGATCAAATAGTACTAATACCTGTGGCATCACTCCTCCTCCTTCGCCCCCACTGCGACCTCCCACACCACTGCCCTGCGCCCACTGCGGGTGGCTCGGCGTATGCCGCTGTCGCGCACAAGGCCATGGAGTTGGAGTTCCCGGCGTCTCGGACGCTGGGTGGAGGGGGGCATATTGAGCTGGTCTTGGATCTCCTCGTCTGTGGCACCGCCTGTTGCGAGATAATCCAGCACCTGCCGCTGTAGCCCCCCGAGGCGCACCTCGACGCTATCTGCTGCCTCATGGGATGTTTCGCTGTGTTTCTGGCGTGGGGGCCTGCCGTCGTAGGCTGCCAGGGGTAGTTGTTCGCTTGACATTGATCAATCTCCTGTGTTATGGTTGTCGCAGATCATTATTTGCGTGAAACCGCTACGTATCTGATATTGAGGGCTCATCCAGTCGGAAGCTGGGAGAGATGGCCCTCCGGGTATTAGGTCTGTAGCGGACCTCACGCCCCGGAGGGCTTTTTTTATGCCCCTCTGGCTCCCATAAGGGTTACCGCCCGCCATTGACCTGGGAGGCTCTGGCCACTGCAACCGGGTAGTATCCAGCCGGTGGGCTCCTCGCAGTCTGCCCTGATGACCGGTAATTCCGGCGTCTAAAACGGCTGTGTGTAGCATCCTGGGAGCCGGTGGAGATCGGCAGAGGCGAAAGCCGTAGGGTCGGGAGTGACCCTGTGTTGGAGGGGGGGGTATAGAGGTGTGTCATGTGGCGGGTTGATGGCTATCGGTTGAGTAGTACATCCGCTGGACTCCACTGATTAGTGTCTCCTCGCATGATTTGATGTGTTTGCATTTTTTCCCAGGGTATTTCGCGGATAGCATAAACCATCCCACACACCCGCACTCCCATTGCGGACCCTCTGGCCCTCGGCGGCAACTGACCACATACATGACATCTGGATCACTGCTGGACTGGACATGCCACATTACCTCATTGCCCTCGTCCAGGGTGTTATCTGGTGAGTCAATCCCCGTCATATATCCCTACCGCCCGTTTTAGCAGATCTGTGGTGCAGGGGAGGCAGAGATCTACCCTCTCGTAGGGGTCGCGCTGATTTACCTTCCCATCGCACGCATATCTATTCCACCGTTTCGCTGACACGACCAGCACTATGTCAGTCTCTGGTCGTGTCTCTGGAGGCTCTGGGCTCTCGGGCTCTTGGTGATACTCATGCTCCATCCCGTCATGCCAATCTTTGTCTTGGACTGGCATACATTTGCGGTTGCATAGGTCACAGTATACGACTCGTTTTCTTGTCATCAGAATGGCAGATCGTCTTCGTCGCTAGACTCAGGCGGCGGCTCCGATGGGGGCGGCGGCTCGTCATCCACATCAGTAGCGGGGAGGATCGTCCTGTCGCTGGTGCACGCGATCAGCATTGGCGTGGCGGTTTCCTTCACGAGCGTCTTGTATTCGATGGGCAGATCCTCGACGAAAGGATAGTCCACGCCTACGAGCGCAGCGGCGAATTTGAAGCAGTCCGCATACGCGTTGGCGACATCCTCTACGGATATGCCTCCCTGCTTAGCTGGCTGCTTAGCTGGCTGATCATCCTGATCATCCTGATCATCGACAGAGCGGTAGTTCTTGCCGTCGCCCTGGTCGTTGACCCATATATGCCATGACCGAGCTTGCTTGCCGGTCTTGACCGGCTTTATCGATACCAGATCGCCTCTCTTGAGCGTGGGGTTGAGGGCTTCCAGCTTGTCCATCAGATCCTGCTTGGCGAACATCGATGAATCTTCGCCGTCACATTCGACTGAGAAGAGGTACCATTTCCCGTATGAGTTTTCGCCCGTTTTGAAGGGCTCGACTCCGTCCCATTTCCATTCCATGTCTACCTGCACATTGTCGTTCCATTCGATCGTTGGTCGATCAGCCATTGCGTCCTCCTGTTGTTGTGGCGGGATAAGGATTTTCAGTTGTTGTATATCCTTATACTCTAAGCGTTACACCCTCGACAAATCTCTTGAGTCGTGGCGTAACCCTTCAGTATCCTGGCTAAATACGGGGTGCAGATTTAGCGTGCAGGAATAGGGTCGTAAATCTGCATTGTCTATTTATAGGCCACCTCCCTGTGGAGCGGGTAAAAATCTCATAGTGATCTGACTAAGCAACTAATCGCCTGCTAAATAGTCTGCCAACAGCGCGGCGATGGTCTGGGATCGATTGACCTCTGCCGCCTGAGCTATCTCGTCCACTCGTCTCACCAGATCCTGTGGTATCCACAGCGTGATGGACTGGTGTGGGCCCATCGGGTTTTTGGGGCGTCCAGCCCCAGGTCGCACTCCTCCTCTCGGCATTACAGTCCCAGATCCGATCTCACGCCCTCACGGCTCTCGTACAGGGCCTGGGGCATGTCATAGTGTTTGGATTTGAAGTAGTCGATATCTTCCAGATCGACGCGGATAACTCGTAGGTGTGCCATCTATCTCCTCAGCATCTCAGTACAGGCGATCTGCGCTTGTAGCACGCGCAGCAGCCACGTGTCGACCTTCTTGCATATCCTCTGCGGGTACAACTTGTTGAGCCTTTTCCCCTTGCCCAGGAAGAATTTATCCATATCGCTCCTGAGTACAGGGGCATAGATCCACAGCAGCAGATCCACCGGATCGCATTCGTCTATATCTATTTTTCGCAAAGCCTTGGAGTTTTTCCAGGCCAGCTCCATCTGCGGTCCAAAGATGTCTATATCCTGGCGCGTGAACTCATAGGTCTTGGGGAGCGCGGACGCGGAACAACTCTCTCTGATATCCAGGCGCTGCCTCTGGGAGAGTTGCAGCGAGATCTCCATCAGTATCCATGGGCGATGGCATATAGATGCCTCGCCTCCCGGTGATGCTCCTCATGCTCTCGGCGCTGACAGTCCTCACAGGACTCCTCACGGTCGTGGGGCATATACCACACCCCACACCCACATAGCTCCTCCTCGTGAGCCTCTCCTCCATCTCTGTCGATCAGCTCACGCCTCATCATCATACTCCTCCTCCTCCTTGCAATCGCAATACCACTCATAGGGAGGTGACTGATGTCCACAGGTAGGGCAGCGCACCGCCTGCCATGGCTCGTAATGCGGCGGATCGTGTGTCCAGTTGGTCATGTTGCCTCTCCTCGCGGTGGTGTGTGTATGTATTCTGTATTGGAAATCTACAACGGGAGAAATAGATTGTCAAGCATTTATTTGCATTTGCCCTTAAGTTTTTCTGGCACTGTGGTTTGCGGTTGGAAAAAATAGGAAGGGCTTCCCTGTCCTGAAAAAATCCAGAAATTCTATAGTGTCTCGTCTTGTTTCTAAAAAATAGGAGGTCAAATCCTGGCTGGAAAAAATCCAGTAATTGTATAGTGTCTCGCCTTTTGCTCCGCCGCGACCGCGATACCACTTGATACCTAATACCACTTAGTATTAATACTACTTAGTATTGATACTACTTAGTATTGATACTACTTGGTATTAGGTATTACTTGGTATCAAATACCACTTGGTATCACGATCGCCTCACGCGCGCGTGCGCGCGCGTTGAACGCAAACGGCCCCTACAAGCGCCGTAGAGCGCCCGTAGGGGCCGTTGATATGTTTCGAGGGTGTATAGAGCTATCGGCGTCTATTGCGCCTGTGCAGGGCGTATAGAGCGCCCATGCAAGCAAGTAAGATGAGATCTGGCGCGCTGAATGGTAGGAAGGTCATGATGTCACCGCGAAGCCTGACGTGTCGCCGATTGCGCGCCCTTTGGCGCGCAATCCCACAATGACGGGCGACGGGTCCAAGTATCGCAGGTCTGAGGCGTCGCCGTCGATAACGGGCGCGCCCATGCATCGATCAGGCAGTGTCGCGCCTTTGAACACAACGGCGACGTTATGCCCGCGCGCTAGTTCAGCGGCGGCGTCGACGCGGTTAATCTCCGACAGTGAAAACGTCAGGTGGTAATTAGGCGGCGTTGTGCGCCCAGGGCGCTTGGTATAGTCGTAAAATTGCGCGGCGGGGTACCGGTCTATGATGGTGCGCCCGTCAGGCATTGTAAGGCGCTCCCATGCTATATCTGACGTGCCGTTGAGCCGTACGGCTACGGGGCGCCCTGAACGCCGCGCGCGGCGCTCTAACGTGTCTATATCGGCTGTAAGGCGGTGCCAGAATTCGGCGCGGTCCTGAAAAAAGAGCAAGGTGCGGCGGCGGCGCGCTTCCTGAACGCCATTGAATGCGCTGCGCCCTGAGATATTGAGACAAGCTTTGATACATCCAGGCGACGCCAGCGGGCACACGTTGTGCCCGCTGGCGCTGGCGGGCAATAGGTGCAAGATCGCGCCCTCGACTTGGTCGGAAGCCTTCGCAGTTTTCGTGTTCGCGGTGGCCTCGGTCAGAATTTGCATCGGTTATCCTCCAAAAAAAAGCGCCCTGGCAACGTGTGCCAGGGCGCGCGGTGTGTGTGTGACTACGCGGCGAACGCGCGCGCGGGCAACTGCAGTACTTGCCAGCCGATAGCCTCAAGCTCGCTCGCGCGGTCGTAGCTTTCGACATCGGCGGCGGCGCGCGTTACGGCGTTGGCGACGCCGTACGCCGATAACTCACCGCCCGTTATCAGGTGCTCAAGCACGCTTGACTCTTCGCCCTCGGTAATCCCAACGCGCCGCGACACTTGGCGCACAACTTCTTGCGGGTGACCGGTGGCGCGTATCTCGCGCCCCTGGCGCATACTATCGGCGACGGTGGCAAGTGTCGCCTCACTGGCGCAGGCGCGCACGGTGTCCCTGGCTGCCAGCCAGAAAGCCTTATCGCTGGCGGCGTGCGCCTCGGTGGACAGATGTTCCGAGATAAGCGCGCCATCGGCGAAACCGTTCAACCGCTTGCCAACGTGTCGGCGGCGTGTGCCTAGATCATTAATCGTCATTCCGTTAGTGCACACAAGGCGCTCGACAAATGGCGCGATGGACAGCGACGAACAGCCCACGTCGGAGTTACGGATACTCACGCCGATGGCGACAGTGTCGCCCACCGCAACGTCAAGGGTGCGTTCTTCCAACACCGCTTTTATATACAGGTGCGTGTCCGTTAGTTCATGGCTGCGCAAGGTGAAGCTGTGCGCGTCTAACTCTGGCAGTACTGCCTGAGCTAGGTCGTAGTTATCAAGCGGTCGGTATCGATTGCTTAAAAACGCGCGGAGTGTGTGCCGATGCGCTTCCGCTGTCGGTGTCAACGTACGCAGCATACGCACGCCGTCGGTATTATCGGCCAGCCATCGGTTGACATTGCCCGCCAATAGCTCGGGCGCGTCGCTGTGCATTCGGTCATAGTAGGGCGCAGGTATGCCCAGGTGCGTACCTATCTGGCGGTGTGCCAGCGGTGTCGGATCAAGGGCGGGCGTATCAGGTACGCCGATTGACCCGTCTAAGGACATTGCGATTGCGGGTTCTTTAACCAGCAGGTCGACGGACGCGTTTCGCTGGTCGCTCAAACGTTGCGCGATATTTTGGAGCGTGCTACCTGATTTCATTTCTCTACCTCTCTTTGCGTGTGTCGAACGGGCTATCGTCCTGAATGACCTCGACTTTAATGCCTAGCGTTGCTAATGCGCCGGTGTGTTCAGCGATGACTGTTTTATGACCCGTCAGGCGCGTGTATGCCTCGGCTATGGCCGGGTCAGTAGGATAGTATCTGAGTTGCCCGTACTGCGGGCGCGCCTCTACTTCGATTAACACGGCTATTTTCCCTCCAAGCGGCGCACTGCCCACCGTAAGCGGTCGAGATCGACGCCTAGGTCGGTGGCTACGTGTGCCATTGTGCGGCAATGGGTCATCAGCGACCACGGATAAGCGCGCGACGGCGGGCGTATGCTGGCGCAACACGCCAGCGGGCGGGCGGGGTACCATGCGCGCGACGTGCCTGACGTGGCGCGCCCGTCAGGATGTCGCGCTCGGGACTGCAGCGCTAGGTAATGCTCGGCGGCGGCGCGCAACTTGGTGGTTAGTCGGTACATATTGCGTTCCTCTCCGTGTGTGTGTGGTGGTGAGGCGGGCGCACGCCGCGCCCGCCCCGGTGGTGGTGGTTATGCGCCCTTCTCTTTAGCGCAATCCCCTGTCAGTCCTCCTCGTAGTGGCCTTCCGTGAGCATTTTCCGGAGGACATCGGCGGCCTCCTTCGCCTCCTCATCGGCTGGTGGGTTGCCGGAAAGCGCGTCGATTGCAACGTTTAGAGCTTCCGTGTAATCCATCCCCATTCTCCTTGTGGTGTGTGGTGGTGAGGCGAGCGCGATATGCGCCCGCCTCGGTGGGTGTGTATCGCACTAATCCCGGCTCGGGTTTTCGAGCCCCCAGTCTATGCCGCACGAGGTGCTGCAAAACCGCATACCCCAGCGGTTGTAATATTGCGTGGTTTCGGGTATGGGATTTTCGCAGTGGCTGTTTCCACATTTCCTTTCGCGACTATCGTCGTGACTGTCTTTTTGCTCGGTCGTTGTCATTCCCTCAGCTCCTTTCCTTAGCACACTCACCGCATAGCCAAAACGTCTCGTCTTCGGACTCAACTTCGATAGGCCTCCATTCTGGATGTGCATGTGGATACCTTTCTTGGCAGTGGTCGCAATCCCAAAATTGATCATTGTTCATTGTCAGTTCTCCTTAGGTGACTTTCAAACCCCTCTTTATGTGTTGTGGTCTACGTTAGCGCCTATCAAGCCAATCAGATACATCGTCATCTATCTCTGAGTTTACTCTGTGTTCGCTACGCACGATATCATCAGCAGTAGGATTAAACTGGTCGAGTAACTCAAACCCGTCGCCTTCTAAGGCTTTATAGTATTGATTGAGCGAGCGAGAACTAATAGAAGCTCGTATAGCTGCGGACATTTGCGCTCGGTAGCTGTAGTCATTGCCGTTAATGAGGTGTTCTCGAGCGTTGTCAATCTGTTGCTGGATGGTCATTGCGCTGCCTCCTCGTTAGTGTGTTGTGAATACCAACTTAACAAGGACTCTATTGATTGTCAAGGATAAATCACCCAGTCGAGAGATTAGTGCCCTGGCCAGGGGCAACGGACACCGCCAGCGGCGTGCGTGTATAAATACTCGATTTAGGCCCGGCCAACGTATAAAGCCCATAAGCACACATAATAGGTATAAGCGCTTGCACTGGGAGCACGCCGAGTGCGTGCCAATTGCAGACAGCGCGCCCACATGACCCGAAATAGTGGCGCAGTAGGAAAAGTTTTCCGTGTGCCGATGGGAAAAATCTGCATAGCGCTGAGAGGCGCTTAGGAGCCCGCTGGCGCGCTTCAGGGCCGAAAGGTGCTTATACCCTCGGAAAGTTTTTACGTGGATTTCAGGTGTTTAGGTACGGAAATTGCATACGCGCGTGCGTGCGTGTGCGCGCGTGCACACGCACGCACGCGCGCACGCGCACGCGCACACGCACGCGCGCACACACGCGCGGAGCCGTGGCATCAAGTAGTATTAGTACTACGTGGTATTAGTACTACGTGGTATCTGATACCAAGTGGCACCATGGTATCAAGTGATACTGATACTACATGGTATTAGTACTACTTGGTATTAGATACCAAGTGGTATCAAGTATCATATGGTATCAATACCAAGTGGTATCAAGTGCCATGTAATACCATGTAATGCAAAGGCTTTCCGACGCGAGTTGGGGTGAAAATCCATGTCCTCTCCCGCATTTTCCGTGAAAATCGGCTGTTGTCCAGCTAAGGGGGTATTTCAAATGATGCCCTCATCCAGCACATATGTTTCACGTGGAACGTGTCTATAGGTGCCATAGATGTTGCTGTGGTCCGCTACAATTGGTGTAGCGCCCCGCTACTTTGTTTGTAGCGCCTATTGACGGCCTCCTCGACGATTAGCCTGATTACTCGCCAAGCATTACTCGCCAACCCCTCTTGGCGAGTAATCATGAGCCTGATTTCTCAGAGGTAGGGGGTGCCAATTCGGGTATTACTCGCCAACCCCTCAGATTTGGCGAGTAATACCCGAATTGGCCATGTCCAGTTGGCCAGTATTTACAGTGGGGTTGTCCAGTGGGGTTGTCCAGTTGTGTCGAAGGTGTTCACATTTGGGTATGAACATCTTGGGCACCTTCGGTTTCGGTGGTTTAGGCCCTTTTTCGGGCAAAAGCGTAGGGTGCAGATTTTGCCTGAGCCACTGACATGTCTCCTTCACCCCTCCAGGGCGGCTTTTTGAAACAAAGGAAACCTCCCTCGGTTTTTTTACATACCCACGACGTTGCCTTTCATGGCGTCGCCTGTGTGCCTCTTTCTGATTTGTATTTTGATTGACTCTTATGTATATATATGGTATAATGCATTACTAAGTGGCACTGCTTGATACTATATAGTGGGGGGGGTTTAGGATGCCTGGTGAGGGATCTTACGGCAGGGGTTCAAGGCGAAAGCGCATGATGGAGCGTGGTCGCGGTGGCGCTTTGCCTCCTCTGGCTGCTGATGCGGCTCCTGTGGGGCAACAGCGTGGTTTGGCTGAGGAATTAGCCCTTAAAAAGCTGATGAGGCGATGAGCGGCAAGCCTGAGAGAAGCGGCAGGGTTGGGCGTCCACCTGGGGCAAGGAATAAGAATAAGCTCTCCAAGGACATGAAGATGTTATTGGAGAATGAGATCTACAATCAGGGGGCCAAGGGAGTGGCGAAGTTTGCCAAGGACCACCCTGTGGAGTTCTGGAAGATCGCTTCTAAGCTGATTCCCCTGCAAATAGAGGAAACGATTAGTGTGGCGCAGATCGTAGCGCCTAAAGCTGTTACTCTGTTTGAGTGGGAGAAGTACCAGGAAAAACATTTAAATGAGGTTAAAGTAGAGCCGCTACCTGAAAAGCTCGCCATGCAGCGGGTCAGGGAGAATGTCGGTGACTCAGAGAGAACCAGGCCGGTCAAGGCAGAGTCCTTTGCCGATTTGTCCTGAGTCTGTAGCCTGGGCTCCGCAAGCTGGGCCGCAGGCGGCAGGGATTAGCCTTAGAGAGGCTGTTGATGAGCTTTTCTTTGGCGGTAGTCGAGGTCCAGGCAAGACGGATTTCCTTATAGGCGACTTCGCCACGGACCTCTGGCAGGGATCTAACTGGCAGGGGGTCTTGTTCAGGCGGTCTTTTCCTGAGCTTGAAGAGGTAATCAAAAGAACCCTTGAAATCTACCCACGGATTGGAGGGTACTACAAGGTTGGAACCCATACGTGGACTTGGAAGTCAGGGGCCACCCTTAAGCTCAGGCATATAGATACGATCTTTGATGTGACGGCCTATCAGGGGCATTCCTATTCGTGGATCGGATGGGATGAGTTGCCTCTCTGGGAAGATTTGGAATCATATCACCGCCTCAAAGCGACTTTGCGTGGCAAGGCCAAAAACAAACGCATCCGAGCGACCGGGAACCCCGGTGGACCGGGGCATTTGGCGGTAAAAGAGTATTTCCAGATAGGCGAATACCCACGGGGAGGCGTCCCCTACCAAGATCCTGATACGGATATGGTCCGCATGTTCCTGCGTGGCAGGCTTACGGACAACCAAGAGCTTTTAAAGGTTGACCCGGGATACGTAAATCGCCTCAAAGGCACCGGAGATCCTGAATTGGTCGCCGCTTGGCTCGATGGCGACTGGGATGCAGTGGTGGGAAGCTATTTCTCAATGCTGCGTAAGTCTGAAGTGGAAGTAGAGCCCTTCGAGATCCCCCAGGGATGGGCTCCTTTCCTCTGTATGGACTACGGAGAGCATAACCCCACCGTCGCCCTGCTGCTGGCAGTGAACTTCGACGATGATGTTTATGTGATCGATGAATATTACCGAGGTGGAGAGGTCGGAGGTGCCGATCATGCCCGTGGAATCAAGGATATGGTCGATCACTGCCCCTTTATAATAGGTAAGAGGCCCTCTCTCGCCCTCGCGCCCCATGATATGTGGACGAAAAGACGCCCCGGCGAAGCCTCACAGGCCCAATCGCCGTCTGATTCCTTCGCTAAAGAGGGTATCTACCTCACCAGAGCCAATATGGAACGTATTAACGGCTGGAGGAACCTGAAAGACCTCTTGTATAGCAAAAGGATCAAATTCTTCAAGGGGCGCACCGATAAAGTCCTCGGATCTCTCTCTTCAGTAGTCAGGGACCAGACAAACCCAGAAGATGTGATGAAAGGCGGCGATGACCACCCCGCCGATGCCCTGCGATACGGGATTAATCACGTTTATCGCCCCAGAGTCAAGAAGCCAGAGCCCGTTTCGGCTCCATATCTCGGTTCTTCCATTATAGCATCTCTAAAAGAGGAACAATCACGCTATGGATGATTGGGAAACCGATGTCACTGTCGCTGTGGCCTTTTTAGGGATCGCAAGCCTTAACGGACCCCAGGCGTTAAATAAAACCCAGGTCACGCAATTCAAAGATGCTCTGTCGAGGCTGTGTGAAGCCGTAGGGGCAGAAGTTACCGAGAAAAATATCCTACCGGGGGCAAATTGAAAGAAGAAGAAGTAACGTATTGGCGCGAGGAGATGAAAATCCTCGACAAGCTGTACGACAAGAAGATGAAGGAATGGCAGACCACGGCAGATCTTTATGACCTGAAGTTTGACAGGAAAATCCGCGATCTGGAGGTCCAAGACCTTATCAAGGTGCCCCGATTCTACCGTATCGTACGACAGCTGATCGCTACCGTGGCCTTCAACTACCCCACCCTGGCCATCTCCATTGAGGACGATGACAGCGGCGATATGGCCGAGTTGCTTGAAAGAGCTTCAGCCTCTCTGCTCGACCAGATGGACGCCAAACCCCATGTCCATCAAGCCATCTTTGATTCCCTTATCTGTGGCGTGGGGTGGCTTAGGAATGACTATAACCCCGCTGGCGACGAGATGATACCGCCCTACATCGCCAATGACTCCATGGAAGAAGACCTCCCGGCAATATCAAGGGTGCCGCCGGGATTTGTCCAAGTAGATCCCACCACCCCACCGCACATGTTTGGCCATGCTCGATACATAAGGGAGCGGATGTGGGTGCTACATGAGTTCCTCATGCAGGAAAAAGGGCTACAGAATAAAAAAGACATCAAGCCCTCCTCAGCTGACAAGAGTGATAGGATTGGCTTTGGGGAGCCGATGGTAGACAACTCCGATGACCCCAGTGGAGATGCTACTAAGAACTCAATACGCAATGGGAAGTTCGTCCTCATCGACCGAATCCATGACAGGTTGAAAAAAAGGCTTAACACCTTCGTCGATGGCGTCCTGATCAAAGAGGAAGATCACCCCTTCAGGAAGCTGGTATTTCCTCAAGTCGTAGATCAGCTAAACAACCCCGTCTTTGACGAGGACGGCGAGACGCCGCTGCTGGATCTGGACAACCCCCAAGAGGGTACCGGATGGCTGGTCGAAAACGGGTTCCAGTTTATTCCAATAAAGTTCGATATGCACCCATCGTCCTTTATCCCCAAAGCGCATCTGAAATACGTCGAGGATCTCCAGTACGGCATCGTTGAGTCTATGTCTCGCCAAGCCTCCATGCTCAAACGGACCTCAAGGCAGGGCGTTATAAGCCGGTCCGAATCCATGGCCAATCCTGAGCTAAAGGAAAACCTCAAAAAAGGCGTTGATGGGGAATGGCATGACGTAGAGGACGTAAACAGCATCCGAGAGTTGAACTACGGCACTATGCCGTCAGAGCAATACGCCTTTGAAGACCGCTGTAAGATGTATGAAGAGGAAATGACGAGGGTCACGGAAATAGCACAGGATGGCCCCGTGCGCTCTGCCACCGAATCAGCCCAAATCGGTGCCGCAGTGCAGGTCAACAGGGAGTGGATGGAGATTGCCGTTGCTGACGTTTATGAACTGGTAGTGCGAAACAGCTTTCAGATGATGGGAGATCCCCGCTATGAAAGCAAAAACTTCAAGATCAACGTAGCTCCAGATGGACAGCAACGCTTCACGAGGGTGCTGAGGTCGTCGGATTTCTTGTGGACGTATCGCATTCGCGTTAAGGCGGGATCAATGCAGCCCCTCTTTGCCCAAGTGCAACAGGAAAAGGCGTTGCAGTTTTACGACAGGGCGATTCAGTCCCCCAATTTTGAGAGGATTGAACTCGATAAGTTTATGGCATCGGTATTTAATCCCGGCAGCATAGAAAAGCTGATGGTATCCGATACCAATCCTGAAGCGGAACGGGCAGCGCAGTTTGAGAATGAGATGATTATCAGTCAGTTCCGTGACCCAGGAGTTATTCAAGGCCAAGACCATCAGGCGCATAATAAGATCCACTCGGCCTACCAGAATCACCCAACCTACCAGCAGCTTCAGCAGCAAGCCCAACAGATAGACTTCCAAGGCCAACAGGTCAACGTCGCCGCCCAACAGCAGATCGATTACATCGACAACATGATGAATGTCCATATGCAGCAACATGTCCAGCAAGAACAGGCAGAGCAGGCTGCACAGGTAGGTCCGCAAAGGGCAGTGCAGACAAATGCCGGGGATCTTATTTCCCAGGTGAGAAGCAATGCACAGAAAATTTCAGACACCGTAACGGCGCAGGAGGGATAATGGCTAAGAAAAAAGAAGTAGCTGAAAAAAAACCAGCTAAGGCACCAGCTAAAGAAAGTGCCTCTGACAAGATCGAGCGGATTTTGGCTGGGGCGAAGGAAACCACCATGGCAGATGTGACTCACTACATCCTGTCCGCTGGGCAGATGGCAGAGCTGAGAGACATTTAGTGCTTAGGCTTTGGGATTACGGATGCTCTTGCGGTAAAGAATATCGCGGGTATCCCGTTACAGAGGATAAGACCCCTAAGACCATCAAGTGCAGTTGTGGCAAAAAAGCCGAATGGATTATGGGTAAGACTAATGGCATCCACCCCACCCATACAGGCATGAAATACGGTGAATTTGACCCGCAGTTTGGCTGCGTGGTTGAAAGCTACGGGCACAAAAAGAAACTGATGAAGGAGATGGGCTTAGTTGATATAGGGGGGCCTGAGACGCGAGATGACATTGAGAGACATGGAGAGAGTATCCCTGACAATGAACAAGACCCCAATGTCATCCGAGCCGAGAGTATGGAGGAAATTCTAAACAAAACACCAGCAGACCAAGTAGACTGGAAACACACAGGGAGACCCAATCGTCCGATGCAGGATATGTGGGTCAAATTTGAAGGAGATTAGCAATGAGTGAGGCAACCGATCTTTCGACAATCGAAGAACAAGCAACAGAAGCACCCGTAGAGCAGCTTGGAGATGGGCTGCGCTCGGACACGCCTCTGGGGGCACTCGACGAACCGACGGAATCGGATGAAGGGGTTCAGGAAAGTCCTGAGCCAACAAACAACGACACCATTGATGCCGACGAGCGGCATAAAGGGTATTTACGTCAGTCGGACTACACCAAAGGGAAGCAGGAGATAGCCCGTGAACGCGAGGCTTTGCAGGCAGAACGAGCGGCCTGGGAGCAGCAGATAGCGTACGCACAGGCACAAGCCCCTGTAGAAGGGGGAGGTGAAAATTCTTCTGCATCTCAATATGTGCAATTGGCAGCACAGGCTTTACAGCAGCCAGATCTCAGCCCAGAAGATCGGGCAGGGCTTAACACGATTTATGCCATGGCTTATGAGATGGAGAAAACACAGGCAGAACTGGGGAGGCTACAGCAACTGGAAGCACAGTTTCAGCAGACCCAACAATCTGTCCTGCAACTTTCCGACGCTCAGCTACAAACGCAAACCAAAGCCATTCAGGTCCAAATCGACGAGGCTAAAGAGATTTTTGGCGAAGAATCCGTCTCGTTATCGTCCGATTTTATCAGACGTAATTTCGGAGATACGAATCCAGTAACCGGCGCAGAGTTTACTGTAGCCGAATTAGTGGGTTTGGCAACAAACAAGACGGCAGAGGAGGCAGCGGGTGCTCGTGGAAGGACGCAGGCCACGCGACAGCGGCTTAAGCAGGGCATCGCAGGGTCCGCACAGCCTTCAGCAGCGCCTAACGGCAAGGGAAAGCTGTCTCGGGATGAAGCCATCGCTGAAATCAAGGCAAATATGGTGGGTTCCGTATAAACGGAGAGAATTATGGCACAGACACTATCAGAAACCCTGGACAGTCATTGGTCCTCGACTCAGAGAACCATTGACAAAGAAGTTCAGGACAACTTTTTCGAGGACTACCCCACGGTAAACGCGCATAAGAAGGCGAAGATATCGAAATCGGGTGGTCGAGAAATTCAGGTGATTTTGCAGAGTGCGGGCGGCACTGCGGAATCGTTCGATACCTATGACACGCTCGGAAAAGCACCGATCAATCCATTCCAGAGCGCCAGGTACAAATGGCGCTACTACGCGGTCCCCATCATTCTTTCCGACACGGAGCGTTGGGAGAATAGTGGCCCAGAAGCAATCTTCGACGAGATGGAAGCCCTCGGAAACAACGCGATGGATTCCATTCTCAAAGCTATTAATGAAGATTTCTACACCGCACAGGCCGGTAAGAACATGCTGGGCTTCCCAGATCTTATGGCCGATGCCGCTGGTGCCACCGTCGGTGGTATTAATTCCAGCACGGAAACCTTCTGGGAGTCACAGCGTTCAACTGCGTCAGCTACTTTCTTGACGCAGACGGCCACCAATGTCTTCGACGGCATTGACCGGTGGAACGATGTGATGGACTTGTGTCACATCCAGGGCGGTCGCATCCAGAAGATGTATACCACCTGGAGCATCGCTAAGGCTTATCGCATTGCACTGTCTTCACAGGGCTACGCGAGAACCTCTGTCGATGACGCCAAGGGCATTGGCGGCACTTTGATGCCAGCTTTTTATCAGGCTGAAGTTGTGGCTGATAATGACTGCCCCGCGTTGCACACGTATTTCGAGAATACCAACCACAACAAACTCAACATCCTCAGTAAGGCCAACTTCAAGAAGACTTCGTTTACGTCTTTGCAGAGCAATGGCCAGCTGGCGCAGTTGGCGTATGTCGTTGCTGGTATTCAGTACACCACAAACAATAGGCGTCGCAGCGGTGTTGCTACCGCAATCACAGGCACCTAAAACAGCCTTTCGGGGAGCAAGCCAATGCTCCCGTTGACTCGGCAAAAAGAAGAAAGAAAGGGAACTAATGGTTGATTTTGTAAACTCAGGGACAATTCAGGGGCCTTCTTCAGGTGTAAGCCAGGGGCTTTATGAAGAGTCTTCCACGCAGCAGGGCGATGTGGGTGCGATGCGCGAACTGGCAGATGGTCGCCGGTTTCGTTACGCCTACTTTGCCTCGGCCACCGCAGCAGGCTTGTTGGTGAGTCAGGACGTTTCGGCCACTGCGGTGGTTGAAACGGACAACATCGCTACCGCCGCTGACGCAGGCGCTACGAAGGTTACTCTCACGGATTCTGGAACGCTGGGCAGTGCGACGGCTGACCAGTATGCGGGTGGGTATCTTCACACGACTGACGATGCGGGGGAAGGCTACACGTACAGGATTCGCGGCAACACTGCCGCAAGCTCGAACGCTGTAGACTTTACCCTGTATGACGGGCTTGTAATTGCCGTCACAACCGCTACGGATGTTGCTATCACAGGCAGTCTGTACGGTAATGTGCATGGGGCCACCGCTGGCACCGATTACATCATCAGCGGCGTCACCACTCGCGTAATGCAGGCCAACTATTATGGTTGGGTCCAGACTAGGGGCGTATGCACAATCCTGGCTGATGGTTCGATTGCGATAGGGGACAACCTGACGCTGTCGGACGGAGTAGCCGGTGCGGTGCAGTTGAAAGATGCTGAAACCGAGCCGTTGGTCGGTCAGGCTCTATTTGCTCCTGATAACACGGGCCACGTTGGAGTGCGTCTGTACGGTTTGGAGTAGCAACACGAGAGGGACGGGGGCAACCCCGTCCCTCCTTAATACGAGGTAGATAATGGCAAAGCCCAAAGCAACAGATAGTTACAATGACCTTGGCCAAGATGGTCCTGCCGGGGAACCTGATCCAAAGGCGCTGGAGATAGTTAAAAAAGCGCAGGAAGCATTGAGTTCTGGCCCCGCAAAAGAGGCCCCTGTTACCGCAGAGCCTGAGCTGACAAAGATACCAGAGGTTGTCAATGCTCTCTTGGCAGCTGTTCGCAAAAGCCCAGAGGTTGCTACGGAGCTTCTCAAAGCCGCCTCTTCAACAGAGGAGGGGAGAGAGCTATTTAAGCCAGAGGACAATAAGCCAAGGCCTTCTGGGTACTACAACAGGGATTTTAACCGAGAAAGCCACTTGCACGTAACTGGTGGTCTTGAGGTAAGACATCCAATTGATAAAGAAACGGGAAGCACAAAACGTCCGTTGCCCCCAGCCTATATCAAGCGATATGTGGCTTCCGACGGGACGTTAACGGACTACAGGGATGAGTCTGAACGCCCTGCTGGTTCTAAAATCCCGGTAGCAGCAAGAGCGGCAGATGGCGGTCCATCTCTTACAGATGAGTATAAAAAGTGGATTGATCTCCAGATGAAGGGCGAGAGGATGGATAGCTCTGTGAGGTCTGATTTGCAGGTTCACGGACAAATGGTAGATGATGGGGTCGCCCAGGCATGACACTTGCCCAGGCTATTTCCAGAACGTTGCGTCGCGCTGGATTAACACAAACAGAAACTGAAGAGCAAGACAGGGCGCGAGAGTGCCTGTCTATGATATTGGCAGAGGTGATGCCCGCGACGAAGTGGTGGTGGCTGGATCGCACCACCACGTTCAATACGGTAGCATCCACAAGGACATACCAGCCTATTAGCGGAAATGTAACTAACTGGTGGTCCTTTGTGGATGAAACCAACGACAACCCCCTGGAAATAGTAGGTCCAGACAAGTATGACTTACTGGATCTCGACAGAGGAGATGAGGGAACGGTAGAAGCCGTTTATATAGAAGGACTGGATGCTACTACGGGATACCCTGTGGTAGGGTTGTGGCGAACGCCTTCAGCGGTAGCAACTATACGTATTCGCTATCAGACAGACATTTCTGAGTGGACTTCCTCCAGCGACTCCTCGCAATTGTTAACTCTCGGGGTTCCAAGGCTTATAGAGAACATACTGATCTATGGAGCCGCTGGTATGATTCTCGATGAGGAGGGAGACGAAAGCCAAGCCCTTATGGAGTCTCGCAAAAAAGATATAGCTATGAATTTAGCAATGAGACAAAATTTAGCTATGCAGGGGAATAGAATGTACATACCGAGGGGAAGCAGCGAAGACGAACTTCTTATCAATGTAGGCACTGACACTGTATCGGCGGCTTAATTATGGCTAATGGCAGTATTCCAAGAGGGCAACGAGGGCTCGGTAGAGATTTTTTACCGAGTGACAACTTGAGGGTAAGAGCGCTACAGCAAGCTATGCAAAAAGGGCTCTTGGATCAGGGGAGAGCCGCGCCTGCATCCGACAGGGCAGCCAGCCAAAGCGCTCAAGAGCAGATGCGCCGCCAGTTGAGTATTGGGAGAGCTGCGCCTGCATCCGACAGAGCAGCCAGCCAAAGCGCTCAAGAGCAGATGCGCCGCCAGATAAGTATGATGAGGGTATGGCCCAACCAAATGGTCCAAGGGTTTGGGCAGGCGGGGCCAGATACCCCTGGCCGGGCTCAGAATGCTGGAATGATGGATGCTAGACATAGCGCTGGGTTAAATAAAACCCAGCTAGAGCAGATTCGCCGCCTTCAGTTGAATACTGGGAGAGTGGAGCGGCCCAACCAAAGGCAAATAGCTATGCAGCTTGCATCGGAGGGGACGCGCCCGAGCATGATGCCGCCAGAGGGGACGCTCCCGAGCATGATGCCGCCAGAGGAATTGCAGAGACAACGGTTTCAGGAGACTCCACAGTTCCTGCAAAATCGTAATCCTACAAATAGGGGACGGCCACCATGGGCTGATGAAGCGCAACTGTTGGCAGATGCTGGCGACGTTGAAGGAGCAGAGCGGCTTGCAAGGGAAAATCTCCCAGGACCAACAAGACCTGTGGTCGGTATGGGTGGTATAGGGGGACGGGTTCCTCAAACTCAACCAATGCCGCGACTTCGCGATCGTCGATGGCAGCCCAGTTTGCATGGGCGGGATAGGCGGGCAAGTGCCCCACGAGAACCAACCAAATTGGAAGCAAAGCCAGATTGGAAGCAGAAGATTATTGACGCTGCAAACGCTCCTTATGGAGGGCCTCAGCCTGGTCATCGCGATCAATTTACTACACCTAGTCCCACAACGCCTCCAAATACCCAGGTAGATGCGGGGGCCACTCAACAGCCAACAAGACCGGTGGTGGGCATGGGGGGCATAGGGGGGCAGATCCCTAAGACCCAACCGGCCAAACCAGTAGTTGGCATGGGAGGTGTAGGTGGACAGGTTCCTCCGACTCAACCGACCAAGCCAGCAGGTGGTATGGGAGGGGTGCCAAGACAGATGCCTCCACCTCAACCAACCAAGCCAGCAGGTGATATGGGAGGCGTACCACGACAGATGCCTCCAACTCAACCAACTAAACCAGCAGGTGATCTGGGCGGGGTACCAAGACAGATCCCTCCGCGCCAGCCAACCAAGCCAGCAGGTGGTATGGGCGGGGTGCCAAGGCAGATGCCCCCGTCGCAACCGACCAAGCCAGTAGTTGGTATGGGAGGCATAGGAGCGCCCCCGCCCCCAGCGCAACCGACCCCTCCGACATCCAAACCAGGTGCAGGGTCGCCCCCGCCGCCGATAGCCGCTCCACCCCCGCCGACAAATGAGGCTTTAGCGGCTCC
>VTLG01016364.1_pt1 | contig 34520 bp, 57 predicted proteins | sample 4694571 | NCBI WGS metagenome assembly VTLG01 (sample SAMN12604809, study PRJNA352737) | marine metagenome | biome: ENVO:00000447; feature: ENVO:00000209|ENVO:00000569|ENVO:01000036; material: ENVO:00002151; isolation source: viral sequences binned using virsorter ...
GATCCACCCGTTCCAACGCCGCCTCCTCCGCAGCCACCGTCCGCCGGAGCTGTGCCTTGAATACCACCCTTGCCACCGCCTTTAGCTGTTAGCGTAGTAGTAACCGAGCCTTCGCTATTGACGTTAAAAACGGAATCTGATCCGTTGGTATTACTGCCACCACCAGCTCCAACTGTTAAATCATAAGCAACGCCTGAATCACAAGTGTAGGACGAAGAATGAACTATGCCGCCGCCGCCACCACCGCCTAGCATCGGACGATCTTGACCACCACCACCGCCTCCTCCAGCTACAACAAGGATCTCACAATCAAGACCCCCTGCAACTCCTGCGGCTCCGAATAAGGCTGCTTTCTCTGCTCCTAAAGGCATACTATTTCCCTTAACTCATGTCTGCGCCAGCTTGGAAGCCATACCAAGTTGTTCCGGCATCTAAAGTGATTAAAGTATAGATATCAACCTTTCCAGATCCGCTAGTCACAGAAGGCGCTGAACCTCCAGCCCAATCAACAGCTCCAGGCCATGTGATAGTTCTGTCAGAAGAATCCTGAATCCATTTCAAAGTTATGGAACAGGCTTTACCGCTTGCCGAAGGATTGCTAAAAGCGAAGGTTACGTTACCACCACTCGCTGTATGTTGAAATACGTTTCCTGTTGAAATATCTAAAGTAATCGTGCCATTTCCTGTTGAAGCGTTATACGTTTCTGAATAATCTTTTATTTCCGGCCTAATGGCTTGTTCGTCTTGAAAGTTGATATAACCGCCCAACGTCATGTCGGCAGCTGTATCCATTGTGATACCAGCGGTCGTTCCGTGAGCAGAGCCTACGCCAATTTCTAGCTGGTCATTACCATCATCTAGTCCTACTCTAAAATCTGCCGCCGCACCATCAAATACAAGCATGGTATCTTCTGCCCCACCATCGCCTATAGTTACTGTTGGAGTTGTACCGCCCACAACCACATCACCATTATCATCAATGGTCATTGCACTATTCTGTAATGTTTTTCCGCCAGTACCATCGAATCGTGCAACAGCATTATCCGTACTAGATCCAGGTCCAGACGCATCACCGACTGCGGTTTTACCATCTAATAGGTTTAACTCAGCAGCCGTAGTTGTAACGGCAGCCGCGCCGAGTGTAGTGAATTGTGACTGTAATACAGACTTAATGAGACGAAGATGATCGTCGCCTTGCGAGCATTATGTTCAAAAAAGTTCGTTAAACTTTTTCCGTCTTTCGACCGCTATGTGTCACCACATAGATCAGACCATATCACCATCCTGTCGGATGCTCTGCGCTTCGGCTCACTTAAGCCTACTCCCTTTCGGGATGGTCGTTGAACGTTCCCCTAACGGGGCTTCGCTGCTGATTGTCTCTCAGAGAGTTCCCAGCAATTCACAGAGTTTTCAATTATCAATTACTTGATAATGCCGCCTTAATTAACGGGGTCGCTTGCAGTAGGATTTGTAGCCGTCAATTGGCTAATATATGTTGCCGTTTCAAGTGCCATAATTGTTTCCTAATAATACCCGCCAGTGTTCATTACTCTCAGCTCAGAACCGCTATGGCGGTCTTTGTCGTCCTGTAGCTGTATATCATCTAAGGCTTGTTTATATCCTGCTGCCCAAATCGGAATACGTTCATCGTTCATTAAAAACGGTTCAGCTTCGAGCAAACAAGCATATAAAAGTAAATCAGGGGCATTGACAATCACCCAATTGCTAGGCGCTGCATCAGTAAGCTCATCAAATGACTTAAAGTACAGCATCGAATAAGTGTAAGCAGCGTCGGGGTTTGGACCTAGACGAAACTTATCACCAATAAATGTAAATGTACGCGGTTTGTTTTGTGTCGATCCTGCCCATATTCGCGTCATCAATTCGGGTGTTACATAACTTAATGGAGTCAACGGATCAGTCGTTAAATGAAATTCTTTTGCTTGGATATAACCAGTTGGCAAATTATATTCACGAGTGCCAGCAGTCAATGTGCCTGTTGCCACAGTTTCCATCGCTCGAATGCGTAAGTTACGATTGATTCTAGCTTCTGCTAAATCAATAAATTCTTTTATTCGTTCGGTTAAATCAGACCTGTCTAGCCAGTTAGCGACAGCAGTCTGGAGTTCCGAGTAGGTTCCTATAGCCATATTATCTTGTCATCTCCGTGACATAGACTGTGCCAGCAGTCGAAACTTGCATGGCTGATACTTTACCGCCTGGAGAAATGCGCCAATATGTCGGGTAGTCTTTCTCCAAATATCCTTCTCCGGTAGGTTCGTATTCCTTCCAAGAATTAGTCTGAGCTGACCAAGCACCTGATGCTTCTGACCATTCAACTAAAGCGACTTCACCACCAAAAGCTAAAAACGCATCCTCCGTCGCTGTTATCATTACAGCATCTATACTAGAACCCACCGCCTCTGACATTTCGGTAGAGGTTGCAGATGTAGTGATAGCGTGAGATTTATTTGCTAGTCTATAAATATCAGGATTAAAAATTCTCATTCAGTCAATTCAGTGATATATACAACAGAGTTACTTCCACCTGCTCTGAGCCCTGCAACGCGATCTCCACCACTTACTCGCACATAATGCGGCCAGTCTTTTATAAAATAACCACACGAGCCAGCAGTAGCCGCATCACCATGTTTTGTTATTTTTATAAATACAGGCTCACTTGCGTTAATCATGATTGCGGTACATTGTGCAGATATAGCATCGCTCAATAGCACCGAGCTATCGGTAGCAGTAAACGTATAATTGAAATTGTTTAATCGGTATAAATCTGCCATCGTTTTATCCTATAGGTTAGTCGGGGCTGTCCTGAAATATTTGTTATCGGGATCGTTGAGATACTTGTTCAACAATTTAATGTCTTTTTCAATCGCACCATTAGTTTCCTTTTTCCATTGCTCCCACACCACAAACGGAATAGATGCGACCTTGTGCAAATCGCCTCTTTTACCTGGCGTTAAACGATCACCAAAATTGTTAAATTCAAGTCGATTCTGTTCAACAGTGGGTTGAGCGTCTTGGAAGGTGGTTAGTGAAACTGTGCCATCAGGCTCATCAATCCATTCCTGATGTCGAAATGGCATTACATCCAAAATTTTGCCTGTTCTGCGTCTATTAAAAATGTCAGCCATTGAACGTACCTATTTTGCCGACCAATTTAGATTGGTCATCAGACCAATCCTGAAGATGTTCTACCGCCGTTTTTGGTGCGCTCGGTTTATCTTCAGTTTTGGCATTTTTAGCAGACGATATTTTGCGAATATATTGCTCTAACTTATCTTCTTTTCTCGAAACCATAATGTCATTACCCATTTTTCGCCTTCATGCGGCGGTAATCCTTGATGCAGTGATAAATGATGCGGTTCTTTATTTTCATTAACATTGGAGAACATCAATAACCGTCCTGCAATGGCACCGACTATTAAATTAAGTCGGGGGAATGCTGTAGAGCCGCCAACTGCGTTGTTTAGATAAATAAGACAGGTCAGTAACCGCTGACCGCCGTTGTCCAGATATTCACCTTCAAGCGCATCGTAGTGTGGTTTGTATTCCTGTTCGCTGGTGTAACGCAGCACATTCACAGGCTCTGCCCGTTCTAAAGGCATTCCTGTTATATCAGCAATACGAGCACACACATCTGAAAAATTGTCGTGCGGCAGAAATACGCCGTGTGAGGTTCTATCCTGATCCGGCTTCAGACCTTCTGGAGTAGCTACGGTACTGCGTTGCAGCTTGCTTTCAGAATGCTCAATAATGGTTTGACATTCTTCTGGCGTAACCACGCCGTCCACTACACAGATGGTTGGTGTTTTCGCGTAGACAAACACTATTTGAATGGATCTGGAATTGAGGCTCCTCCGCTGTTGCCTGGGCTTTTATATGCGACGCTTTTTTTATTTTTTTTGAGTGCGCCGATGAGATTATCCAAATCTTTTGTACCGCCCCGATGAACAGGGGAATACAAAGTAATTGGACCTTCAACAGTTTTAGCTTCTTTCATTAGCCTTTCTCTTTTTGATTGGCTTGACCTTGTACATTGCCGCCATTACCAAGTTTTGCGATGACACCGTTCAAACCGCCGTATGGATCACTGCCGCCTGATTGCATTTTTTTATCGACTGCTTTGCCGACAGGATTATCTGAAAACTTATACCCCTTCATATTTATTTCCTCACATAATGTAAAAAGACTTGAGCTAGGCGACTGCCCTCAAATGGTTCACGCCAATGTGGTTGCTTGATACCTTTGTAGATCAGGCCATCACCTTCGTTCAGTTCCACTTTCTGAACCTGATCCGTTTCTAAATATATCGGCCATATATCTTCATTTGGCTGGCGCATTAACGTCAGCGTGACGCTAAACTCACAGCTATGACGATCTGTATGCCGCTTGAGCTCATCACCGTGTTTGTACACCCGCAAATAAGAATAAGTCGGTGACAATGGAATGCCTGTGTGTTTTTCCATATCAGGAAGCAAATAACACAACAGATTTGTCATGGCTAAATCATCGTGCCATGCAGGGGTGTTTGGGATTTGTTCGTCTACAAATCCATGTGTTTCTTTGTTGGGTATCGCATCCGGCATCAATGCCTTGTTATAGGCATAAACACCTAAAAAATCTAATAATTCGCCTTGTAATAAATTCCTGACAATCTTAAAAGAGCCAAGAGACATACGAATATCGCGCTCCTTTAGTCACAGGTTCTACTCTATGTGGATACATAAAATTGGATGGAAAAACGATCATATCCCCCGCTTTCATATCCACCACGCGATCACCAAACATGACAAATTCACCACCCTCATAATTGTCGTTTAATTGACCCACAATAGAGAGCGTCGGTATACCTTTGATCTTGCCATCAAACAACGAATTGATATGGTCGCAGTGTTCAGCCATTTGCTGTGTTTCTGCATATTTCAAGAATTTAATAACAGAGTACCCATTCCAACCGTCGAACCATCTAAATCCGAAATTGCGGATATATTCAGTTAGCGGTTTAGGTAATTCATTGATGATGTGATTATTGATGTCAGCAGTGGCGACATTCCATCCCTGACTTGTATGTCCTAAATAATCAGGTTCGCTGTGACCCGAAGGGGTGGATGTGACTTCGCGCTGCCATCCAAAACCATGTTCAGGATCATTTTTTTCATAACCAGTAAAATCGTGTCGATCCCATTGGCGACTTTCTAATGTGGTTACCGCATGTTGACAATAGCTTTTATCGAGAAAGTCTTTTTTATGAAATAAATAATCTTCTATATTTTTCTGCATAAAAGTGGGGGCCGTGAAGCCCCCACATTTTAGGGACTATACGTCAGCTAAAAAGCCGTTAGCTGCTTGGTTTTTAGACATCAAACCATATTCAGCCACTAACATTTGCTTTCATTTGTTATGTTGAGACTCTTTATTCTCAACTCTCCAAATTTCTCTGGAGTATCGGACTATCTCTTCATCTCAATAAGATGTCGCGCACTCGTGTTGCTTCATCATCCATTGCAGGATTGTTTGCATTAGTCTCTGAACCTTCCAGAAAATTACTCTTCTGGCTTGGCTTCGGATTGCCTTGTCTTTTGATTTAGGTTTCCCGAAATTCACGCGATGTTTACTCATAACTTGTGCTATGAGGGCGCAATAACGAATTACGCTGTCGCCAGTTTTTGCCAGTGACTCCGTGGCGAAACTTCTGAGAAAAGCTATTGCCCAAAAGTCAAAGTCAATAAACCAGCAGTCTCTTGCTCTTTGGAACCGATCAGGAATGATCTTAAATGTTCCAAAGTCACTACAACAATGTTCAAATAAGTGCGCTACACTTATCTCGTCTTTTGACCGCTGTACGTTACCGTACAGTTCAGATCATATCTTCACCCATTACTGGGGCCATGCGCTTCAGAACCGCTTGGTTCCTACTCCTTTCGGATGATCGTTACACCTTCCCTGTCGGGCTTGGCTCGGTATTGTCCTCGTGGGATGTCCACCGAATTCACATGGTTTGCTGCCGTCGATTACTCGACGGTGACGCTAGTGACTAACGTACACATCAACAGAGGCTACGACATGCGCCGGACTCTGTTTGTTGGCATCTGTGCGTAGACTCGATACTGTTTGAGTCAAGCCAGATATTACTTGCTTGTTGGAAGAACCAACCAGAATGGTATCTGGTGTTCCACCGGACTCGAAACACTCTTTGATGACAGTTTTCATTCCTGCCTCAGTTAGTGTTCCGGTTGAGGTTGCATCGCTTGCAGTATTCGTACCATTACCTGCTGAAGCAGAGCCCAACCCAGGTGGGGATGGTGCACCGCCTAAAGTGTGATAATTGGTAGCGATCCATGCGCCTAAACCTGCTGTGACTCTCGCCGTAGCAGGACCAGGGCTAGGACCAGCACCTGCGGATCTAGCAACATTGTCCATCAACATCTTTTCCATATCGCGCTTCATTTCTTTAGCCATTCGTTACGCCAGGACTTTTTATTCCTAGCTCTTCAAATTTCTCTGAAGTATCGGACTATCTCATCATCCCGAAGGATGCTCCGCGCTCGTGTCGCTTCATAATCCCAGTGGGATCGTATGCGTTAGTCTCTGAACGTTCGTTACATTGCTGTAACGCTTCGATGCGGATTCCCATGTCTTACGATTTAGGGTTCCCGCAGTTCACGGAGTTTTCATTCGTACATTACTGCACGAAGGCGCAATAAAGAATTACGCTTCGCCAACTGATATGCCTGAGAAGATCGTCTACCCGCAAAATCGACCGCTTCGGCTGTTCCCGAAGTTTGGACGGCTTTGACAGATATCTGAGTGTAATTACCCACACGAGTCGGCTCTGACACCGCAATCGAAGCAGGGTCATCACCCTCAGTTGATCTATTTGCTGCTGCTGCCGTTAAAGCATCGGTTTGCCACTCAAAAAAAGTGTTAGATGCGCTTTCACGACCACAACCGCTGATAAAAGGCGTTTCAGTCGGTGAAATGTTCCAGATGATGTTGCTTAAATCTTCGCGAATGCCAACTGCTCCATAGGTTTCCCTAGTATTTGTTGGTATTGCCATATTAGCTCCATCTTACATTTCAACGAAGTCCTCAAAAAGCGAGGCCGCGTCTTTGACATGGCCTGATTTTTGGAGACGGGACATTTGAGCATTACGCACTTTCTTCGTCGCTTGCTTCTTGTCGGCTCCTTTTCCCGATCGAATTACACGAGGCTTGTTTTTAAGTTTCTTTGATTTAACATCAGCCGATTGCAGTTCTTCCCATTGCATCGCTTTTCGCAACACAATCAGTGATCGACTATCCACTAATTGGTCTAGCTCTTCCTTTTCAAAACCCTGGCTCATCGCATAAGAACGAATCTTATCAGCGATCTCTCGTTGCTTATCCGGCTCTCCCCACTCAGGTAGGGCTTCTACCATTTTAGCGTGTTCACGCTGAATGGCTTCGCGGTGTTGGCGTTGAGCATCAACCTGGGCTTGTTGCATGGCTTGAGCTTGCTGCGCTTGCATTGCTTGAACTTTTTCCTGCTGCTGTCGAAACTCTTCTCGCTTCGTGACATACTCTATCGGGTCGTCAGCCTTCAATTGTTCCCAATTGATAGATTGGTACGAATTGAGGGCTTGTGCAGAACCTTCAATAACTCGCTGCAAAGATTCGACGTAGTGCTGCCGTTCTGCCTGAATCTGCGCCAGTTCGGAGTTCAGATTATTCTGGTATTCCTCAAAGGCTTTTCGTTGTTCTGACAGTTCTTGGCTCTTTTTGGTATAAGAGCTTTGCCGAGAATATCCCGCAAGAAGTTCGTCCAGAGTTATTTCTCGTTCTTCGCCATCAACTTTGACAGCGTAGAGAAGGTTCTGCGGATCTTCTTGGGTGTCCTCGGTTTCCTCAGATTCGTCGTCAACAATTAAATCTTCTTCTAATTCATCAGACTCTTCTTCAGATGCCTCTGAAATTTCTTCTTCTTCGGCTGTGGCTTCTTCGGTTTCTGGTTTTTCTTCCGAGTCCAGAAGTCCTAGTAAAGCCTCTTGTGCGGATGTTATGCTGCCATCCATGTCCGGTGCAGTTTGCGTGTCGGCCATTGTTGTCTCCCAACAGTTAAATAAACGGTGAGGATTTTTCTCTGAGTTTCGCCATCTCGCCTGTAGTCACAATGCTTTCTAGGTGACGGCGTACTCGTTCCAAAAGTTGTAGTCCAAGCCATATACTTTCTCTTGCTTCAGATTCATTGGACGATGAGTTTTCCCAACGCTCAAGAAGTTCCTGCCGCAGAGTGTCGAAGGCTTCGACTAATAATTCATTGTTCAGCAAGTCGTTGGCTTGCCGTGCTCGTGTTTCCTGATCTAAGATCATTTAATGTTTTCCATGCTGTTGCAGCCACTGTTGGAACTTGTCCATTTCCAATAGCTTTAAGTCTGTCCACCCGATTGGCCATCCCATGAGATACGACTCGACCCAGTTCGGGTTCAGTTGGCCAGTTTTTTGCTCTGCTTCCTGCACCGGAGTCGGCCAGAACTTCATGTTGCTCACCGCGTCCCGTAGGTTCGCGGGTTGCCTCCGTCCTGGTCGTGTCACTGTCGCTTCCCTCAACAATGCTTCTGGTGATTTCGGCGGCAGACTGTCTAAGGGGTTTGGGGTAGGCCAATATCCAGAGTCTTTTTCTACGGTGCGGTGCACCCACATCGTCTGCTCCGAGCACACACCATCTTGCATCAAACCCTGCTTCGGCCAACGAAGAGAGGATTTCGCCGAAGTATCCAGAATTAAGCAGACCTGGGACGTTTTCCAAGAATGCGTATCGGGGTCGAACATCGCGAATACATTGGAGCGTCTGCGGCCACTTGTTTCTTTCGTCGTCTTGGCCTTTTTTCTTTCCTGCAACGCTAAATGGTTGGCAGGGAAAGCCTGCTGTAAGTACATCGACAAATCCCGCGTATTTTTTAGATGCACCAGACTGAATGAAGTGGTCAATGTCTCCGAAGATTGGGGCTTCGTCGAGGAAGCCGTCTTTGATTCTTTGCGCGAGGACTTGCTGACAGTATTTGTCCCACTCGACATAGCCGATTGTTTCAAAACCGAGTAGATGCTGGTGCGCTAAATCGCCACCACCTGCTCCTGAGAAAAGTGACAGACATTTCAACAGCTATTTGTTTTTCTTCTTTGGTGGACGCCCTCGTTTACGTCCATAGGTTCCAGGTCCATATGCCATTATGTAGCTCCTATTGCGACTGCTCGCTTTTGTTCGGCTTCAAGTTGTAATTCGGCTGCTTTTAACTGAGCATCCACTTGCGCTTCTGCGGCATCTTGTTGCAACTTTTGCTGCTTCAATTGCAATTCACCCGCTTTTATTTTCAACTCTTCGGCTCTAAGCTGTGCTTCGGCCTGTTTATATTGCTGTTCTGGATCGGGGCTTGGTTCAATCTGTGATGGATCAGTGAGAAAATCTTGATAGTTGGCAAAGCCCATTGCCTTGACCAACTCTTTCGCCATCTGATACATATTTTGTTCGTTTACGATTTGTAAACCGCCCGACATGGATTGTGCAGCGAATTGAATCATCTGCGACAAATGAGCTAGTTGTTCATTCTTTGAACCGAATCCGATGCCTGTTGAAACGGTACAATCTGTTTTACTTTTCCACATGGACGGATTAACAGGCACCCACTGACCGCGTAATTGCACTACGGTTTCACGATCTTGATGTTTGATTAACAACGAATAAATGGTTCGGCATAAATCTTTGACTCCGGTTTCGGCAAAGTTACGAGCGATCAGTTCCACTCGCTGTTGAGAAGCCGTCATCACTTGCGATACAGCAGAAGCCGTTTGATGGCTTTTTAATATGTCTGGATTTAGACCCGTGGATGAACGTGATACTCCTGCCCGTGATTCACGAATACCATCGAGATATTCCAACATCTGAAATGAATACGGTTCTAATGGCGGAGTAGCTAATGGCATGACCGCATTCGGTGATTTAACTCTTACTACACCGCCCGGTCTCTGGGTGAGCAAATCATCTAGGTTCGCTTGACCCTCCATCACGGCATATCTACCGAAATTTTGGTTATAAGCGTTATCTAGCAGATTTCGCATCATCGTGGATTTAATGAGCTGCAAATCCATCGTAATGTCTGCAACTGACAAACCGAAAAACTTATAAGGAATACGGATGGGCGTGATAGAAACAAACGGAATAGAATCGACTTCCTCGTTTTCTAAAATGGTATGGCCTACCATGACCACTCGTCTTAATTCAGCAAGGCCATCACCATTAACATCTGCTCTGACATAACATTCTTTTAGCCATAATTCTTCCATTGAGCGATCATCGCCAAAAGTATTACCAAAAAATCCCATATCATCTGAGTTGTCAAACGAATAGCGGCTTTGACGTTCACCGGAAAACTGATCCATGTCAGAACTGCCTGATGACAGCGCCGCAGGATCTATGTCATAACCCATTTCCCTTAATGCCGTGACGGTTTTACGCACTCGATGACAAATGAAATGGGCTTCCTGCACATTTTTTGTCAGTCGTGCGACCAGCAATTCATCGGGTGGTACGCCTTCTATTCGTACCTGACCATCGCGATTGACACGAGTGATTGCCACATCATGCACTTCAATAAACTGATTTTCAGCGATTTCTGTTTCTCGCGGCGTATGTTCAATCACCTCAACGTCATCATCTGAAATCAATGCGTCCAGTTCTATATCCGTTAAATTGGAATATTCCTCACGCTCTTGTTGTTCGTTTTCATCCCACCATACTTTCAAAAATCCATTTTTTTGTAAAATTGCAGTTTTGAAAAAATCATACAATAACGTCCAGCCAGGATTTTGTTTCATCAATACATGATTGACGTACATCGTGGCTTGAGCTGAAACTTCAGCATCTTCTGGACCTACCGGATTAAACGTGCATATTTCATCACCACCCGTAAAAACGCGCATCAATGACGGCATAATCCATTCAATAATGTCTTGAACATCAGTCGATATGAATTGTGACCGTCCTTCGACTTCATTGCCTAAACCATCAGGATTACCCAAATAGTATTCCATTGCCAATTCACGCTGACGAGCCACCTCATCACCATAACCGAGTGAATCATTTATGTGCTGATCTATGATCGTTACTAATTCTTCTTCTGTTATTTTTTGTGCCATTTATGCCAGCAGCCTTTGTTCGGTTTCTGGAAGTAACATTGTTACTGGAATACCTTTATTTAATATTGCTTCACGAAGTTTGGGTGTGATGTCGATGTACCAGAGGTCGTCTTTTACATCGCCAAAATCTCCCAAACCTTCAATAGCATCTTCATAATTGGAAAAAGCCCTCATCCATTGGTGACTATTTTCATCGTAATCTCCGCGCCCTCGAATAATGTCAAATTGCCCATCAACTAAATCGGGTTGGATGTAATATCTTTCTCCGTCAGCACCATAAACTTCATCAAATTGAGTCGCCGAAGGCACCCGCTTCGGCTCAACACCATATTGTTTTAGGAACTTTTTAGCATCGCCTGTAATCAGTTTGTCATACAATCGTTTATGAAATTCACCACCAAATTCAAGATCAAGGCCACTGTAACTTTGAGTGGCGCCCGTTGCGTCATCTAATAATTTTTCCGCCATCTCTTTGCCGACATATTGTTCTAATTCATCGGTAGGTATGCGAGCATAGTTGTGTGCTGCACCGTCACGATGGCGTACTGCAAGCTGGAAAGTACCGTCGGCATTGGGTCTTGCGTCGATGCTATCTATATAGCGCCTTAAATTGTTACGACTTACCTGCACTTGGCCTGTAGTCCAAGTTAGTCGTTCAATGGAAGGATCGTCAATGGCTTCCATTAACCCTCGTTTCCAACCGAGCAAATGCCAATCTTTTTTGAATGGTGCGTCTGGTACTTTATCTGCTAACTTTTTCTCAGCATCTAACCTTGAAACTTGATAACCCTTCTTCCGCCCCTGTTGGTGCCAATCCGATTGGATTTCTTCTATGTGCAATGCTTTTTTACCGCCGACATCACGCTCGTTGGTTCGGATGTGGACAAGGACGTTGGGTTCGTCCCAGTGGCCTCCGGTAAAGTCCGTAACGTCTTTCGGGGGGTATTCTCGCTGATACTCACCAAAATGAGCACGACGATCCGAGTAGCCCTTACTTTGCAACCATTGTGAATATGGTGGCGCGGTGTCTTTGACAGTCGGCAACTGCACCAGTATTTCTTTTGGGTTGGTGCCGCCTGGTAGATTTAGGTCTTCTGAGAACCCGTATTTTGTATCATCACTACGTTGTATATGACGACCACCCTCACGTATTTCATCAACATAGGACTGCTGTTGATAGGGGGTCATCTTGCTCCAATCTTCATCAGTAATTGCGAAAAATTGCTTCGCAACAAGAAGAGTTGGATTTAACGGAACTTCTGTAACACCCTTAATCGTTTCCTGTAATTTTAACGGACTGACTAAATTCAGTGCTTCTTCACTGGTCAGTTTTTTCTGCTGTTCAAGTCGTGGCAGTAATCCTGTAATGCTTGCCTCGGCTGTTGCACCCTTTTCCTTGCTAAGTGCTTTTATGTATTGCTGTCCAGTTCCCTTTTCCTGGGCTTTGGATAGAGCTCTTTTGACAGGCGAATAAAATAAACCAGGTAATGCAGCCATTCCTGCCTTAACAGCGCCCGTTCCAGGCCAAAAATCGGCAGGGGCAAATTGAAAACCCGCTGCTGGATCTTCTGTAGAACGCCCCAAAAATAAACTGAACGGTTCAATGCCCACTTCATCTGCTGCTAATCGGCGTTGATACTCAGCTTCACGGGCTTGCTGAGCTGCAATATTTTGTTCTCTCAGTTGTGCTGCACCCGAATCCCGCTGAACATAATCAATAAACGTATCAAGCAAGTTGTCAGGACGATACAAAAAGCTCATACGATACCCATATTTTGATATTTGATTTCACCTTTCCACACAGGATCTTCTTCGGCAATTGCAAACCTCAAAGACATGACGCAGTACCTGGAAGCTGCCATCAAGTCGTCTCTGATTGGGACAATTTTGGCATCTTTCCTATGATACATCCGAAATTCCTGAAACCAATCAGTCAAAGTGTTGAACACCTTAAATTGACCGTTTTCCATCCTTTGCAGCATTTCCATGATCCCCACCTCCACAGAATTGCCGCCTTTCTTTTCGCCAATGGCGGGTGGGTTTTCAAAGTGAAACGGCAGCATGTTGACCCCTGCATTACGATATTGTTCCGCAAGCCCAGGATTACCCATGCTGTCTCTACGATTACCGTCGTGCGGCCATGCCATCGGAATCCAATGGGGTCGAGTGCGAATGGCACTGGCATGGACTTGTGGCGGCGCTTTCGCTTGGCGGTAACAGTCGTAGATGTAAACGCAATCCTCTTCTCGATCCCAGGCCGCCCATACAACTGCGGTGGGATGATCGAAGCCAAAATCAATACCTGCGATTTTAGGCCAGTGATCTTCCAGCGCAATAGGCTCTATCAGCACCTTTTCCTCATCCACCGGAAATACCAGACCGGAGCCGATGGAAGGTCTACCGTAGCGACGCATCTCTCTTTCGTGCGGAGCGTAGCTGGATAAAATCTGTTCCATGACCGCTTCATTCAAATGTCCTGGGGTGCGATGAATGAGCGTTGCAACCTTCTCGGAGGCATCATCCCACGAGGCATTAGTCAGGCTTTGTCCTGGCTTTAACTGGTTCAAAAAGGCGGCGACAGTCTCAGTCATGCCATTCTCAGGCGTAAAAGTCATGTAAACCATACCTTTACGATCCAGCGTTCTAGTGACCGCCTGAGAATAGATGGTTCTTGAGGGCTCTTCATCGAGCCAGATCACATCCACGCTGCGACCCATCCATTTTTCCACGCCCATCTCATAGGCTTTGAACTGAAGGGTGGAATTACCGCCTGGATGTTTAATTAAAACGGTGGATTTGGCGTTAGGCACCCCAGGCTTACGTTCCGCCTTCACAATTAAGTGCTTGGGAATCGTACCGGAACCCCAACTGTCAGGATCGTCTGGATTACCCAATAATTCAGCTTGTGCGATATCACGAACTGTTTCGTTGGAAGTACCGCCTGCCCAAGCCGTAATTGGCTGCTGATAACGCCGCCCTTTCCACCAATCGGGATAGCGACCCGTTAAATGAAAGGTGAGCTCTGTCGCACCCGCTTTCGACTTACCGACCCGATTACCTGCCATTAACAGCCGTTGTCGGCAATGAACCCCTGTTTCAAAAAACGCTGCTTGAAACGGATATGGGTCAAACTGATCGATCGCGTTGAATCTTTCCCGTTTCTTTAATTCCCGTAAAATCTCAACCTGGCGTTCAATGTTTCGTACCGATTTCAACGGGCTCCTCTAACAAAGTCGCTAATTCCTGCCGTAACTCGGATGTTGAAATCTGTTCAATATGTTCTACCTTATCCACAGGTTTCAACCCCGCCCTATCCAGAATGTCCTTAACCGCCGCTAATTTGACGGATTCGGATGTGGCGTTTTCTGCCAGATCCTTCAAAACGTGCATGGCTTTAGGCGTGGCATCTACCATCATCTGTTGAGTGGCATCAAGGATATCGGACGCAAATCGCTTTTTAAGCTGGCACCCTTTCACATGGGCGGTTTTTTCGCTATAACCCGCCATCATAGCGGCCTTCGTTGCGTTACCCGTCACAATAAAGTGTTCGATAAACTTTTCCTGCATCTCAGTTTTCATACATTTCCTCATAATGACGGTTTATTGGATGTGAATTTTATGGATGTAAATTTTCCCCTCCGCTGTATGGATACAACATTCTTGACCTAATCAAAAAAAAAGGGGGGTCGGGGGGCTTGGCGGCGGCTGGTTAAACTAATTTTTGCGCTGGTATGGGGTAATATGTGCATTATCCCCTAGAAAAACGGCGTAAACATTGACGTTTCGACTCCCTGCGCAGCAGCCAAACTAAAACCAGTTTAAGTTCTGAACTGGTTTGGTTGTTGTGTGGATGCGTGATAAAAATATTGTTTTGATACATCAACACTTCTTACATCCATACTTCTTACAAACTTCTTACATCCATAGGCTTTACATCCAACTACATCCATACTAGTTATATACCTATATGGTGGAGTTTTAATCGACCGCGGTTGTTTAACGAGCCGCGATCGCTCATATCCACGTATTTACATCCATAACAGCAGCTATATAGCTATTACTTGCTTAATCGCGCTTGAATAAATTTATAGCTGGTTCGGCCGTGCATTTTGTCGAGTCGTCGGCGTTCTTGTTCTACAGGATCTTGAGCTCCGTACCATTCATCTAAAGAGATGGATGCACTGTGGTAGCCGCTGTTGGATGGGTCTGCGAGCTCGTGCAGCTCCGTTATCTCTCCGGTAATTTTATCTATGTATCTAGGCATCAAAAAAGGCCGCGATTTAAGCGGCCTCAGAACAAAGTTATTCTTATCTTAATAAATACTATACCAAGCCGTGTCAAAAAAAGCTAGTAATTTCAATGACTTAGAGACATTGTGCTAGGTACGTGAAAAACATAGCCGTTTTAAGCTGCATTTATTGGCGTTTTTATGCGGTTTTTAATATATTTTTGCTTCTATATATGATATCGGATATTATGATATCTGATATTAAACGAGGACGAGAAAGGAGATCAATCATGCGTGATTACAGAGTGGTGGCAAGAATGACGACGTACCTTGATGTCGTAATAAAAGCTAAAAATATGGACGAAGCGTGGCAATTAGCAAAAGAAGCTGATGGCGGCGATTTTGACGAAATTCCCAATGCTGACGATTGGCATATCTGCGATGTTTTTGTGGAGGAGGAGATAAAATGAAAATTCCTTTTGGAATAAACTTTAAGTGTAGCGGCGGCAAGTATAGTCAATACAAGTACGCTGAGGTATCCCACTTTGTGGAATGCGCGGATGATCTTGATGAACCGTTACAGACTGAGTATCGGCTTTTTTTGAATAACTGGCTCGGCGATCAAATCAAAAAGTCAACGCCGGTCGATGTTGAGGTTCTCAAGACATTCTTCAGTGACCTGGATAACCGTTGTCAAATCGACTACCGCGAAGATCACTGGGAAGACGATAAAGAGATCACTGCTGGTGGCAAACACTTTGGCGATGTCGCCATCAAGTTAGCCAACCACCTCAAGGCCAATGACATCGAGGTCAAGTGGCTTTAGCACAAACAACGCCGCCCCTTCGGGGACGGCTTACAGGAGGACAAAAAATGAAACAAAAGGTCTATGAAGCTGACTGCATCGAACACGGCGAACGTTTTTATACGCTTTTCAAAACAACAGAAACAAACCCCTTGAAACTCAAAATAAGGAGGAATAGATATGACAAATAAAGAAATCAAGCAAGAACTCCACAGGATATGCGAGGAATATTTGTTTTTCGGTGATGGCCTCGATCACGAAACAGAGAGAGTCCCTAGATCGCTGCATCTAGAGGAAATGGCTAGAGCCGTTTACGCGCTGGCTGAAAAGCTGGCTGATAAAGGTGAAGTAACGCCAATAGGTAGACAGGGGAGCACTATTATTGAACAACAATAAACATCTAAAACGACTAATGGAGCGGCATCATATATCAATCGCACAAACCGCCAAAATGTTATCGGTTGCGGATGTAACAGTTGCCCGCTGGCGGCAAAAGGAAGGTAGCAGCGGCTACAACCCAATGCCCGATAATATGCTAGAGCTGCTGCGGCTAAAACTCGAACGTTAGCCCTTTTGACTGTCCTTCAGGGCGCGAGATGTTTCGCGCTCTAAGGTCGCAAATATTCCTAAAATAACCGCGTAGATTGGTTGGTATTTACGATACCAGCTGGATGCACTGCCAAGCTCCAACATGCTGATCTTGTCTAAGCGTATTTTTTTGGATGAGAATACGTCGCTATTTTTTTCGCGCACTGGGAATTGTTGCCCGTGATACGCTTCAATTAGCGACAATTTAATTAAATCCCGCAATGCGCTTATTTTGATGACCGTGGATTGCAGTTCATCAGCTTCTACCACGGCAACTAAAAGTTTTTGTTCCAAAATTTCAATTTTAGAAGTATCTCGGGTGTAACATAAACGAGCATACAAACTTGCCAGTGGTCGAGTGGTTGCCAGTGCTGCGGCTATGTCTTCCCACGACAGCGCATCACGGCCACGGCTTGAACGTTCCAAACTAACGCTTTTCGGCGTCAACAGTTTCAACAATTCCAGACTCAATGATTTCCTCCTGCAATCGCGCTGCGCGAATTGGATTCAAGCGGATTTTGACGTAACACAAAAAATCAAAACGATCGACGCCCACAATATCTTCTTGCGGAACCTCAACATGAGCGCCTGATTTTGTAACGAAAATCACAAAATAACGCCATCACTAACATGGACTTCCAATAATTCTTTGCCCAGTTGTCGCGCATCATCCACGGGCATCGCAATTAAAAACCACGGTCCATGTTCGTCGGGGTCCACAATTTCAAGTACCACGTTACTTTCAGGGTTCGCTTCATCAGCTCGTACATCAATTTCTATCCCATTTTTAAGAATCATTTGGATCTCCCAAAAGAGCAAAAAAGGCGTTAGCTTTTAGTAGCACTTCACCACGATCACGAATATCAAAAACCTCTGTCCGAATATGTTTTTCGCCACGGCTTATTGCATCAATTGCACATGCTTCCCAAATACGCTTGCAAGGCCATTGCCGCACAATTTCAGCCGTAGGTGCTGCGGTGCGATGTTCTTCAAGGCGGCGATCAGTGTCATTACTGAAACCAAATTTGAAACGATCAATACCCGTGTCGGGTATCAAGGAAATAATGTAAAAATAGCCATGTGCTACATCAGGCTCCGATATTTGTGTTTCGGGTAATTGATTTTTCAATCGGTTTTTGAATTTGAATCCCATTCGTTCAGCACGACGCCCCTCATAACCTAACTCTCTTGCGGCTGCTGCTGCGTTACCATTTTTTGCGAAATACGCTTGTACAAATCTGCGATCCTGTGTTTCACGTTCAACATCGTTCATCATACGACGATCTAGCATAATTGCTCCCTGGCTATCGCCAACCAAGTCTCAACAGGCATATCTATTTGTCCGTGAATCGCATGATCGTAGATTGCACATAAACAAATACGGGCTATCCACGGCTTGCGATCTAAACGATAGATCAAAACAGGTTTTTTTTGACCCCCCGCTTGATCCACGGCTTGTGTCCACCACGCATCAAAACGTGGCGTTTTAGCTCTTTTTACCTCAATCGCCCAATCTAGTTGGGGCGCAATCACATCCACTCCACCTACAGCCGTTTGCTCAAGATTGCGTTTTGCATCAATGCCTAATTCGTCACGCAACATTTGACAGATTTCTAGCTCACCCGCTTTACCTTTATTGCGCGAGTTAATCAACATACACCTGGTAGTGGCGTACTGCCATCAATGTGCAAATCGGGTTTACGATCTTCAAAACGCCACGGCTTTCCGTTGTTAATGTATTTGCGATAGCCGCGACAGGTCAGCTCTAACAGATCGCATCCTTTGGTATATTCACAATCTTTGCAAGGATGTTTTGAATTGACCGCCATATGGAAGTTGGAATAAATGCGTTGTGGAACCACGCGACCATCATCGTCATAAACCGATGCCACAACACGCTTCTTTCGAGTGCACATGATGCAATCTGGACGAGTCGATTTGAAGCTCTTGTAGAAATCAGTTTCAGGCAACGTTTCGCCACAAGTTCTACAAGTTTTCAAAGCATCGTGGTCTTTCTGGAAGTTTGCCATCAAAAAAAGTGTCAGCGACCGCCTTCACCACGGGCATGAACCCCCGTTGTTGTAACCATTCGGCGCAAGCCTTCCTTCCTTGTGCTGTCGAATCGAAGAGCACTTCGTGCGAATGCCCTGCATCGAGCCCAATAACTTTCGTTGGTTTCGCCATTTTCTGGAATTATTTCTAATCGTGTGAGCGTGTAGGCCAAAACGTTTCGGTACGGCTCATAGACACCGTTAAATTTTTGTTGCGAGTATTTGTCAGCCCAACAGCGGCAGCAAAGCGGCTCCGGTTCCAAAACGGCAACCTCGCTACCACATGGACAATACTTTGTATTGGCAGTCGTTTTTTTCGGTGTCGGTATATCCTCCCATCGCGCCTGATTAAGCCAAGTCGCAGCCATCGTTTTTGGGATGTTTCGTCGTTCACAATTTGTCGCATAATCTTTTGCCCTCTCAATAACCAAGTCTGCTGTGTCAATATCGGGAATTGCCCGATCCCAACTAATCACGGCTTGCTGCTTACTACCTGACCGCCAACCAATTGCCCAAAATGCGGTAAATCGTCGAACTTTCCATTCGGGCAAATTTTTTAATAATTCTTTTGATGTTTTGCCACTAACTGATTTCATAGTCATAAGATTTATGGTTTATGGGCTTTGGTGAGATTTGAGCAGATGGCAGAACCCCTACCCTTCCAGGTATGGGACTGCCAGGGGAAATGGCCTTCGGAGCCGATTGTCGCTTGCTGGCAAGGTTGGTTGACCCTGACTGAATCTTGTTTTACCAGGGAGGGTTTGGCATTCAGTGAACCCCCTGCGACTCACCCCAAAATCCATTCATCGTCGCTTTTTTACCCCTGCCGAATCGTTCTCAAGACCGTGAAGCACAGGGAACCCCAAAAAAACCCTGCCCAATTAAGGGCAGGGAATCGAGGAGGATGGCGAATTGGCCGTCGCCACGGCGTAATTAGTGGGTAAAATCCCGTATTTGCTGCTGTAATATGAGCAATTTACTTCTTTTTTGGTAGAAATAGTTGTTGACACGGCGTATATACTACACTTATTCTTTCAACATGCAAGCATATTGGATTCAATAGAGCCGAACTATGGACACTATACGACCGATACGACCTTTCGTACAATATCAAAAACAACACATAAATAGCTGTTTTTTGGAGGATAAATATATGAAAACTGAAAAAAAAGACGAGCGACTGTCCCGCGAAAGCCAAGAGTTGCTCAATGCAACCGACGAAATGGGGAACAGAATCAGGATAGCGATGGAAAACCGCGATCTCGACAACCGCACACTTGCGCGACTTTTAGATGTGGGTGAACGAGCTGTGTCAGAGTGGAAAAACACGGGCAAAGTAAGCCGTGAACGTATCCCATCACTGGCGCACATTTTGGACGTAACAACAGACTGGCTGCTCACAGGCGAAAGCTGGGATGACAACATTATCGATTTACGGCGAATCAATGAGAGTAAATTTGGTCTGAAGGATCAAACGATTGTTTTTTCGCCTGTAATGGAAGCCGAGGATCTTTTTTCTGAACCCTCACCCAAAACGCCACAAAAGATTCGAGTGGTGCTTGATGAATTTCGGGCTAACCCGCGCACCCGCCCCGTCATACCATTTATGATTAGTAACGAAGCTGAAAATATCGGGACGCCGGAATTCTTTTTGCAAATAATTAGTGAGCAATACAAGCCTTTTGAGTATGGAGATTTTATCGGCTTCGCCACAGACGTTTCGCCAATGCGTGGTCACTTTTCTATTTTTCTTGTCCAGAGAGAAAAACAGTGGGAATTGACCAGTGGTTTTTATTACCCGCTAAACCAACGAGTCACATCCGAAACTGCTGGAAAGACGTTTACAACGCCGCATGATTTCATTCTTCGCACCGCCCAAAACGAAGACAACCCCGATGATGTAATCATAAGGAAAAACGATGAAATTATTTACATAGGAACCGTCGTGATGATTCATAAATGGACATTAGATGTGCTGACACATCAGCACACAGCTATTTTGGAACGTCAAACACGAGCACACAAAGGGCATGTGGTGAACGGCGAGCCGAAATGGGGTCAGTGAAATCACTAAAAAGAATTGTCGGAGAAGCATTCCTTCTTCGGCGATTTTTTTTGTCTTTTTTTTACTTATTGCGAAGTAATGGTACGCGACTATGGATGAAATGATCGTTTATTTGTTTCTAATAATTATATGGGGCGCAAGTTTGGTTCTTGGAGGAGCCGTGATTGAAATAATAATCTGGTTCAAAAAGAGGGCTAGGAATGAGCAAAAGCGAACAGTTTTTAGAGTTTCATCAAAATCACCCTGAAATTTACGCCATGTTCAAGCACTACTGCTTTAGTGCCATTGACAGCGGCAAGAAGAAATATTCAGCCAGAGCTATTATGGAACGGCTGCGATGGGAATTGAATATCGACCACAGTGGAGAATATAAAATCAATGACCACTGTATTCCCTACTACGCCCGACAATTTCTGAGCGATTATCCGCAGCATAAAGATTTTTTTGAGTTGAGAACGCTCAGTCAACCCGACACTCTATGACGCTTTTGAAAGATGACAAGCTGTCAAAAGCCAAATTAAAAAAACTGACTGAAATGGCGCGAGATCAACCTTGTTGGCTCAAATTACCGCACATTTGCGATGGTGGTGGAGAAACCACCGTTTATGCACATTACCGCGACCAAAGCCTCGGTTTTGCCCTATCCCAAAAAGGGCTTCTAGGCTGCCCAGTTTGCGCTCCCTGCCACGATGCCGTGGATGGAAGGTCACACATGCTTGAGCGTGATTGGGTACGCAAAATCCATTTGGAACAGGCTGTCAGGTACTGGTGGCGCGAATTAAAAGGCAAGGTATGGGATACGCTATAAATTTCCGCGCACTCATCACACCATCGAATTTTGAAGAAATTCAGGTGAATTGGAATGAGGCTATCAAACAAGCAAATGCGGGTACGCCGTATGAGATTTCAATTAAGCGGCCACGACGCACCAATCCACAAAACGACAAATGGCATCAACAATTACGCCATTTAGCAACCATCACCGGACACACGCTCGAAGAATGCAAGGATGCGGTAAAGCAAGAAGTGCTTGGCATTGAAATCGTCGAGCTCGGTCCAAAAAAATACATGCGGCCATGCTCCTCGGCTGAACTTTCAACCGATCAGATGTCGATTCTGATTGAACGCACGCAACAGATTATTGATGAGCTACGATGATGATGTCGCCTTCTGTGTCGATATGAACTGGCGCAAGCATTTGGATAAGAAAGCCAAAGAGATGCAAATAGATCGCCATGAGCTACCTCTCGCTGAAGTGATATCCGCACACGATAAAGCAGTCGATGATGTGGCAAAAGACCAGACATTAAACCGAAATCTAGTCAAAGCAATGTATTTTCAAGGAAAAACACCCAATGAAAAAGATTACCTTCAACAACCATGAGCTGTTGTTTGATCCTGATAAACACAAATATTTCAAATTACCGGAAAAACGTGAATTGATGGGTGTCACCAAAATCAGCGAAATGACTGAAGAAAACGGATGGCGCATACCCTGGGCGGCCAAAATGTCACGACTCGAAGCTGAAAAGCTGCTGAAGTCAGTCGCTAAAGGCGAACAAACTATCGATGAGGTGAACTACCTTGAAATGTCTCAGGCGATTGGCAACGCCCACAGAAACACATCCACGAAAGCCATATCCATCGGTCACGCAGGACACGGGTGGCTAGAGTCTTATTTGAATTTTCGTATGGGGACAGGTGAAAAACCATCTTTGCCGAAATCTGCCGTCGTAAAAGAAAGTATTACACCTTTTGTGCAATGGGCAGAACCGTTATGCAATCCAGAAAAGACGAACAACCCTACGTTAAAATTTTTGACCGCCGAAGAGGTGGTTTATTACGCCGGAGATGGTTTTGATTACGCGGGAACGTTGGATTTACGTTTTGAATGGAACGGCAAACACATTATTGGGGATTTCAAAACCGCAAAAGCATTAAAGCGTGGTTATCTTTGGCAATTGGCTTTATACGCTCTAGCCGTTGAGCAAACAGGACGTAAAGTAGACGAACTGATGTTGTTCAAACTGCCAAAAAGAGATCATCCTGATGATGAACCGACTGAATGGCAGATGAAGTCATTCCCATTTACCGATGAATTGCGTAGCCGAGCTCCGATGCTTGCAGCTATCAAATCCATGAATTTCGCTATTGATAAGGCCATGAAATGAGAACGCCACGCGGAGCTTATTCGCTCGAAGAACGCTTACGAAGAAATAACCGATATCTCCCTCCACCCACACCATCTGAACAACGTGCAATGAGGCCACCAACTATGAGCAAACGAGTCAATTTAACAACCGATGATTTTACAGCTAAATTTGTCAATCTTACTGAGCATGAAGAATGGGACGGTAAAAGTACCGGAAAATTTTCAATTACAATGGAATTTGACGAAGGTACACCTGGCGCAAAAAAGATTATTGAAGCAGTCGCACAAGCTGATCCGTTCGGAGGCGAAGGCCGCTGTCCTATCAGATATAACGACGGCAAGGTTGAAATTAAAGGTAAATCAAAATTCTGCGTCAGAGTTGTGGATGCGACCAACACCGATTTGCCAGCATCAGAAATCACACATGGCGATACATGCCGCGCTGAAATTAGCTTTGCTGCTTATGAAGCGGGTGGCGGCAAAGGTGTTACTTGCTACCTCAATGCCGTTCAAAAAATATCTAATCGCGCCTTTGGGGACGATGAATATTTGCCGAAAGATTATGGTAGAGAAGGCTCTGATGTGCTTAATAGCATTTGATGCATTGGATCATCCTTATCATTTTTTTTGCAATGTTGATGCTTGAATTCTTTTTCCCTGGAATTCTTACAAACTGAGGAAAGGGCGGGAAACCGCCCTTTGCAGTGGGAAAAGCAATGGATAAAAAACTAGACCGTATGTACATACATCAATTACTACAGACTTTGATTAAATTGCACGACCAAGCGAAGAAGGATTGCCCGTCCGAATATCGAACAAAGCATTTTAGATGGGCACTTGAAGATGCCTACAATTTAATCGTTGAACTCACTCTAGTGTATGGTGCTAACAGGGAACGCAAGGAGCAAAGCAATGAAGTCTGACTACTCCAATTCAATGAACGAAATAAACTTATTGCGCCTCAAAGATGTTAGTCGCATGACCGGACTGAGCCGATCAAGCATTTACCGGCTCATCAGCGAACACCAATTTCCTAAACCAGTGAAATTAAAGGTGGCGAAAATCACAACTTGGCGATCAGACCAAATACGACAATGGATTGACAATCAAATTTTTAGCGAAGATTAACCACTTTCTTGTATCGCACATTTTCAGCTTCCATGACCTCTGGATGCGCATAAATTTGGTCGGCGTACCATTGCAGCATTTTTGTGCGTGACTTGACATATTTAGCCTTGTTGTACGTTTCTTCCACTTCATTTTTAATGAAGTGAGCTAATGCCATCTCGATCCATTGGCGATCCCAACGCTTACGTTCCTCGTGCTGCTCCCCTTCCACCTGCTCATTCAAAAAACTGCTCGCCATATGACGAAAGCCGTGCAAATGACAATCATATCCTAACTTTTTAATTTGATCGCTTGCTGTATTTTCGGACATCGTTTTACTATCATCGAAAATCGTTGCCCCACTTTTCTTTTGTTTAGGCACGATCTTTGGAAATAAGTGTTCACAACCACCCGTAATTTTCCGCAGTTGCAGCAGCAATGTAATAGCTTGGTCTGAAAGCGGAACAAGGTGAACACGATCTTTTTTCATACGGGCTTCTGGCACTCGCCACATGCGCTTCTTGAAATCAAATTCATTCCACACAGCACCCCTCATTTCAGTAGGCCGCGCTAAAGTGAGAATCAGTAATTTGACGTAATACGCCACCAACTCGCTATTCACTGTCGTGATATCTGACCAAAACTTTGGTAGACAATCCCACGCATCTTCTGCTTCTGGCGCTAACATCCGATAATTTTTCGGTTTATGGCGACCGACTGCTTTTTGCAGACCTGCATCATCCCTACTAAAATCCGCAGGGTTACTCATCATATTATAAGATGACCTTATCTTGGCGCTAGACAACACCCGTCGAATGACACTGTGCAGATCATCTCGTGTCGATAATCTTGCCTGTTTCGGATCTGAGCCCTTAAATACCTCCAACACCCCAAGCACATCATCAGTGGTAATTTGATTGACGGGAATGCTGCTTAGTGAACTGGCATGATTACTCAAAAGCCCTTTAGCATCTTTGTACGTCTGTTCAGCCCATGACCCTCTTTTTTGCTCCAACCATGTTTCAGCGTGTTCTGCAAATGTCGGTATACCGTCATGGCGATTTAACGTACGCTTTTTCGGATATGGCTCAACACCTGTTTTACGGCATTCTTGAATCCATTCATTGATGCGGTTTCTTTCGTGACGAGCCGCTTTCAGCGTCCACTTGTTGACGGTTCCAATATATTTATCACGGTTTTTGCCGTGCCACGAATACCGAACCACATAGACTTTGTGCCCATATTTATTGACTCTAAGACACAAACCATTAGTATCATTGATCTTGTATATTTTTCCTTTGGATTTAGCATGTTCAACTTGCTTTTGCGTCAGCGCCATAATGATCTCCAATGATATTTGTATCCCATAATTATACCCCACAAATGGCTAGGATATACAGAGATTGCACGAAACAACATGGGACAAAACTACATTATATTATCATTGAAAACGCTAGTGTTTATGCTGAATAATAGGATTATATAGGACTAGATGGGAACTGCATGGAAATACAGGAAAAACACAATATGGCGGAGAGGGAGGGATTCGAGTCTATTTTTTTTAAGGCCAATAAATGGCTTGTTATCAACGTTTTTTTGGTGTCCTAGCAACAACGTCCAAATTGTTACCCCCATTTTTGCCCCATATTTTGCTCATCGACAGGACACATCCACGCGGAAACAGATCAAATCCGAACCAATCGCCCTTTTCGTCTTTGGTATGGGCGAGTATAACCCGTTCCTTGTTTTTCTCGACAAGGTATCCAATGGTTTTGAATGTTGGAAGTTTTACTTCTGGAAGCGGCGTCCAATCACTATAAGCAGTGATGTCCTGCCAAACGACTTCTACTAATTGGCCTTTTCGGACGGCTCGATCCAATCCGCTTGTATTTGATGCCATAGATCGCTGTTATCCGAACCAAGTCCAAATTTTAATGCAAATTCTGCCATAACTCGCCCCCTATCTCTTTTTGTGGTGGCTTCGAGATAACGCTGCTGAAAATCAGGGAGACGATATGGTTCTTCTTGCATGGTGGCTCCGACAGGGCAAAAATAAGTTCGTGCTAGTGGATTGGATTTCAACCGATCAGGGCTGAAAAGAAGCGGTTTCATGTTTAGGCCGCTGACGATTCCTCGTTCTCTACGACCTTGTAATGAACGTCGCCGTTTTCCTGGTGTTCCACTCGATAGCGAACTGGCACCATTCGATAGACGGTAAATTCCGTCTGATCTTCAGGCGGTGGATTTGCCACTGTATCTAAAACACGATCCATAACCGCCATAGGGGATAAGCCATTAGTAAACGCAGAATCAAAAAATCTGTCGATGGCTCTAATGTGATTGTTTTTGAGAAGAATACTCCGCATAAATAACTCCTTTAATTAACGCCGTTTTTTTGTTCCTTTGAACTTAACAGGTCCAGGTAAGAGTATGCCAAGCGCCAAAGGAATAAGTAAGAGCAGTGCGCCCCACATGCCTAAATTACTAACAACATCCCAAATGTTAGTTGGGGCATGAGTTACAACGGTTTCAGCGATGATTTCAGACGGACTTTCCATTTTCTTGGACAAACCCGTCGCAAGCACCCCCGCAGTCGCAGCTGTCGCTGCCCCAGCAACCGCTCCGACACTCCCCGACACTACGCTGCCCACACCCGCACCTATCGAGGAGGCTGCTGCTACGATTGCCGTTTTCTTCAGTCCCGCGCATCCTGACAGGAATAATAAGCTCAGTAGGCAAATCCATAATTTTTTCATCAGAATGCTAACAACAATACAACTACCGCCAAACCCCATATCCAGGGTTTACTGCGTACTTCATCCCACAACTTTTTAATTCCGTCCATATATACCTCCGAGTGTTAAACTCCATTGATTTCTCGAACATCAGTACGAATCACTTTTTCCAATTTCAACGCTTGTACCCTTTCATTTGGCACATACCGCCAAATCAATCCTTCCTCTCGAATACTTTCAAACACAGTCGTTGTTAAACCGACCTTAATAATGATGGCTTCATCACCCTCTAGTAGCACCACATCACCAGGGACAAACACCTTTGACATTTTGAATTTCAGCCCTTTGGAAATCGAAGTTGCGACCTCCTTCAACATCAATGCGATGATTAAGCTGAGTAGAATGGTTGCCCACGGCATTAAATAGCTGGTGATCTGAAGGCTCGTGTCCATCGAAAACGAACTTAAATCCATATCAATTTAGGATTTTTCTAACGACTTGCCGACCTTCCCAATTTTCTTCGATTGCAACTTTATGTTTTTCGCAGGCATATCGAGTTTCACCAGAGGCGCTATCTTTCCATCCATTTCTGGATAAAGTGCGTTTCATAGCCAGACAACCTGGCACACCCATTTCAACCCATTTCCCATCCTTCTCATGGTGACCCATAAATTCGATGGGTACCGAGTTTAGGTACAACACTAAAACAAACATCGTTTTAATTATCATCAGTGTGATCCATTATTTGCTTTCAAAGACGCAACTGAATCTTTGAGCTTTTCCACATGATTTTCGAGACTTTCGATTCTTTGCTTAAAAAAATCTAATGTGAGTGCTTGTTGTTGATCGAAAGGCGCTTTGCCCGTTTCAATGTTATTTAGCAGTTTGTCGAACTCACCCGATAAGTGTTCAATAAGCATGAACTGTTCTGCATCTGCGGGTAGACTGCCCTCTCTAGGCCATGTAATTCTGAACTCAGTGTTCTTTACTAAGTCAGACTCAAACAACACCATTTCTGTTTCGATTTTATTTAGTCGCTCAATAATTCCGAAATACGCCCAAACACCAAAGGCTACCGCAATAATCAGCGAGATTAAGTTTCTCACTGGCATTGCAAACTTAGTGTTATCGCTTACATTTAACGGAGGTTCCATTTATTCATAGCCGTAATTACTTTGCTTTTTAGAATCTTGCAGCACTTCAAATAATCGAGCATGTTGATTTTCGATGTCATCATTACGCTCGTTGATATAATCCAGCTCATCGTCTAATGAATCCACGCGAAAAGCCATTACATCCAAACCTTCTATAGCTTTTTCGATTGACGGTAACGCTGCTGCTTGCACATTACCGATGCGTTCTACTTCTGCGCTCAGTTTGGATAAATAAATCGTACCTGCAATAGCCTGTGCCAGTAGAAACAACACCACCGTTATTACACGAGTGTCGATATTCATTCAAAACGCTCTTGTAATTTTTTTACACCGTTGGATGTAGTCTTTCCAAATACAAATGGGATCAGGCCATGAATTACAGAAACAACGCAAAGAAGTAATAAACGAACAGCAGATCCGCAAGCAAAGACCAAATGTGTAACATAAGTTTTCTGAGTTTCGGTAAGATGGTTAAAATTCATTTAATTGGTCATCCATTTAGTGATGAATGAAGCGGTTGCTGAACTAACGCCGATTAAACCAACCGCAAGCCCTAATCCGAATCCTTTAGTTTTTGCTAACTGCGCTTCTAAACTATCGAGTCGTTGGTTGTTTTCTCGGACTGCTTGTTCAAGCGAATCCATTTTTTCGAGCATTCGACCCATTTCGATATCTGACACCTCGCTCATTTGATGAGATACCACACGATGAACATTGCGGCTGTAACATCCACGCAAACGCTCCATGCGATATAAGCCTTGAATGCGAGAGTCGTTAATTTCATATAGCCATATCCACTGCATCTATAAATAGAACCGTGTTACCGGAGAAAACAATACATGCGCCAGAGCCAAAACCAGACGCCACCAGTGTCCACCGACTTGAATGGCTGTTGACCATTAAATAAAATTCCATCAGTGAACCGATGCCGAAAACGACTTTTATTTTTTGTCCTCGCTCTTTACTTAGGACTGAAAATAAAAGGGCACTGTCCTCAGTGCAATGAAACGTCATGGGAACTTTGGTCGGCGTGAGCTGCGCATAAGCAACAGACATAAAAAAAACCGCCGAAGCGGTTAGCAGGGCAAACCACAATTTTCTTACTGTAATAAGTTTTTCCATTCCTGCGTTGGATTTAGTAACCCTTTTTCCTGACCCCACTGCAACGCCGCATCTGGCATATTACTACCCACTTCACCCATACCAATAGAAGCGGCTCCTTCGGCAGCCATAAATCGTCTAAATTTACCCGCTTCTCGTGGAGCAGTGCCTTCTAACACTTCTAACAACATTGCCTGTGCGCCCCGTGGGTCTGTGATTAACTTACGTTGCAATTCCATCAGAACTTTTTTGTCAAAACGCCACTGATTCCTTTTCATAAAGTATCGCACCCCTTTTACAACTGGATAAACAGGGTCAAAATATAATCCTTCCGCAGCCGCGTGAGCTGCTCCCAACGCCCCTGATTGCTGCTGTTGTCTTGGCGCTGTCTGTGAACCTGCAAATAACCACTCATGTGTTTTCCTTTGACGAGCCAATCGTTCCACATTCATTAAAAATCTATTGTAATCTGCTCGATTCGGAAAAGTTGCTTGTAATTTTTCTTTGATTTTTTCGTGGTTACGTATATGTGTAGATAATGTTCCAGTTTCAGTCGGCCTCATATCCGATATTTTTTTCAGCATACCTGAACGATACGCTTTTTGTAAAAGATCCCGATTAACAGGATCAAAGTCAGACAATATTTTCTGTATTTCCGCAGAGCTTTTGCCCATGAATTTTTCACCCATATCAATCGCTTCTCTTTGCAAATAAAATAATTCATCGGGTTTTACTGCTTCGGCAAACACTGGGTTTTTAGCTTTTAACTGTTCCACATATTTGCGACGTCTGGCTTTATATGCCAATAACTTTTCTTCATCAACATTATCCGCGCCGCGTTTTGGAAATGCTTTATTACCCATATTTTTAGCTATTTGATGAGCCGAGCGCATTGTAATTCTATCGTTGTTTACAAACTCAGTAATGTCTTTTGGCAAACGATCCAACTCAGTCCACCCTTCCACCCCTCCTTCAATGAGTTCGTCAATTGTCTCTCGCGCCGACGCATAACTGTCTCTGATGAATGGTGTCAATGGGCTCACATCGGAAACAGATTTTCCTTGTAACACCGCTGCCGCAGCGTCTGGTTGTTGCCGACCAAAAAAACCAGGCAAATCTTCAGACACACTTAACATAGGGTAAAATTCGTAGGCGTTGCCATAACGCTGTGGCGAAGTTATTTCTAATTGCTCTGCCATCCGTATTAAATGCTCATCGGCGGGTATGTCGTAGGTATCGAATACACTGGTTAGTTCGCCCATTACCCCCCTATTGATCTCTTTTTGCCTTGCTTCTAACGCATTTTGTGCTCTAGTGCGACCAAATTTTAGGGATGCAAAACCAAGACCTGCTAATTCGGGTGCATCACCTAACACATCACCTGGACCCAACGGCACAACATTAGGATTACGCAATCGGCGTTCAGCCGTCAAACCCTGATTTGGTAAGTAGTCCCGTATATCCACGCCCGAATCTTCTAACGCTTGAAGGATTATTTTATTAGCCGCCGCTGATGGTCCCGCAGCCATTTTATTCGCAAGCAGTTGCAGTGCTTTCTGCGTACCCATTCCTACACCACCAGCCACCGCAGCAGTACCAATAGCCCCCTTTGCACGATCTACTAAATCACCTTCGGCGTATCCTGCGCCGAAAGCGCCGCCCTCTGCCGCCGTCAGCGCACCTGTTTTTAACGCTTTAGCGCCTTTGAGCGCCCTCATTAACATCATTCCAGGCACAGCAAGACCCGTCAGTATTTCTGCCGTCAAAGCAGAGCCAGGATTCGTTTTTCTGAACTGCTCAATCGCAGCACGTTCCTCTGCGAGCAAATCATCATAACTCGCATCACTACCTAATTGTCGCAACAACGCGGTGACCTCATCACCGATTCCGAATATTCCCTGACCAGACAGCCGCGCCAACCCTGACCAATAATTTTCAGGTTGTACCGCCTCTGTTTCTGGTGCATCTCCATGAACCCTCCACTGCTTTGCACCTTCTGTTTTTAAGCGAAAATCAACCATAATTATTATTCCTGCTCACATGCAACATCTTCATATTGACCCGTGCTTAGATTCAAAAACATAGTCCCACACAAATAATAGTCTGCTTCACTTCGGTCTGCGATCCTTACGGCACCAGGATATTGTACCGTTCCATCCTTATCCTCTGTTTTTATGCTTGCTTCTTTAATTCTTTTTTGCATATTCGTATATTTTCTCTGCCATCGACTTAAATCGCTTTTTGAAGTGATTGAAGCAAAATCGGAATCGATATCTGACTGTTTAGCAGACCAACCTGTCGAACCGCCATAACGAGTTACGAATACGTCTTTACCATCCAAAACAGTTTGAAGATTTCTGCGGATCACATTAAACTCGAAGAGATCAGCTAAACGCTGCATTTCAGCTACTTGCTCTTGTGTGAGAATTTTTTTATTCTCAAGTAGCCCACTCAAATGCAGCTGTGTTCTCGCTCGCATAGTCTCTGCGGATTGTATTAACGCTACGTCGCCCTCTCGAACCGTAGCCTCGTCAATCATACGCTGATAAGCGTTTATCAACGCAATGTGCCGTACAGCTTGATTGATGGCCTTTTCGTTGCCCCAATCTTTGAAATCATATGTGTCGTATACTTCTTCTATTTCTTGACTACTAGGCCGTCTTGCTGCAATCCTTACTTTAGCTGCTGAATCCTCAATTTTTCTAATAAATGCTATCGGTTCCTTCACTAAATTCTTCACATCGGAACGAGCCGTTTTTCTCATACTGCGTATTCTCTCTAACTCATCAGCAGTAAATTTTTTTTCCTCAAGCGACGGCAGAAATTGCTCAAAATCGTCTGTCAATTCTTTTCTTAATGTTAAATCCAAAATACCTTGATCTGACAAGAAATCACCGAAATTTGCCATATCGTCTATGTTTAACGTATGAGCCTTTTGTACCACCTGACGAATAATTGCTAATTTATTTGCTTTTTCTAAATTATCAAACTGGGCTTTTTGTTCATTAGCTAATTGTGTATCGTATCTATTAAGATAAGCTGATGGATCAAAGTTAGGATTACCCAATTGCAACGCATAACCTAAAGCGCCTAAATATTTACGTTCATTTTGAGGGCGACCTTTGCCGTACTGCGACGCTAAATTTTGAATGTAATCTTCTGGTTCAAAATAACGCTGGATTGGCTCATTATAATAATCGGCAATTGATGTATTAGTCGGGTTTACCGCATTATTCGTCAACGGTGGATTCATCAAAGATCGACCAGCAGTCAAATTCACTGGTAGCTGAGTTGGCAAATCAACGGCCATTTCGTTCCTCCTCTAAATAAGGGGATGCAAACATAGCGACATCAGCAGCCGTCATATATGGCTGTATGTTACGGCGACCCATACGGCTCGTAAATGCTCTGCCCTGACCTTGACCTTTTGTAGCATCTCTAATCATTTCGGATGCTAATTTCATACCCGCTGCTGAAAACAAACCTGAACCTTCTTCGGCTGATGTTCCTCTTTGTCTGAATGTCGGCCTCATGCCGTGTCGCTTCCAAAATGCACTTTCACCAGGAATTTCTTCTGAGCGAGCGAAAGTACCTGTCGGGGTTGGATCATGCAAATAAGGTGCAACGCTAGGCGAAAAATACCACCCAGGTCTGAAAACCATGTCAGGACTTTCTGAAGGTTCGAGTTGCGTCAAATGATTTAGTGCAATTGCACGCTGCCTTTCGGGAATCATAGTGCGATTGATAGGAGCCATTGGAAGTTGCTTCTCTGCTTGTCGAGCTGCAATTGCACGTTGCCTTTCGGGAATCATAGTGCGATTCAACGGCCATTTCGTTCCGCCTGGATAATTAGCACCCAACGCTTGTCGCATTGCAGTAGATCCGGCTTTTGGAAATCTGCCTAATTCTGGTGTGTTGCTCAGTGTACGACGCATCAAATCAAAACCGCCAGGACCAATCTCAGTGTACTCATCGGCTTGCAAATTAGTCATTCCAGGCCAGCGCCTGACAGTCTGTCTTCGGCTACCCTCTCTCCATCCTAAGTAATTTGGATCAACGGTGTTATACCATGACGACGGCAGAGGAAAATATGGTGTAGGTTGCATCATGAGAATGGCACTCCTGGAAGATTACCAATGATTCCTGCAATGGAGCCCAGTTGTTGTAACATACTAGGTTGGTTGGTTACAGTGCCTCCGAAATCTCCGTAAATTCCGCCCATATAATTGGCTAACGCCTGTTGTCCTCGATTCTGTTCAAAATTCCATCTTGCCTGATCTCGGTTAATAGCTTCTTGAACCAAAGCGCGACGATCTGCGCCCACGCCACCAACTTCATTCATAAGTCCGATAGGTGCGCCCATAATGGATGGATACAGTTGTTGAAAGTTAGGCACTTGTTGCTGTGCCTGTTGATAGGCACCCCCGTACAGTTGAGCGACATTGTTCTGTAGATTTTCTTGAGCAGCGGCGATAGCATTACTTTGTATCATATTTGCTCGCGTAGAACCTCCAGGCTGGTACTTTACGATGGATTCACGTAATGCGGGCAATGTTTTGCCTTGCAGATCACGCATCATTTGCGTTCGATAGGACTCAACCATTGGATCTAGCACGGACGTATTAACAGCGCCGCTTAATCCTCGAACCAGCGCAGTTTCAGCAGCGCCTTGCATCACTTGAGGTCGGGGACCAAGACCATAGCCTAAAATACCACGCTGACTAATTTGTTGAGACGGCGTGAATCCAGCTAATGTTGGACCTTGATAATATTGTGGTGCGCCACCTCGCAGAGTTTCATCGTACAACCGCCCCGCCTCGCTCATTCCTCTTTCTAAATAAGGTATTTGTTGTTCCCACGGCTCGGCGCGAGTAACTGATCCTCCTGACATGATTAGCTCCTAACGGTTGGGATTTCTGTCGGGTACAAAAACATTATTGATGGGTGGAACATAAGGCGTACCGTAAACTGGTGGTTGTGTAAACGTAAATTCGCCCTCTCGAACCGTCGCAGCAGGGTCAAATGGGTTAAATAGATTGGAAACCGGTGTAAATGCTCGTGGAGGTGTAACTGGTGGAGATGGTGTTATTGGTGGCGCATTAAAAAAATTAGGACCAGGCATTTGTCCAATAGGCATTACTGGTAAGCCAGAACCAGCTCTGTTATCTTCAAATCCAAAATCACCCGAAGGGACAACTGGCTCTGATGCGCCAAAAAATCTTGGAATCCGATTACCATTATCGTCGTAATAATAAAAAGGAAAATCATTACCTAAATTTATGTCATGCCATTGATCACTGCCGATTGGTGGTTCGAATATCCAATCATGCACGTTGTCTGCCGGTGG
>VTLG01003518.1_pt1 | contig 34515 bp, 59 predicted proteins | sample 4694571 | NCBI WGS metagenome assembly VTLG01 (sample SAMN12604809, study PRJNA352737) | marine metagenome | biome: ENVO:00000447; feature: ENVO:00000209|ENVO:00000569|ENVO:01000036; material: ENVO:00002151; isolation source: viral sequences binned using virsorter ...
GTTTTATTTGTTTCGCGTATTCTTCGAGTGGCACTCCTAATTTTTTAGCTATTGCTACCTGAGAGGAAGTGAGTCTCACAGTTTTGCGTCCTGGTTTTACGCTTCTCTGAGCTGAAGCGACCGACTGAACGGGCTTGGACGAATGCTCTGTACCATCTTTAGCAAATTTATGATTAAAGTCAACTCTTATTCGTTTATCAACTTCATTATAATAATCATTTGATTTAGGATCAAATCCCTCATTTACCAAATCCTTATGGATTTCAAAGGCAGTAAACGTCATGGCTCTATCTTTACCAAACCATGTGTTTCTACTAGCCCATTCCTCCGCTTTAGGATCGGGATCAGGAAGTTCCTGTGGTGTTTGCTGTGGTAATCTTCCACCGTCTGAAAGTTGTTGAACAGGACTCTCCTCTTCAACAGGTTCCGACTTTTTTTGCTCCAATTTAGCATTCTCAAATGCTAATGTAGCAATTTTTTTGTTAGCTTCGACTTGAGCTTCTGCATTTCCAGATTCAATGGCGTTTGCTAATTCTTTTTGAGCAGACTCCATTCCTGTTTTTACATTCTTTTCAAATCTAGACCAATAATCAGTATCCATTTTTTTAAATGTTTTCTGATCATTTCTTCTTTGATATTCTAAAGCTTGAGCATATTCAGTAGCAGCTTGTTCTCTACGTTCTGCTTCTCTCATCTTACGAGTAAGTTTAGCAATACGTGATTGAACGCCTTTACTATAATCCTCTAACTTAGAGTCATCTGTTTTTGTTTCTTCTTTTACTGTTTCTTCTTTTACTTCTTTTACTTCTTTTACTGTTTCTTGTTCCGTGGTTTCTACAACTTCTTCCTTCTTCTCCTCTGGTAAAGATACATCTACCTCAGGTCCCGAAGTATCTAAATCTACTTTCGGATCTTCCTTTTTTATCTTATTTTCTTCTGGCATAGTTCCTTCCTATGTTAATATTTGTGCAGGATATCTGTTGGATCCTGAACCGTTGCTAAAATTTCATCTTCATTTAAAAGACGAACTTCCCCACCTTCAATTTCTATACGTGACCCCGCGTAACGCGCGAAGACCACCCAATCACCAACCTTGCACCATGGACCGTTTGGATATCTCTCTTTATCCTTATAACAAGCGTCTCCCATCGCAAGTATGTTTCCACATTGTGATGCAACTTGTTGTTTTTCTAAAGTAGATTCATTCATAAGAATTCCACCTTTAGTTTTTTTATCCATTTTAAATGGTAAAACTAGCATCCTCCAACCAGTTGGTTTTGGTAATTTTGTTTTTTCTTTTGTAACTTCTTTTTGTTCTTCTGATTTTTTTAAACCAACTAATTCTTTATTAGGTAAGTGTATTTTTGGTTTTGATATCGACGACTGTTCCTTCATTTTGCTCCTTATCTTCTAGCAGGTTAGAGAGTTCCTGTTTAGTTGCCTCTAGGGCGTTTATTTGTCCGATAATATACTTGTATGTTTCCATATTGTCAACCCCACCAGACGTTATAGAGATTGATAATTGATTAATTCTGCTATCTAAGGCTCTTCGTAATTTATAAATTACGTTTTCTAAATTCATTTAACACTTCCACTTTCTTAGTGATTTATTAATTCTTGAATCTGGATCATTTGCTGTTTTAGCAGATGTTAGTTTTCTTTTCATACCACGCATTCTAGCGCAAAAAGATTTTTTTCTAGGTCCACCTTCTGGCTGTGGTGCTTTTAAATTAGATCCTGGATTAGCTCTTTCATAAGATTTACGTCCTTTTTCATTAAGTCCGCCAGATTCAGATTTACCTTCTTTTCTAGTCCACGCAGCACCACCATTTTTTAAGTATGCTCTACCATATCCTCTTAAAGCTGTTCCTGGCATTATGCTTGACTTTTTTTAATTGCTTCTTCTGTTGGTGCACCTTCAGCACCTTTTGCTCTCATTTTTTCACCACGTTTTTTCTTTTGTGCAATGTTGTACCAAAGACCTTTTTTAGCAACTTTTCCTTCTTTAGTAACATGAGTGTCTCCACCTCTTTTATAATATTTTCTCATATTAAATCTTTATAATATTTCTCGTAACTCTTATTTGAAACAGGCGCACCTGCTAAATCACTTTTAATATGTGATCCAATGTATTCTTCCTTTGGAGGATATACAAAATCTGTTTTTGTTTCGCTTAATATCTTTTCTAACTGTTTTACAGCAGGCTTTCTTGAATTACCATTAAAAGGTTTATATCTTGGGTTTACCATTATTTTTTCTTTTTAATTACTGAAGATTCCATAACTTTTTTGTATTTTGGCCATTTTTTTTTAGCACCTTCATGTACAACAGCTACGCCAGTAGTTGCTGCTCCAGCACCACCTACAGTTTTCATTAAAAGTTTTTTGTTTTCTTTTTTTCTTTTTGAAACAAGTTTATCCCATTTATAAGAATAATCTTTAAGTTCTTTAGATTTATCTTTTTTCCACTTAGACGAACTCTGTTTAATTGATTGTGTGTGAGGTGCTCCTTTTAACGCTTTTGAAGTGCCCTTATCAACAGTTTCTACTACCATATCTTGTATTTTTCTTTTTGTTGTTAAATTCTTTGCAATATTAGGAACAAGTTTTTCATAAACATATTTTCCACCTTTAAAAAATTTACTTGCCATTATTTTTTTCCTCCACCATTTCTAAATATTTGTGTTCCCTTTATACCAAAAATACTCGCGCAGACAAGTATCCATAAATTTGTAAACCAGGTCGGCAGTGCCTGGAAATGCTCGAAAAAGGTTTTAATCTTTTCCATAGCTGCCGGGTCATCTGACCAGACCCCCCATGCGAGCACCAAAATTGGAAGTGTCAAAATTGCAAGGACCACCTCGTCTTTATAATCTGCTTGACGGGCTTCTAAAAGTTTGCCCTGGTATTCCGTCTCGCCTCGAGCCATCTTAGTGGCTGCCATGTGCTGAGCATCAGCCATAGCCATCTTTGTCTCTTGTTTTTTCTTATAGATGTGCGTTCCTGCGTTTAAAGCAAGTTTAACTGCTGATAACCACATACTAGTACCAAGTTACTTCTTTTTTATTATATCCAGTAGCAGCTTTACCTTTTTTAAATTTTTCCTTAGTACCTACTGATAATAAAGACTTTCCTCTAAAACTTGTTTCTGATCTAGGATCAACAACAACTTTAGAATCATCAAATTTAAAAGGTTTGCCACCTTTTTTATAGTTCATCATAATTATTTACTTATACCCTTTGGTTTCATTTTTGCAAGTGTCAATCTATTTTCATTTGCCATTTCTTGCTTTTCTAGCGAAGTATCAGCTCTTAACTCTGCTAATTCTTCGTTTTGTTCAAGCTTATCTTCATTAATATCTCTATTTTGAACTAACTTAGCTTGATCAATTTCTTGTCTTTTCTGCATCTCTTGTTGTTTACGCTCATTTTCCATAGCTCTTAAATCAACTTCTCTTGACTTAAGTTTTAATAATGGATCATGATCAAACTGAGATGTAATCTTTTTCTCTTCTTTCATAAAGTCTTCAGTCATCTCTGCAATCAATACAGCTTTTCTAGCTTCAATCTGTTGAGTGATTTGTTGCACTTGTTGTTGTGCTTGTGGATTAACTGCAGCTTGTTGTGCAAGTAGTTGCAGTTGTTGCATTTGTTCTCTAAATTCTAATTGTACTTGTTCTTGAGCCATTAAAGAAATATGTTCTAAAATATTTTTTTGCATTGCTGCCATAACCATTGGGTTGTTTCTAACCATGTTAGTTGACATAAAGTTTAAGTGAGCTGTAACGTGTGCTCTATGGTCTTGACCTGGAAATGCTTGAAAAGGTTTTCCAGCTAATGCATCAATGTGTTCTAAAGATGGGTCTTTAGGTGCATTTGGTGCTGGTGGTGGTAAAATTCTATCAATATCTTTTATTCCTAATGCTTCATACATTTTTCTAAATGCCATGTATAAATTGTGCATCTTTGGATTAGACATTGCTAACTGTAGCCCAGTTTGAGCTAATGTTAATCTTTGTGACATTGAAAAAATATTTGGATCTGCAATTGGTAGAATATCTACTCTTTCATCAAAATCTGTTACTTTAACATTTCTTTGTCCACCTACAACATCGTATGGATATTCTGGTGGTAGATACTGTGCAAATACTTTTGCAAGTAGTTTAAATTCTTTTTTTAGGGCTGAGTATAGTCTTTTATGGATTGCTGACATTACCCTTGAACCACGTTCTAAAAGAGCTACGGTCGTACCAACGGCTGCGCCTTGGTTCCCGTCCCCGACCTGCATGTCAGCAATGGACGCGAATCTCTGTCCTGCTGTAACTACAATTCCCATCAACTGCAATAATGTAGCTGAAGGTTCTTTGTATGGTAAAAATACAAATGCATCTTTTAGATTACCACCTGGTGTGTCAACATCTTTGAATTCTCCAGGTTGTATTGGTGAAGCGTCATCTTTAACTCTGACACCTCTTTGTTTAAATCCTGCTGGTAAATTTGATAAAGTCCCTGCGTCTAATAATTGACGGAGAGCAGACGTTGCCGTTCTGCTCAATCCGCCAATCATATGAATGAGTCCAAAGCCATAAAATCCTAGTCCTGGCAGAAATTTGAAGTGGACGAAATATTGGATTTTATTTCTTAGTGGATCATTGGGCGCATAGTTTCGTCTAATAGACAAAACTTTTTGACTACCTTCTTCGATTGTAACGACGTAAGGTAATTTTATTCCTGTTGGTTCTCCATCTTGACCAACATCTTCGAAACCTTCTAAATCTAAATTAACGTGACATTCTAATAATGTATATACGCTTTCTGTTCTTACTGATTTAGTTGTTCCTTCTAATTCTCTTTTCTTATCATCTATTTTATTTGCATTCACATCTGACACTGGTTTTGTCAACTCAATGTCAGTGTAAAAGCCATTGACCTGCTGTTTACGTAAATCATTTTCTGAAATCTTTACAACGTGAATCACTGCTTCCGCATCATCTAATGAGGTAGCTGTATACGGAACGACTAGATCATCTGCAGGTATAAATTTTGATACGGCTCTTCCTAAAAGATCGTCATAATAAACTTTCTTAAAAGTAGAGCCGCTGAGAGGTAAATGGAATAACATTTGATCAAACTCTGGTTCATATTCTTTCATTTGATCCATAAGTTGATAATTCATAAAATCTTTAACTCTTTGTCCTTGAGCTTCTTTAGCTGGATTAGATACACCTAAAATTTGAGTTCTAACTGGACCATCTGCTGGTAATAATTCTTTATAAGCTAATGCTTGAAACTGTGTAACTGCTTCAGCTAAAACTGGGTGTGTTGCACCTGATGCTCCTTGAAATGGTTCGTTACGATTATCGTATTTAAATCCTAATAGATCTAAACCATTTGTGTAAGATTGTTCCCAATCTTTTCTAGACATTTTATAGTCTGTATAATTTTGTCTTAATTGAATTCCAACTGGATCTAAAACATCTTCTGGTAAAATATCTGCTAAATTATCAAAGTGCGTGTTTGATTGTGCTTGGTTCACGGCACTTGGATTAAAATTTACTGTAGCACCACCTTCTTCATCAGGTGTTACTTCTACTGGTTGTCTTTGTTGTTCTTCCGTAATGTCAACATCAGTTGGTGCTTGTGCACCAGGTATTTTTACTTCGTGTCTAACATTCGGGAGTGATTTATCTATATCTGCCATTTATACTCCTAGGATTTTTTACCATTAATCATTATAGAACGCAAGCCCTGTCTTTCAGGTGGAATAGCGCTTGGTTTACGTATTCCAACCATACCACCACCCATAAATTGATTTATGTTTTTATACCAATTAGGATCTGCCACGACTCCTGATTCTATTCTTTCTCTACGTCTTTTATGTTTACCCATTGCTAAATCTAACAAACCTTTATCTCTTTGATCATAAAGATCTGAAATTTTTTGCCAATTATAGTGTTTACCTGCAGGACCTTCCATAAGTCCAAGTTCATTCCAAATTTTTTGTGACTCTTGTTCTGTTTTTTTTATTTTATCTTCAATTCTTTCAACGTTAAATTGAGAAGGAATGTAAACAGGTCCTCTTGCTAAATCAGCTTTTGATTTTTTAATAGCATCGCTTACAGTTCTAGCTGGTCCTAAATTTTCATAAAGAAAGTCTAATTCTCCAGGTTTGTATTCATATTTTTCACCTGATGGGTCCCAAGTAGCAACTTCTTCTCCTCCCATTTCCATAAGTCTATTTAATTTATATGCATCATCTCCTAAATATTTTTTTAATTCTTCTTTTTCAGTTTCACCTATAAATGGAACTCCATAAGCAACTTCATTTAATATTCTTGAACCACTTTCTCCCTTTGCATACATTGGAGCTGCAATAAGTGGAGCAAACGCTGCTTCCCACAAAGCAAGTACACCTGTTCCTTTTGCAAGAAGTCTACCTTTCTTTAACCATTTTAACATATTTGCATTTTTACCATCAGCAACTATAGGGGCAGAACGTTGTAAAAATCCTTGAGGATCTTGTTTAAATTTTTTTTGTAAACAAAAAATTGGACTAGTTCCTTGTTGAAAACTGTCACAATCATGTTTTTTTGCTAATTGCACCACTGATTGTGGACTTAAGTCTTGGATAGTTTTTGAAAAATTGTTTGAGAAATTTTTTATTGCTCCTGTTGCTCCTGTTGCTCTATCGCTATAAAATTTTATAAGTTCATCTATATTATTAAATTTTCTATTGTATCCAATCTCATCTAACTTTTGCTTTAATAGTGTAGGATTATTTTTATATTTATCTAATCTTTTATACAAACCAGCTTGCTGATTAGCTCTTCTATCTATTAATCTTAAACCATCTTTTTTTCTACCAAATGGATCATCCCATAAATCATTATGATCTACGTCCATCATTCTTCTTTCCCAAAAACTTTCTTTTCCAGTTAACTTAACAGCTTGTTCTCTAAGTAATGTATCAAGTTTAATTGGTTTACCTTCTTTACCAATAACCATAGCATCCATATACTTAGCTAAATCTTCATCATATATTTTGTAAATATTACCAAATTCTTTGTTATATAATTTTCTAGCATCTTTATGTTGAAGATAATTATTTTTGTATGTCTTTCCTTCAAACTCGACTGTATCAATAGAAGGATCTATAGAAAATAATCTTTCTGTTTCATTATCTATAAACTGCCAATCTTGTATTGCTGTTATTGAAGGATCAGTAATAAATGTTACTTTAGGTGTTTTTCCTGCAGCTTTCATTTGCATATAATTTCTTTTTGCACTGTCTAAAATAGATTTAGTTGATGGATCACTAGAAAACCATCCTGTAGATGACGGCATTTTGTTTTGAGTAATAAAGCTATAGTCACTCATTAATCTTGGAGTGCCATCAGCATAATATGCATATTTATTAAAAGAAAGTTGCTTACTTAATCCTGCAAACAATGCTTTGTTATCGGCAAAAGCTTGACTTTGTTTTTTCCATTGAGTAGTAATTTTTTCTGAAACACCAAATTTTTTTTGAATATGGCCTATTGGACTTTTAAAATCTTTCATTAACGCCTCATCCGCTAACATAACGTTGTTAACGTAGTTTTCTATTTTTTCAACATTAGTGGTTAATTTAGACAGTTCTTCACCAATAAATTTACGAAGATTTCCTTTTGATCCAATTGAGTTCCAACCATCTTTCCAACCTGCTTTAATTAAAGCTTTTTCAGCAGTAATATTTTTTTTATATTGGTTATTAGAATCAATTATAACTTCTTTTAACTTTTCTAACCTTTCTTGATTTGTTTTGGATACTGTCCCTTTGTGTATTCCTCCTGTAACGTGTTTACCAAAATCTTTTCTTCCTCTTCCTGGTCGAGATTCAATCCATTCATTCATTGCAGTTTCATCTGGAAAATATTTAACTCTTCCTGGTTCTACAGATGGAGGCACGTGATATATGACCCATTGACCTTTTCGTTTTCCTTGTGTAACTAACCTACCTTTATAAAACCCAACTCTGCCACCAACAGCATGTTTCTTTTTGCCTTCAAAAAGTTCAGCTATGTTTGCCTTGTTCATTTCATCTATTTCTTTTACTGTTTGTGCTTCACCAACAAAAGAGGGACCAACATCTGGATCATCAGTTGGATACATTCTGTCAATTTCATCAGATTGTGCTTTAAGTGCTCGAGCTTGATTGCTTAAAAGAACTTCGTCATAATTTTCTCCAAAATTAGACTCTGCCCAATATGGATCATGTCGTGCTCTTACTTTAGCTGAAAGATCAGGACGGTATTCGTCCCATCTTTTAATATCTGTATACAGTTCGTAATCGGTAAGTCTTATTTGTTCATCCATTAACCTTATATAATCATCACTACGAATATCTACTTTTGTCATTGCATCTTGAACAATGTCTAATTTTCTATTGTCTACAATTTCATAAGCTTCACGATTGGCTGTTGTAACTGCATCAATTAATTCCATTCCTTCATCTCTATATTTCCTCATTAACTCTTTTTCAATTCTACCTGTTTGAAGTCCTTTTTTACCTTTGTATAAAGCTCTAATACCTTTAAATACAAAACCACCACCTCCAAGTCCAATCCGTCCACCTTCAGCCATGTTGAATGGTCTTTCTAAACTTTTTCTTTGTAAATATTCTTCGTAGGTTTCTTGAGAAGGATCGAAGTCTTTTACTAATTCATCTTTTAATGCACCTGGTTCTAGATCGTCTACTAAAGCAGCTTGGTCCATGGTTCGTGGTTCTTGGCCCTCGAACTGTTGTTTATTTTCTTCTATCCAATCTAAAATATTTTTCATTCGCCCACCATGTGTGCTAGTCCGCCTGATGCAAAATCATTTGGATCGTAAGAACTTTCATCCAATGGTCCTAATTCCTCCGATGGATTCTCATTTATTTTTTTAACTTGTTTTTGTTTTTGTTTAGCTATTTCTAATTCTTTTTTGCTTAAAGTTTTATTAGTTCCAAACTGCTTCAAGGCACTTGTATCACTGTATAAACCATCAACATTTTTTACTGTATTATCACCTTCAAAAGTTATAGATTTATAATCTTTAGGATCTTGGTATGGATAAGCTTCTGATGCAGAAAATTCTGCTTTTGTTTTAACGCCTTTGCCGTAACCTGAAAGTTTCCCGCCTTTAACGATAGGGGGTTCAATAACTTGAGGTGCTGTATATTCTAATTGAACTATACCATCATCAACGCCACCCATATTGTCAGCTGATTGATATTCAACTCTAATAGTTTGATCATCTAAACTCTGATAAACTCTTACTCCTTGCCCTTCACCTAATTTTGCAGAGTGAACTATTTGTCTATCAAGAAATGCTCCACCTTTATTGGGTGCTAGGTTAGTTGTCTCTGTACCTTCTTTAATAACTCTATTTACAAGAGGCTTGAACCATGATGGCATGCCTTCTGCATTTTTAATTGGAATTTGAGTTAGATCTGCAACTTTAGCAGCAGGTTTTGCAAATTTAAAAAATTTACCAACTACAGGTAATGCTGCAAGACCTCCCATTATTTTTAAAAAATTTCTTCTAGACATTTTTGGTCCTTTGCCATCTTTATATCCTGCACGGCCGCCTAATGCATACTGTGGAATTTCTCCAGCTTTTAATAATTTTATAATATAAATTAATTCTTCAGGATCTAACTCATCAAAATCAGCAGGTAAAACTTCTGATGAACTACCTTTACTATAAGGCACTCTTCCGCCTTCATTAAACTTTTTGCTCCACTTTAATCCAACATTCCATTGATCACCTAATTTTGTTTCACCTACACCAGATAACCGATCAACGGGCTGACCTTTATAATCTGTTTTTGTGGAGCCTCTTCCAATACCTACATTTCCTGTTGCAGTAAGATTCCATGGTAATTTCATTTCAGCCCCTAAATTTAAATTATAATTATATTGCTGTTGATTTAATCCTGGAATAGTTTGTCCCATATCTTGAATATTTTCATCCTCTCCATAACTTCCACCTCCTGTAATATTAAATGTAATAGGTGGTTTTCCTGTACCACCTCCTCCATAAGGCACTCTATGCTCTTCGTCCTGGTATGTTGGTTCACCTAACATGCCTGCAACACCGCCGCCTGCAAAATCTTCTGGATCAGGTTCAATGTTTCTTTCAAATATATGATCGGTAACACTTTCGTCACCTGCAATTTTTTCTCTATCTGCTTTTGATAAATTTTTATATTTACCTTCTCCTCTTAAAACTTTATTAGTTTCTTTCATTGAATCCATTGGTTTCATTGTTTTTATATTTTTAATAATGTTATCAACGCTACCTGTTTCTTCTGCAAAAGGTTTACCAAAATCTGCTTTAATAACGTTTTTGCCAGATTGTCTATCTAACATGTTAAATAAATCTCTTGTAATTCCTTGTCCTTCAGGAGAAGATGCATCTATAATTTGATGTCCACCAATCGTTGGTCCTTTAGGCTTGTTCAGTTCAAGCATATATTTTATTTCTTGCTCGGATAGTTTATCTAGATCAACACCTTGTTTTTGTGCAGCTGTAATATAACGTTGAAGTTTTTTATCGGCTAACTTTCTAATATCTTTACCAATAGACAAAATACCTGATGCTTGACCAGATCCTCTAGCTGCATCTTTTAATATTAAATTATAAAGTATTTTTAGTCCTGCCATTAGTAATAACTTCTTTTCCTAGGCGCTGTTTTTTCTTCTGCATAGTCTTCGGGGTGCTTGATTAATCCGCCCTGCCTGAAGCGCATAACAGCCATAGTTGTTGCGTCAACTAAGTCGTCATGATCACCATGTGGGAATGCTGCGCATTCTTCTATTACCTCTTCTGCAAAATTCTGATCTGGCGCCCATATCATTCCAGACTCAAAAAGAGGTGCACATGTGTTTACTCTAACATGTTTATCATTTCCTTTTGACGGTGTAAAGTTAATAACTGGTATATCCATCTGTCTAAGTTCATAGGTTAATGGTAGTCCTGATGCTTTAGCCTCAACAATAACTGTTTCTGGATTCCAGTATTTATATTGCTCTAGTGCCTTTCTTCTGAGTTCAGGGAACTCATATCGACCTTTTATAGCATCTAAAAGTATTAAATTGGCTCCTGAATCTTGATCTGGATAAAATATACCCCAAGTGGTAATAGCAGAAAAGTCAGCTGTTTCTTTTTTCATAAATGCCGTGTCATAAGACTGAATTACATGTTGTAAGGGTGGAATTTGGTCACTATCCCATTTACGCCACCATTCTCGTTTAATTAACGCTCCTTCTTCCGAAGTTGGACGTTGCATCCATTGTGCGTTCCATTTTCCAACTGGAAGTGTTGCTTTTACTTTCTCAAGCTCATCTATGTTCCAATATTCAGGCCAAACAGGTTCTATCTCAGGTCCGTGGTCCAAGATTGCTGGAAACTCGACCACTTCCCATTGATCTGCTTTCGCTTCCTTTTGTTTTGACAATAACATCCCTGTTAAATCTTTTTTGCTCCATCTAGTCATTACACAAATAATTTTTCCACCTGGTTGAAGCCTTTGACGTGGTCCTGAGGTGTACCATTCGTACGCATTCTCCATTGCAGATGCTGATAGCGCATCTTGCTCAGAATGGGGGTCATCAATTATTAATAAGTCCGCTCCTCGACCAGTAATTGCTCCACCAACACCAGCTGCAAAGTATTCACCACCCTGAGCAGTCTCCCACCTTCCTGCAGCTTGCGAATCTTCTTGTAAAGTTGTTTTAAAAATTTTTCTGTACTCAGGAGAGTCAATTAAGTGCTTGGCTTTACGTCCAAAACGTATTGCAAGCTCTCCAGTGTGCGTTGCTTGAATGATTTTTAGATTTGGATGACGGCCCACCATCCATGCGGGCAAAAGATAAGACGCAAATTCTGATTTTGTGTGTCTTGGAGGCATATTTACGATTAAACGGTTAATTTTTCCTGTTGCAAGGTCATTAAATTTTTTTGCAATGTGTCTATGGTGCGCTCCTTCAATGAACTCGGGCCAAACACACTTAACAAAACTTAAAAAATCGTCTTTTGCCTTGTTTTGTACCTTTTTTTCAGCATGTAAAACTTGAAGTTGTCTAAATTGCTTTCTAATGTCGGCTGGAAGCCCACTAATATCAACGTTATTTAAATTCATAAAAATTTTTTAAAAATTTTACCTCCCTTATAAGGGTTTCAAAACGATTTTTCCACCTTTAACTGTCGAAATCCGGCTTTACAACCTGTACGTGTGGGACCCCTTTTAAAAAAAAGGGGTGTAGGTGGTCTTGCCGGCCGGAAATTTCAAATTGGGTTTGGTACCTCTATTGATTGTGTGGGGAGAACGTGGCGACGAAGTCGCCACGTGTTACAGGATTAGTCTAGTAAGACCATATAAGCCTTGGGATTATGTTTACGAAACCAATCAAGATCACGTCTTACAAATTCCCAGAACTTAGATATGCCTGTGTCATTACGTTCTTTATCTTCAATAGTTGCTTGCAACTCATTGATAAAGATTGCATCGTGCTTGTTAGCCTCTTCAGGAGTTAACATAAAAGATTGTCCTGTAAATCTATTACGTCTCTCTTCTGTTCTGTTGTCTGTGTTTGTTTTGTTCATATGGTTATCCTATATTATCCAGTGTCATTGTCAACTTAATTCCACGCATTTTCTACAACTGCACCATTAGTTGCTTTGTTTAATGCTTCCAGATATTCTGTTTCTGTCATCATTAAATTAGTTAAACAAAAATAATGTCTGTCAGCTTGAGTTTCCATTATTGGCGCTTTTAAATATTCAACCGCTTTGTCTAAAATTTCTTGTCTTTTAGCTCCGCCGCATTGATATTCTTTTTTAAGCGTTTTGCCTTTTGCTTCTTCTGTTGTAATTGTTTTTTTTGTCATATTAGTTCTCCTGTATTGGTTAATATATTCTTATCCTATTATATCCTTTAACTATTGTCAACCCTTTCAATTCTTGTATTAGTCCAAGTATAACCATAGTCATTTGTTGTTGTTTCTTTTACCGGATCCTTAATCTTTGTTTCTAGTGCCTCGCGCCTGGGTGCAATGGCAATGATAGATTGTAAATGTAATCTAAGATAATCAAATAAACAATTATTACCACAAAAGTAATTGAACATTTGATATCGTTCGTGACTTCTATAATTACTGTCGTGTTTTATTTTAATAGTTCTTAAAACTTTATTGCCGGCACTTCCTCTTACTCTTGATTGTGTTTCAATAGTATGGCAGTTCGGCCCAAGACACCAATTATAATTACTCATTTAATACTCCAAGGAGTTATTTTATCAGTTGCCATTCTGTATTGGTCTTTGCCTGCTAATTCAGTTGCGTCTAAATCTAAAAAAGTTAGACAGTTGTGTCCTGCGTTTGCAACGAACTCTCTACTCTTATCTGTCCATTTTGCTTTTCTTGTTGTGCTTTCACCATTCTTCTTTGTAAATGTAATTGTAAATGTTTTATTGTTTTCCATTTTATATCTTTCTATATTAGTTAATAATGTATCCTATCATTAATAGGATACATTAGTCAAGTGTTAATTTACACTTTTTTCAGCTTGCATATAAGCCATTCTTTCAGCTATTTTTTCTGCTTTGGTTTTAACTCTCTTGTTTTTCATACCTTTAATCCTATCAGCTAGATTTTTAGGATTATAGATAGTTAAACCAGTTGAGTTAGTTCTGATTATTTCTGCCTCATCAATAGGCATACCAAGTTCACTTGCAAGTTCCAAAGCCTCATCCAGGTATTTATAACCTTTTAGACCCAACTTAATTTCTTTCATTTGATCTAAAATACTTTGTATCCATTTTTGATGTGCCATAACAAATTGTGCTTTTTGTTTTTTCCAATCAATCAACATCATATATTCTTGTTCAGTACAGGCTATTGATCTATCTCTACAATATTCTCTACCAATTAAATCTAATTGATATTTGTCATTCCACTCTTTGCCATAACCACTATTATCATTACCAAGATACTTATTGTTATTGTCAGTATATTTTGTTTTATGTGGGTTGCTATCTTTACCCTCTTGTTCAATCAAAATATCTGGATTACAATTATCTTGTGCTTTAAGTTCGTCTCTAAATAAAGCATAACTATAACTGTTATCACTATAATTAGAAGAATTACTATCGGTATCAATACTACCATTTAATCTAAAATCAAAATGGCTTTCAATAGTATCTTCTTTCATAACAACATTGTTATCGTAATCTCTATCTTCTTTCATTCCAAGATAGTGAAAATGGAAACAACTGTCCTTTGCAATCGTACTTACATTCTCAAATTTATTTTGTAAGTATTGTGCTTTTTCAACATCATCTTCAGTATAGTGTCGTCTAACTATATTATGTGCAATCTTCCACGCATTGTCGTTTATGTCAATCTGATCTGCTTTTAGATTGTCATAGTTTTGTTTTTCAATCGTGTCTTCTTGTTCTGCGTGAACACGCAATCTATTACCGATTTTATTTCGGTATTCTTGGTTTAGTCTTATTCTAGTCATTTTATTCTCCTTTATATTTTTATTTTGCATAAAGAATAAATATCACTTGACAATAGGATAGTCAAGCATTATATTTGATTAACTTAATTATTTGGATTTACCTCTTTCTAATTAAGTTGGGACAACTTCTGGTTGTAGTACATCACACCGCTTAATGCCGTCTTTGTGCTATGAACCAGAACTGATCCCAGATCTGTGCAGGTCGCATTCAAAGAAGTCTAGACCACCTCGCACAGATCTGGGATCAGTGGGTGGCTGTGCTATAGAAATGCCTTAAAAATTTCCTATAGGTGGATCGCGTTTCACCGAATAAATGCCTATTGATCTTAGATCTACATTGCCACTTGCTAGGGGCCACAGTGATGTAGATCTGGGATCAGTGCTAGATACAGTAACAGTGCTGGTATAGTACTGATCCCTGATCCCCTGCTAATACATCTCGGCTTTAGGGGTACTAGATGTCGAGTGCGAGTACCTAAGGGGATCTGGGATCAGTTTAGAATGATTCTAATTAACAACCGGCCGGCACAACCTGGGGTTGTATTTAGGGTGCGACAATTTGGCACTTGATTATAGTAGGATTATCCTATAGGGTAAGGTGGGGTGAAGGGAAGCGGACTGATGTCAGGGATATTGGAAGCCCAAACTAGATGAAAGCGGATAAGTAGTAGCCCCAACAAAACACAACCACAGGTTGTATTTGTAAAAAGCTCAAAATGGACACATATTCTATTGTAGGATTAAATAGGATGTGTTATAAGGTATTTGTCTTTAAAAGACATGGTCAAACTGTAGGCCAAGATACAGATATAACATAGGAGTCGTCATGACTACAAATGGCACGCCCGATAAACAAAAGTATTTTGATGCTCATAGCAATAGTGAAATTGCTAGAGAGATTATTTTAAATGCTTTATATGAAGTAGTTATTAAAGATCAGTATGATACTTTTAATAATTATTATCTAGATCAGGTAGAGAATGACTGGGGAAACAGTCGAGCAGTAGCGGTGAGAAAATTGATCGTCAAATATATTTGGCGAATTTTCAATAAATATCACACTTCTAAATTCGATATGTCTGGTCACCAAATAGTATCTGAAGTATTCCACCAGCAAGAAAAAACTGGGGATATGCCTAAAGATTACTACGGCCCATTAGGGTATAGAAAGTCCGATTATAAGGACTAAGAAAGTTACGGTTTTAGGCGACGCAAGTCGCCTGATCCCTGAACTAACTGCAAGGAACCTGGAGGAGAATGCCAGAGTTGGTTCAGGGATCAGAAAGATTATGAGCAGACAATTAGAAAATTACGGAATTAATATCCTGCAGCTCCATGCTGAATGGCTCGTGGCCAACGGCTACAAGCAACAAGCCACAAGCTGCAAGCAGCAGATTAGAATGATTCTAATTAACAAAAAGAAAAAAGAGCGGCAAGCAGCAAGCTTCAAGCTTGACAACGACTGTAGGATTTGATAGGATGGATTTAGAAAGGAATAATATGGACACAACACAATTGAAAAGAATAGCAGACGCTCTAGAAGAGATCCTGAGACTAGTAAAGCAGGATATGGAAAAGTATGAGAAAAAGAAAAATTAAGCACAACGACCTAACACATTACTTCCTGCGGCCGCACTCAGAGCTGCCGCAGGCTTATCTTGCCAGCTGTGAGAAGTTTTTTAAAGAGCTAAGCGACAAGCGACAAGCTTCAAGCGTCAAGCCACAAGCAACAAGCTCCGGATCCCGAAGGGATCCGGATTTTTTAAAACAAAATAAAATTTGACAGCTGGTCATCTGTCAGGTATTAATAGGATAATAAAGGAGAAATAACTATGGCACAAAAAGAAGAAATAAAAAAAATAATTGAATGTCTAGAGCTTATAACGAAAAGAATAAAAAAAATAGAAAAAGACGTTTTAAGATTACACAAACAAAATCAACAATATAAGGATCAACTTGAAGAGAAGCGCATCGATGAGGGAGGATGGAGATGAAAGCAAGCCCAATGAATGACGAGTTTCATGACTGGCTAGACAGCTGCCCTGTGATGTGGTTCAGGGGAGAGGTGACCAAGGATCATGTAACTTATATATTTGAAACACCAGAGGAGGACGAAGATGACAGCAATTAGAAAAAGCGAGACATGCGAAGATCAGCTTCGCAGGATGTGCAGATCCATTGCAGACAGTATAGACACTCCTGAGATGATCACTGACGAAGAGACGGGTGAGAAGCGTACGGAGACAGCCAGCGACTGGATGGAAGGCGTATACGATATCCGTTACTTAGTGGACCGTGAAAAGAAATACCTGGGCTGCGAGCTCATGGTAGCTGGTGGCGGGCCAACGATCTGGGTCAACACATGGACCAACGAGGTCGAAGGATACTGGGGCGGAGATAAAGTTTTAGAGCCATTCATAGATAACATTGGTCTAGACGATTATAACGAAGAAATGTATAATTGCAGCTAATGACCTTTTACCACCCGAAATATTATGCCGCGCTTCGCGCGGAAAGGAAGAAGCTCCAAGCTGCAAGCGACAAGCTCCAAGCAGCAAGCAACAAGGGCCCCGAGCGTCAAGCTCCAAGCAGCAAGCGCCAAGCATCAAGCGTCAAGCACCAAGCTGATATAAAAAATCTCTAATAGCATCAAGCCCCAAGCAGAACGGTTCAAGATCCCGGCCGGAATTCTCAAGCGCCAAGATCCCTGAGCCTGGGTACAGTTGAAAACGATTCCCGGACCTTGGACCGAGGGTCTGGACCAGAATAAATGTGTTCTCAGGATGTGTTACGTGGAAGCTAATTTGGTGTGGTGAAAATTTAACTTTTTTACCCTTGGTTACTTTTAGCTCTACTGTAAAAAAGTGGCGGTTATCATTATAACCCAATAGATCAGGCATACCAACAATGCTAATGTTTTCAACCCTATTCCAGATAATTTTTGGTGTAGCTTTCTTAAGTTTTTGATATAATTTTTGCTCTGCACCCACTAATTTTTAGAGGTAACATCGTCATTCTTTTTGCCATTAGTTTTAGGCTTTAAAGACACTAACATAGCAATTAAAGTATACACTTCAGAGTAAGGTCTTCTAGACAAATACTCTAAAAGTGCTTTTCTCTGTTCGTTTGTTATTTCCATTTTTTCTCCCTTCTAATACGGTTTAATTAATTTATCATCTATATGTATTTTCTTTTCCTTTTGAGTTTTTAAAACTAATCTCAAACCAGGCTGGCCTATAATGGTATGCTCTTGCACTTCCATTCTAACTATGTCTTCAAGATAACCATCCTTCTCAACATATATTCTAGCGTGACTAATTGCATTGCCTTTAAGTTTATCTGTAAACGTTCCTAAGAACTGTTGAAGATCTTTAACTAACACTTCCAGCTCCTTTAGCACGGACACTCATATACTCTGACATTTGAAGTTTTAATGCTTTAATTTCTTTCTCTAATTCTTTTCTTTTACCTATTTCTTCACCCAATATATTTCTATGCTGTTCACTTATCATCAACATATCTCTAATACGCATACGCAATTCTTGTATGAGTTGGTCTTTTTCTTCTAGTTGTTTAGTCATATCTAATTCTCCTCGATCATCTTTCATATCTTGACAATATAGCCATGTTACCTTAAATTGTCAATATGGGATTACCAAAAAGATTAACAGAAATGCAAAAAAGATTTGCAGAATACTTAGTGTTTAATGAAGGCAGGACCACAGGTGCTGATGCAGCAATAGCTGCTGGATACAGTGAGAAAAGAGCTAGGGTAGAAGCATCAGAATTACAAAACCCTAGGTTATCTCCATTAGTAGTACAATACATTGGAGCGTTACGAGAAGAAAAATTAAAAAAGTATGAAGTCACTTATGACAAACATGTAGCAGAGCTTGGTAAAATTAGAGAGGCAGCTTTAAATAAAGGTGCTTTTTCCGCTGCAACCAACGCTGAAAAAAATCGTGGCATGGCTGCAGGATTATATATAGACCGCAAAATAATAAAAACAGGTAAACTAGAGGAATTATCAGAGGAGCAACTAGAAGCAAAAATGAAAAAAATACTAGAAGATTACGCACCGATTTTAAATGCGAAACAGATTGAGGGAGAGGCATTAGAGGTTACTGAATCTTCTGAACCTTCTTCACACAAGAAAGAGGAATCATCGTCCGATCCCCAAAAACAAGAGAGCCATCGTCTTCCCGATCATAAGACGCAAACAACTTAATAGCATATCTATCTTTGTTATAAAGCCAACCTTCATTAACTGGAGAAGCCAATTTCATTCTATTAAAACTTTTCTCATCAGCCCAGCCCGAATCCGAAATTATATCAATCCACTCGACTCTTACTTTTGGATAAGGAATGTTGTTTTTTGTGTTTTGATTTAAATTTATTTTTCTTTTTTTTGTCATAATTTTTTGAACTGTGCTTTTTCTGGAATGTATCCCAAAAAGCCTTCTCTGTCATCATAGTAATTGCCAAATCCCAAATCATATAAGGGATTATACAGATAAATTTGAAAAAGAAAAACAAGTTTGCGCGCGCGCGTAGGCACTGCTACTTGATATAGATTCTCAACTAATAGACAAAATAATTCTGTCTATGAAAGTAATTCTGTCCAACATTCTGTCTACACTTTAGCTATATATACCAACGATAATAGCTCATTTGGACAAAAAGACAGTTTTTTTTTATGTTTTTTTTTTTCAATTCAAAATTATTCTGTACAACTCTTATGTAGCGTCTATTTAAAGTCTTCTGGCCTTATTTCTGCCTTAATTGCCTCTTTTTCGTCAAATTTAAGCTCATTATACATATCTAATCGCTTTAAAAACCTGTGTTTATACTCTTTTAGGTCCGCACCTTGAATTTTGAACTCTTGATAGTATAGATCTGGAGTGCATATCATAATTACACCCTGTTTAATGTTTGATTTATAAACATAGTCGTGGGCCATGGCATATGCAGCAATTTGCAGGAAGTAATCTTCTATCCATTCTTCTCTCTTGGGGCGATTTGCTTGCTTGAAGTCGATTATAGACTCCATATCATTGTGTAGACAAACCAAGTCAGTAGACCCAGCATATAACCCAGGATAGTGTAACATAACCTCACTACCATAATATTCCGAAATAGGTGTAAGACCCACTTCAATAATTTTTTGGGCCATGGGCTTCGCCGCTTGTCCGATCTCTGTAAGATCATCGTAACCAACTCCCTGGATATAAGACTCCAAGAATTTGTGCATGGCAGTCCCCCGCTTACTAGATAAATTTTTGATTCGCTCTGCTTCTGTTTCTCCAACTTTTGCCTTCCAATCTTTTAAAAATTGTTGATTCTTTGTTTTGCCTAATATCGTAGTTACGCTTGGAAGTCTAGAACCATTGAAGTCATAAATTCTATTTCCAGATTCTTCATCTGTAATTTGTTTTCCTTCTAAATAATTGTATTTATTAGCTTTTTTTAAGCTTGAGACTAGAGCTATATTATCCCAATGTTCTTTTAAATCTTTTTCATCCATCATGCTATTTTAACTTCTGCCTCCGTTTCAATCCAAACTCTTGCTCCACAACTAAGTGGTTTATCTGGGCTGTATATAATTTTACTAGGTCCTAGTATTTCAACTTCATGTCCATAGTCATTAGACTTAGAAGTCTTAACAGTTATCACTGGTTTATTTGTGCCATGTTTCTTGTTGTGTCTAATGTGATGCATGTTTACGTGTATTCTTTTCTTCATTTAATACTCTTCTTATGTTGCCAAATATTATTATTAAAAACTTTAATTAATCGACTTAACTCTACCTTATGTTCTTTGTTAAACTTATCCTTAAATATAACTTCACAATCTTCACAAGGTAATTTATTTTTTTTCCAAACTATTACAACCTCATCTTTTTTCATTAAAATTCTAATCCAACAACAAGTCCTTTGTTGCCGCCTTTCTCTATTGCTGGAGAAATAAACCAATTATTTTTTTTATAACGAATCATAGGAACTATATCATTGTAAGTATAACCCGTAACAAAGCCTAATTCAAATCCTTCGTGTTCTAGGCCAACATAAGTTGATACTTTTTCTTCTGAATTATAATAAATTCCAGATATCAAAGCATTTTGTTGACAACGCGCGTGAGGATGGAAAGAGTTATAATTTCCTTCTAATCCAACATGTAAAGACACTGCAAACAATAAAGATAAACAACTCATATTTTAACCACTTTCATTCCGTAATTGTTAATTCCTTTTTTAATATTTAATCCTTTTTTCTTTTTTAATTTATTTTTTTTAAAAGACTTATAATCCACCCTGTGGTGCCAACGATTAAACTTCCATACAACTTCAGCAACGTCTGGATGTAGTTTTGCCAACATTTTAGATTTATCTAATGTGCCATTTTTATAAATTTCTTCATTGCCACCCTTCATAGTTTGAGTAGTAGCTTTCTCTTGTATAAATGCATTAAATTGAATAGTACACCAACCATCTTTTAAAACTCTAATAGATAGATCTGTGTCTTCATTATATTTTGCACGCCAACGATAAGGTATGTCATTTCTAATTAATAGACATGAATAGATCCTGGTATTCATAACAAATGCTGGTAGTTTTGTTTTAGCTTTAGCTAGAAAATCATAATTAAATCCAGCAAGAGCTACGTTTTCATATCTTTCTATAAAGTCCTCTGCAGCTTTAAATATAGTTCCTGATGTCACGTGAATATATAAATTTCTATTTATTCTACCAAAAGCTTTTATATTGTCATCTAACAACCAATGACTTGTAGCGCCATTCTCTAGTGCATGTTCCCAGCAGAAATTTCTAGCAGGACCAGAGCCAGTTCCATGGTCCGTGGTGCATGAGTCGTAGTCCTCGATGTATTTTTTAGGTAGTATTAAAATCTTATCTTTATCAATGACACTTGCGTACTGATCATACTCTTGTTCTTCAACGACCATTTGATAAGGCATATTCATCTTCTCTAAAGCTGTACTTGTATGTCGACTATCCCATCTTCCCTTAGATATAATATAAACTGGATGTTTAGGATTCATCAACGTATCTCTTATCAGCATATCTCCTCTTCTTCCATTCTGGATACCAGAGACTTGGTGCTTTGGTTATTTTCTGACCAATAAGTTCAGAAAACTTGTCAATATCTTCTTGGTTTCTAAAGTGTACTACTATCTTTCTAAAAGAACTTAGATCTTCCATTTCAAACTCTGGCATATCTTGCCATTCTTTTTTCCATTCATTCTTTTTCATTCTTACCAAATATTCTAGTCCATTCCTCTCTGTACTGATCATTCGATGGACGTGACACTCCATCAAAAGTTCTACCAGCCTCTCTTAATTTTTTTATATTTCTTTTTTTAACTTTTTTATCACCTTCACCTGTCAAAGGTTCTATATATCTTCTACCTTTTTTCATTCTAAACTCATCATCTTTTTATACTCTAATAAATCAACAACATTATCATTCATAACTTTTTTATCAGCATAGTGCTGTATTATTTGTTGAATCTTAGCTAGTTTTGTATGCGACCAGGGCCAGATTAACAAAGACACAAAGTAAGCGTCTCTATGAGAACATCTCCAACGCCATTGTTTCTTTCTACCTGGCTTAACCTTTCTTGGTCCAACAGTGCCTACACCTAAAACTTCATGTAACCATATCAATAATGATTCATCAGTCATAGCTATTTCTAATCTAATTTGCCAAGTTGGGTATGCTTTAGATTTTCCTTTTCTCTTACGCATGTATTGTTTGTAAGATACACTGCCTTCACCATCAAATAGTCCAGCAATGTACGCCTTATCTGTATCACTTATCATTTTTTATTACTTTTTTTATTACTGTAGTCCAGGGATTTAAATTAAAATCCTTAGTGCAAGAACTTGTTAGTATTACGATTATTGTTATCAACAACATCATGTTGAGATATTTCGGATTCATAAACATAAAATTCTCCTTCTGAGTCACACTCCCAACATTGGTGAATGTTAACTTCTTTTAGATCCTCTGGGTCTACTATTTTAACATAGCCGTTGCCTTTACAAACATCGCAAACAGCTTTGTATAATTTATACTTTTTTAATTTTACCATTTAACTTCTTTGCTTTTTCGTTCGCTAACGATTCAATTGTTTTACTAATAGATAATTTTGCATCTGGTAATAAAACTTTAGACAAAGCAATTAAAACCTTGTATGTTTCGTGAGTTAAAGAAACGTTACGGTATTTTGTTATATCAGTCATATTGTCCTTTCATTTATTTATTATGACTATATAGGATTTCTGTAGGAGATTGTCAATGGGTAATTTTATATTAGGTTTAATAATTTGTTCTAGTGTGTACAACACTTGTTTGGAGCCATACCACTGGCCAGATAAGTTTAATAGTCACTACGAATGTATGATATTTGGTTATGAAGAGTCTATGAAAAAAGCAAAAGAAATAGGACCAAAAGATGTTAATGAACTTGGTACTATTATTAAATTTTATTGTTATCAACCACCAGAAACAAAAACATAATTGACAATGTGGCAGGATTGTGTTAAGGGAAGTTTCTTACCTTTAATACCTATCCTATCACTCTCTCTTTAGGATAGGTCCGTGATCCGTGATTAGTTTTCCATTAAGATGATCCATTTCATGTTGCACCACTCTACATGGTAAATAAAAAAATGTTTTATGTTGGTCCTTGCCGTGTCTACATTTCCATTCTAGATTAACAGACATAGATCTACTTACTTTTACTTCTTCTGCAGGGCAAGATAAACACCCTTCAATATCTGGCATTTTTATATTGTTTTTAGATTTTACAATTGGGTTGATGAATACTTGTGGATTATTTTTTTCATTAGAAATATCCATTACAAACATACGCTTATTATAACCTATTTGATTAGCAGCTAAACCAATACCATTAGCTTGATACATAACTTTAATCATATTATCTAATATAATATTGTTTTCTTCACTAAGTGGAAACTCTACTTCTTCCGTAGGTTTTCTTAAGATTGCTCCAGCATACTCTTGATGACTTAATATTTTTATTTTCATTTACACATACAACCAATCCAGGTTCCACTGCCATCGTTCATAATATGTAAATTTAATTCATTTACATACCCTGTTAATTTTAATCTTAAAATCTCACACAACTCAAAACAATCTGTCTCAGCTGTTAGGACGATTCCTTCCAGGATCTTTTTTGTCACTGGAATCAGTTGATACAGTTCCCCGTTCCAAATTATTAGCTCCATCTGCAAACTCCTTCACTAATTTGTACCACAAATCTTTATACTTTGGGTCTTTGGTTTTTTCCCATAGATTTGCTAGTTCGTTTATTTTCTCTACCATCGTATCTCCTTTTACCCCACGCTATTACTTTATTAAATCCTGGTGAATGTATGTTTAATTTAGCATATGGTCTCCACTGCTCTTTTATCATATTCAACTCAATAAGTAATACAGACCATTGTTTAGGTGATATATTTTCACTTGTTATTGTTAGTTTTTTTTCTTTCATTCTGTATATATAGGATATCTAGGGATTATTGTCAACCCCCTTTTTTACCTTTTCCACGGTATTTACCCATTCTTTTTTCGTGTTTGTTTCTGTTCTTTTTGTGTCGTCCTGGCCTTTTTCGAGGTTTATCTTTCTTATAGTTACTTACGCCGTATAATGGTTTTTTCTTACCCATCCGTAGTTACTTCTAATTTTATATCTTTCGCACTATTTATGTGTGGTATGTATGAAATTTTACCGTTAATATGTTGTCTTAAATCAGTGCCACATGTGACACATCTAAATAATTCTGGTGTAAGGGATATTAAAATAGTTTCTGTACTGCAAGTAGGACAGGTTCCATTAACTAGTTCTGCTTTTATATTTAAGCCTTTAAACATTATTAATCTTTTAAAGTGCCTTTTAAATGACTTAAATCATGAGGTATTTTTTTACTTTTTTTACCAATAAATTTTTTTTTCTTCATGTCTTTTAATGCTTGAGCTATACCTTTTCTAACATTAGGATCTGTTTCCTTGATTCCTTTAATTTTTTTACCACCTCTGATAATTGCTCCCATTCCTCTAGTTATTAATGTCATTAGTTTGCTAGTGGATTTGAAGTAGATACTTTAATTTCTTCTATCTGTACTTGTAATAATTCTATTTGTTTTTCGTTAACTAGTATTTTAGTGTGGCCATGTTCGTTGTCGTGTTCGTGACTTGTATCAGCGTTTTGTAATGCTGCTACTTTTTCTTCTAGCACTGCTATTTGTGCAGAATAATCTGTAGTTGATCTACTCTCTATTTCAGATAATTTTGTTGTGATTTCTCCATACTTAACGAAGCCACCACCTATTGCAACGATTGCTGCAATTAAAGCTGCTATTCCTGCTAGTTGGTCTTTAAGGTTTTTCATCTTTGTTTTTTTGTTGGCAGTTGTGGTTGCGGTTCTTGTTTTTTTTCTCGTTCCGAGATAGAAAGTGGTCCAAATTCTACATTTTTTTCTTTTCTTCCTCTATTAAGAATACGAAAATTTTTTAAAGTTTTGTCTAATAAAGTTTTGTTTAAAAGAGGACTTCGTCCTTTTATTGATATATCACCCATTTTTTAATATCTCCAATTCCATTAAAAGCTTTTGTTTTCTAGAGTTAATCTCTTGAAGTTTACGTGCTTTGATTTCTATCTTATCATTTTGAGTATAACTTGCAAGGTTTGTATTTGGATAAATTTGCCTGTTATCAAAGATATTTAATTGGTCTAAATATATGTCTTTTGGTGCATAAAACGCTGTATTTGCGTAGGCATTTAATGATGCTTGTTCACTTGTCATAGCCTCCATTTTTATAATATTTTTAACAGCTAAGTTTTTAGATATATCTTTAATATCTTTGTCAACTTTTTCCATTATTCTGTCAATATTTTTGACGATAGCTTTTTTCTGTTGTATCTTTTTTTGTTTGGCAAGCTTCTTAGTCTGAACAGTGGACTTTTTAGGAGTCTCGCTATTAGATTTCTCTTCTTTAATTTCTTCTTTTTCTTCTTCATTAGTTGCTTCTACCATTTCAGTAGGCTCTTCTTCAATAGCTTCTTCTTCAGCCATTTCAGTCTTTTCTTCTTCTATTATTTCTTCTTCAACCATTTCTGTTGGCTCTTCTTCCATTATTTCTTCTTCGATAATTTCCTCTTCTGTAAAAGTCTCCTCTTCCTGAGAAACCATCGGTAAGAAGCTTGTAATGATTTCTTCTGTTTCCTCATATATTTCCTCCTCTTGTGGTAATATTGTTGAAAAGAAAGAAGTGCTTACTTCTTCTTCCATAGGCATTTCTTCCATCTCCATAATCATTTCTTCTTCCATAATCTCTTCCATGGGCATTTCTTCCATAACAATTAACATTGGTTCAAATGTCATTTCTTCAAATTCTTCTTCCATAATTTCTTCCATGGGTGGTGCTATAAGTGTAAATTCTTCAAACATTTCTTCAATATACTCAAATGTAAACTCTTCAAATATTTCTTCTTGTAACTCTTCAAATATATCCTCTATTTCTTCTATAATTTCATTTGCTATAACTGTATTGTCATAAGTCATAGTTAGTTTAGCACCTAACAAATTAGGTCCACCTAAATTTACTGGAGTAGAATCTCCATCTATACCAGTCCAGGTCCAATCAAACTTATTAGATCCTGTGCCGTTGTATATAACTTGATCTGTATATTTGTTTGCATTTGCATAGTAACCTGAGTCTGTATTTCTTATTTGATCTACTTGAGACAATACATTGCCATCAGAATCTAATATCTTAACTGTTGTTTTAAATGTATCTCTACCTGATTGAGCCTGACCACATTGATGTGATGATCCAGACCACTCACAGTTTTGTACAACTGTTGTAGAATCTAATGTAACACCATTATCTAACATAGCCTGGGTGCTAGTTTCATCGCCAGTTGCAACGTCAACTAAGGACCCTTGATAGTTTAATGTTCCTGTGCCTGATGATGTGCTACCTACCTCTACTTCTTGGTAGTTCCAGTTTGAATTAGTGCATGTAGTATTAACAGATGTAAATGATGAACAACTTGACTGTACATTAGGGATGTTGGTATCTACTGATTGTAAGTTAGAGGCAGAACCAGTGCCGTTTGGTAATAGATTACCTGTTGTTATTTCTTCTGCTGAAGTTGTAAGGGTTAATATTGTCAGCAAAACGGTCAATAGCAAAGTACGCATATACATTAGCTCCTATAAATATTGTTAACCAAATCATTTTTTTCTTTTACCCATATAATGTTCTGATGGCTCATAGTCCCATTTCTTACCATGATGACCTCTTATATCAGCCCACCACATTCTTAATTTTACTATCCACTTTCTTACTGGTCTAGGCATTACTTAGGTGACTCCCAAGTTACTGGTTTTTTCTTAGGTGTAATAACCTTTTCTTTTTCTAATTCTTTTTCTAATTTTTCAAATTCCTTAGTCATCTTAGCTTCTTCTTTAAGTCTTTTCTTTTCTGCAAGAGCTGCTTTTTTAGCCATTGCTTTTTCTTTTTTTTCTCTAGCCTTCATACGTTTTACGTAAATATCATAATCTGGTCTTTCATGATCGTATTTAGACCATAATGCTTTTGCTTCTTTACCTATTTTACCATCAATTGGACATGGTGTTCCTGCTTGTATCATAGACTCAAACACACGCTCATCTTGACATAAAATAGCTACAGCTGCCACCTTCATACCAAAGTCATTTAGTATTCTAGCTAACTTTAATCTTTCACAATTTTTATCTATTACATGTTTACCGCCACTAACACCAAAACCAAATGTCTGTACTCCTGCAGACACGCCGACAGCGCAAACATCTTGTGTCATAGAATTATAAGATGGTGCAGATGCTGATGGTGGTGAAGATTTTATATCTGAGTTTGTAGTATTATTAGTTGTTGATGTAGACTCAGAACCTGATTCATATGTAGTTGTAGCAGTTGACGTGTATCCACCTTCAATTGCTGTATTAGATCCTGATGTATTTGTCTGTGTAGATCCAGGATAAGCTGGTTTAATAAGTGTCAGTAAACAGATTAATATAATTAATATGCCTGTAAAATAATAATTCATAGTTTTACCAATCATATTTTATCTCGTTTTCAAAAGACATGTCTGTTGCATGATCTTTTTTATATTTGTAAACTCTCTTACATTTGCAATCATCACAAGTGCATAAATCTCCATCATAATGATGGCCATGTAAGTCTTCACTACAATGGCAATTACAATGACAATTTTTACACTTAGACATTACTTTGCTCCTTCAACACAAATAGGACAAGACTTTTTAAATCTTGAATGTGTATTACATTTAATTTTTTCTTCTACTAGCACTGGCACTTCTGGTTCTGGAACATCCAAAAACCACTCTGCATGTGGATCTTTTTCTTCCTTTTGCCAACTAAAAAGCCAAGTAACAAATCTGTCCCATAAATTTTTAATCATTTTTTTTCTCCTCAATTTCGTAGAAAAAATTGTCAGTGTCTTCTGTTTTCCACTTACCTGTATCTTCTACATTCCATTCGGAAGTTTGTACCTTCCAATCAGGAACTTCATCCTTCACAGTAAATGAAGGTATGTCCCATATTATTCTATTGTTTGGCTGTGCCGCATAATTGCCATCATCTAACGCCATTATGTGTGCGCACTTATGTTCGTGCGGGATCTCAGAATGATCAGTGTCTATTATATTACTCTCTGGATGTGCAAAGTCAACCGTGAATAAGTAGGATCCGTGATGCCATTTCTTATCTTTACCTATATATTTACCAGCTTGTCCGTCTAAGATATCATAAGAAGTGATAGCAGGATAATAACTAAAGCAGTTCCACAACTCCAACTCATCAAGTCGACGCCTAGGTACTTCTTCTGGCTTAAAACCTCTTTGTATAAACGCTGAGATTGGTAGCCTATAAAAGACAGCACCGTTTTCCATGATTGCATGAAAGAGTATAGGACGCCCTGTAATCGATGATAGGCCAAATATAATGCAATCTTCCACTTCTCCATGATGTTTTTTAAGATCGTAAAGATATTCTCTTCTGATCTGTGCATAAGTTACAGGAATGTTTGCATTCAAATAAGCCATTTGTCATAAATTAACTAACTAAAGCTATAATGATGACGATAGCAACAGCTACACCGATTTGTACTTTTCTGTCGGTTTTAACTTTTGCAATTATTTTGTTTACTATTTCCATAGTTCCCTCCATTTTTATTTTATTATACCCCAATTTGGTCCAGATTCATAGTCTACTTTATTAGGAACTTCAAGAGAAACTGCATGTTCCATTATGTCTTTTATTCTATCTGCATTGTCACTTACAGATATATCAAGTTCATCATGTACCTGGATGTGTGGAGTAATTTTTTCCTTATATAATTCTATCATTGCTTTTTTTGTCATATCTGCAGCTGATCCTTGTATTAATCTGTTTAAAGCTTTGTATGTAAAGGCACGTTTAATCCCTGGTCCGTGTTCCATGAGCGCTGCATCGTGAGGCAAAGCTTTATGAATTCCAAATTGATTAGGTTCCCACAAATGAAACCTGCACAGTCTTCCAAGTAAAGTTCTAATCTTACCTGAGTCTTGTGCTCTTCTCATTACAGCATCCATTAGTTGTTTAACAAATGGAACTTTGCCGTGATAATGTCTAAATAATTCTTCAGCTTTGTCTTTAGATACTCCTAGTTCTGCTTGTAATTTATTTTTACCCATACCATAAAACAGACCAAGATTTATAGTCTTGGCTTGTGATCTAGGTATCTCTGCCATGTCTGCTACGATAGTATGAAAATCTGCATCTCCCTCATGATACGCATTCAATACTTCGTCTACTCCATAGAGATTTTGTAAAGTTGCATAATGCACTACCAACCTAGGCTCTTGCTGAGAATAGTCAAAACAACCCCATGTATGGCCCTCCTCCGGCAAAAATAAGGACCTAATCCGTGGTCCAAGTTCCTTGTTCCGTGCTGGTATTTGCTGTAAATTTGGGTTCGAGTATGAGAATCTGCCTGTCACAGTTCCGCCATTATCTGATCTTAATTGGTTAATTTCTGCATGTATTCGTCCTTTAAAACTATGTTTTAATATGGTATCAATAAATGTGGTATGGGCCTTGTTAATTTCTCTGGCTCGGGCGATTCTTTTCACCAGTGGGTGGGGGTGATTTTGAAGAAAGTTTTTTGTAAATGATGGAGAATTTGTTTTTTCGGTTGAGTCATATGGTAGGTTTAGTTTTTCAAAAACTTGCGCAATGGATCTCGCTGCCCATATTTGTACATCTATTTGGGTTTCTTTTTTTACTAATTGTAGGCATTCTTTTTCTTCTTTATGTAATTCTTCTTTTAATTTGTGAGCTTGTTCTACGTCTACACGAACTCCTAAAAAACGCATATCAACTAGGCAGGGAAATAATTCTGTCTCTAAATCAAAAATAGATTGTATATCTTGGTGTAAAATTTCTTTCTTAAGTTCTTGCCAAAGTTCTAGAGTTAACTCAGCATCTTTTTCTGCATATGCGCCAACATAAATGGCAGGTAGTTTATACATTTCTGCTTTAGCGTCAACCCCCCAATCTTTTGCAGCTGCATATAAATCTGTTTCATTTTTACTTTTTCCAGTGTATCTTTTAGAACAATTGTTTAGGTCATAACGCATTTGATTTTCATCAACAAGGGCAGATGCAATCATCGTGTCCACTATTTTACCGTTAATACTTAAACCCAACGCGCGTATCCAACAAACGTCATACATGGCGTTGTGAAAAATTTTTGTTGCTGGTGTAGATAATACACCTTGAAACCATTTTAAAACTTTTTTACGGTCCATGTTACCACCACCTTCGTGGGCAATTGGATAATATCCAGACCAACCTTTAACAGCTACAGCTACTCCTGTTATATCTCCTCTATTAGTAACATTACCTGATCCCATCTTGGTTAAATCTGGATCTTTTGTTTCTAAGTCTATTGCTATTTCATCATGTTTAGATAAATCTGGAAATTCTGTTGGTGGTAGCCATTCAGTCTGTGGTTTAAAAAGTGGTACTTGCATTATTTGTTTTTTTCCTCTTCGTATTCTTTTTGTGTTTCTTCATTTGGATAATATACTTCAACAAAACAATAACACTTCGGACAACTCAAATTTGTTACCATAGAGTATGCCTCATTTTCTTCTTCAATATCATGATCACCTCCCCATATTAACTCTGTATTACAGTGCCAACAGTTCATTTAACTATGCCCCATGAATTTTTCTTTTCTTTTTTTATCTCTTTCACTTCTTCAGGATAGTCTCTATCAATCGCCATGTCAATATAATGTTTTGCTTTTAATAAATCTTCTTTTTGATTTTTCTGTTTGTGACGACATAAATATTTTATTGCGTTTCCTTCTGCAAACGGAATATTATTTTTGTTAATAAATTCTGATGGCTGAATGACCATAGATTTATAGTGGTCCCCGCCCACCTGCTTTTTATATATTTTGTCCTTCATTAGCTAACTCTTTAATTATTCTTTGTATAACATATTCTTTTCTTCTTGCTTTAACTTCTGGTCGTTGACCATATGCTTTGTCCCATGCTTTACCTTTAGGACTTTGTCTCCATCTTTTTCTTGCTCGTTTTCTGCTCTCAGCGTAGGGATGTGTCATACCTCTCCCATTGGAAATGCTTTATTTTCATCTTTAGGTCTTACAATATGTAAATGCTCTTTTGCTCTAGTTGCGCCTACATAAAATAGTCTATTTTCATCATCACGATTTCTTTCAAAAGATTTTTGAGTATTCATAGTAAGATCTGGTAATATAATTACATTATCTTCTTCTCCACCTTTAACACTATGAATAGTAGATAATTTAATTCGTGGTTCTTTGTTTAATTCCTCTCCGTTAGCTCTCATTTTTTTAATATAAGTAATTCTTTTAGAACCAGCATTGTCAAAACATTCATACCAAGTATTTTTAGTATTAAGTCCATGTCCTTGTGTTAATTGATCTATTCCGTAGAAAGATTCTTTAGATAAAGATTTTAATTTATTTTTTTCCCAATTAACTGAACTCATATATTGAGATATATTCATAATATCTTTATAATGTAATAATTGTCCTTTTCTTAAATGCTCCCAATTAAGTGCTGCTTCCTGAATTCCTTTTTCGTAAGACTTGTTAAATCTGTCTTCAAAATATAATCCTTTTTCCTTTAATACATCTTCCAAAGCTTTTAATTGATACCTTGTTCTAGTTAATACTAACCAGTTTCCTTTATTCATATTAATGTCTTCAAAATTCCAATACTTACTAATTTCTCCTTCATGTGCTTTTGGTTTCCACTCTTTGTGTAATCGGTTAGAGACTCTTTCTATAATCTTCATAGCATAGTCATGAATTTTTCTAGGTATCCTCATTGATTGAGTTAAATTTAAAATTTTTCCCTTTTGTGTAATAAAGGAATCTACATCCGCTCCTGCCCATCTAAATATTGCTTGATCATCATCACCTGCAATAAAAGAATCTTGTGTATTAAAACTATCAACCATATCCCATTGCATTCGAGATAGGTCCTGTGCTTCATCAACAAACACTACTTCAAACTTAGGAGACTTATCTGATTTAACAAAATCTAAAATCATGTCGTTATAATCTATAAGTCCATATTCTTTTTTGTATCTGTCTAGTTCATTAGCTATAATAATAAGTTTATCATATTCTAATTTTTGAGTATGTTCTTTTAAATTAAATTGTTGGTCTAGTGTAATGTTTCTTAATTTTGCAAGATTAATAATTCTTAAGTAATCACTTTTTGTAGTAAATAAACCAGTTTCTTCATCATCATAATCATTATAATCTATAGGTATTTGAATCTTTTTTCCTAGATCTTCATAATGCCTACGTTGCATAACATTTTCTTTATTAATTCCTAAACGTCTAAACGCTAATGAATGTAAAGTTCTAAAATATGGAAGATCATCTTCTGTTAAATTAAATTTTTTAACAGCTCTATCTTTTGCTTCATTCGCTGCTTTTCTAGTAAATGCAAAATAACCTACTTTATCTGGATCAGTTTCTTTTAAATAATCATCAACTTTATTTAAAAGAGTATGAGTTTTCCCAGTTCCTGGTGGTCCTAATACAATAGTTTTCAAAATGAATCTTTCGGCTTAAGTTGTTTTTGTTGATAAACTTTTTCTGGTTTTTCAAATGCATCTACTATCATTACACTTGGTCTTTTCTTACCAATATAAATTCTATCATCTTTACAACCACAATGTTGTATTAATAAATCTTGAGTAGTTTGATGTTTTTCTGGCCATTTTCTTCTTTGTAAATAACCATGAAAAAATTTGTTAAATATAAAATGATGTTTACCTTCTGATGTCCACACGTTTCCTAAAAATATTTCTTCTTTGTTTGTTGTTGCTGCTGAATCATTAGTACAATATTCTTCTAAATGATCTTTTAATTGTTCAATTAAAGATGATCCAATTGGTGCTTTTATAATTTCTACTCCTGCAAGTAACATATCGGTATATTTTTCAAATTCTTTTATAGTAATTCTTGGTGGTTTTTTATTTATTTGTTTTGCAACAGTTCTCCTAAACAATCTTTGTTCTAATAAAGAATCAATAGTATCTAACTTAACTCTTTCTCCATCTACATTAACCCAGTAATACGGTTCGTCTAATTCTACTTTCTGTAAATCACTCAGAGTAGGAAACACTGATTCCCCACCTATTCCAAATTTTCTAGTCTTGCATAATGATTTATCACAATGATTACACATTGGTTCTTCATTACATTTAAAACCCAAATCTTTTTTACTATGAAATTTTATTTTATCTTGAATAACCTTGTCTTCTAATGGCTCTACAAAGTGTGTATAATTAAATTGATTTATTTTTTTAGACCATTCTTCTGGCCATTTTCTTTTTGCATACTGAATAAATTGATAAATAACTCTATCTCTTCCATCATTTAATTTATCCTGTGTTAATGATTCTAAACAAGGAGGCCCGTCAGAAAATTCTGACTTAGGCCTCTCTACTTTTATGGAACCAACATCTAGTTGTTTTACATTATTATAGATTCCATAAAATTCTTCTAAATCTGCTGCTGTGCCATCAGCCTTAAATGCGTATCTTGTTGTATCATTACCATTAAAATATGGTAAGTTTAAAAAATTTCCTGTATCGTCTTTTGATTTTAATTCTATTTGTTTTGGAAAAACTTCCGCTCCTCCATAACCTAATATAGCACTAATAGATAAAAGTTTATCTCTTACTATTTTTGCTTCTACTGGAACTTCTGTAAATAAAAAAACATGAGCACCTCCCGATTTAGATCGGAATACTACTAATGGTAATTTTAAATTTTTAATTTTATTAATTAATTTTTTATGATCAAAACCTGCGTATGAGTCAATATCAATACAACCCCATCTACACTTGTTATCATCATTGATTGGAATAATACCTAGACTTGGTTCCTTACCTTGTAAATGAAAGGACCAATGGTCATCAGTGACCATTTCTCTTTGTACAAAAGACTTACCTCTTATCTTTTGTCCATCAGCATCTTTTTTGTCAACGTAAGTGACACCATGTGCTCGATCTAATCCTTGAAATATATTTTTAAATTTTTCTACAGACATAACTTTCAAAGTGGGCAGTTCCACTCTCGCTTTCCTGCCCACTACCTAGGATTCGGTTAGTACGGTGTACTTGAAGTTTCCTCTGATCCATGTTTCGCTTGAACTTCACCTTTACCTACTCGGTCAGCAAAGCCTTTTGCGATGTCATAGACTGATTTGTCTGTTACAGGACCAACTTTAGACACATCCCATCCAAACCATGTTCCTTTGTCATTCGACATTTGAACAGTTTTTAGATTATAAATGTGGC
>VTLG01005864.1_pt1 | contig 34513 bp, 50 predicted proteins | sample 4694571 | NCBI WGS metagenome assembly VTLG01 (sample SAMN12604809, study PRJNA352737) | marine metagenome | biome: ENVO:00000447; feature: ENVO:00000209|ENVO:00000569|ENVO:01000036; material: ENVO:00002151; isolation source: viral sequences binned using virsorter ...
TCCAAACTCCATTGTCATTAAATTCACCAAAACTGGTAACAGCTACTGCTGTCCCATCTACAAAATTAACTTCTGCAAGATAACCATCAAGATACATTGTGTTAGTGCCACCTCTACGACCTATAAAATGAGCTTGATTACCATTTCCATATAAATCTGTATTTACACTTGGATAAACTGCTGTTCCAAAACTTGTTTCTCTTACTCCGTTAACATATACTTTACATCTATCACCCTCAGTTCCATTAGTCGTGTCAAAAATTATGCACAAATGATACCATGCTGAATAATCTCTAAATAATCTATTTGTTATTAAATGTAAGTTATAACTACCATCTTGATAATCAGCTATTCTTAATTTATTTTCATCAGTTGAAATAAAAAATTGATGACCAGTTTCTTCTTCACTAGCAAATATACCATGACAGCAATCAGCCGCACTTGAACCTGTTTTCATATCAGAAAATTTTACCCAACAACTAAAAGTAAATGTCCTTGTACTACCAGAAGCCCCATGTGTTCTTGTTAAATAAGTAGTATCTCCATCATGGAATCTAAGTGAATTATCTATATCATAACCACTAGATAATGTGTTTGCGGGAAGAATTAAAGGCATTGATTATTGTTTCTTAGGAAATTCGCCTAGAGGTCTTGATGTTACTCCATCTGTTTCTGTATAAGTAAACAAAGTAGCAAGAGCATCAACATCACTAGCATTATCTATTTGAGTTTGCATAGAGTTACATTTTGTTCTAACGCTTGCTCTCCAAGTTTTCCAACCACTATTCATTGTACCGCCTGTTTCTTTTGCTTTAATAACTCGCCAATCACTAGAACTTAAAATATCTTCGCATTGATCATTTATCATTTCTTTTTTAATTGTTTTAAGACCTTTAATAACAACAACAGGGTCTAATTCAACGCCATCTTTATCTGTTGCATTTCTATCTGCTATTGCTTTAGCTGTTGCCGTCCCATAACTTGCGGTTACTTTATCAGCACTTGAATCGTAAGCTAATGTTTGATTTGTATTAATATAATATTCTTCATCTTTTTTATTCGTGTCATTATATTCTACCTCATATAAACCAATGGCTTTTTTTTCAGCTACAGTCCATAAAGAATAAATTTTAGTTGAATAACGAATATTATTAATAACTAATTTTCTAGGATTATTAAATGTTTGGGTAATGTTACCACTTTCTACTATTGCATACATATTTTAACTCTCACTTAAATTTAAAGTTCTACCAACCTCTTGCCATACAGCGCCATTATATCTAAATACATGGAGATCAGTCTTGCCATTTGTTGCTGTTTCAGTTGGTTCAGTTGAAGCGGCAAATTCAAAAACTGTATTCCATCCTATAGTATGTGATCCGTCAAAATTAATTTCTAAACAAATAAATGAACCTTCAACAGCATTAGTAGGAGCTGAAAAAGTCGTATTTTCTGTTGTTAAATGATAAGCGTTTGGTTTGGCTTGTACGTCCCAAGCAACCGCATTTGATGATGATGTTAATGCTTGTTGAGGAATATAAGCTAAATCATTAAATTTAATTTTGCCTGTGCCATTAGTAGTAATATCTATATCGCCATTTGCTCCATCAGTTATTGTTATATTTCCAGAATTAGTCCCTTTATTTGTATCTAAAATTAAATCATATGCTCCACTTGATGTTAATGTTGCGGAAGCTCCACCTGAACCAATAATTGTTTCACCAGAACCTTTTGGTTTTAAATGTAAATCAACATTTGTTTCACCACTTGCTCCTAAAATTGGTGGATTGCCTGTTGCTCCATTTGTTATTTCTAATTCATTAACTGCTGAAGCTGTTGTTTGAAATATTATTTGTTCATTATTATTTTCATCAGATATAAAGTGAGCATCATCAATTATTATGTTATGTGAATTTGTATCTAAGTTACCGCCAAGTTGAGGAGATGTATCAGAAACAATATCAAATGAAACTGTACTATCTATAAAATTAATTGTGTTTGCTGACGTATTGACAGTAGCAAATGATATATCATCTGAACCATCATAAAATTTAATGTCTAATGAATTAGAACCTGAATTTGTAGTGTCTAACCATATTGTACCAACAACTGCTGAACTAGGTCTTGATGTACCACTATGCATTGAATTTAATGCGGCTAAAATATTATTTAATTCTGTTCTAAAGGCTGAAAACCCTTGATTTGATAAACTTACGTCACTTACTTGGCTCATTATATATATTCCTTTTTATTAATTATCATGTCGTTAAAAAATCGCAATTTAGCCTAATCCATATCCTCTAGCCATATAATCAAATGTACGATTAACACCTGATCCTGAACTATTAAAAAATTGTATTGTAAAACCTGTAACAGCTTTATTACTTATTGTGTAAAAATCACCTGTTGCCATATTTTGAGCGGCAATTCCAATAGAAGGATTAGCATAAAATTTATTAGTGTATGTTATTGCTTTAGCACTTGTTGTACTTGCAATATCTTCGCCTGTTTCATCTCTTTTTTCCATATTAAGAGTAATGGATAAACCACTTACAAATGGAACAACTTTATTATTTTTGTTAGCTAAACGTAAACGAAATTTAAAATAACGTCCTTTATACGTTCCTGCTGAATTTAAATTATAATAAACAGTACAATCACCTAAACTTGTTTCTGAACTAGCTACTTGAATTTGTGCGGTTGCATTTGTTGGATCGTTACCATCAAAAGGAGCAGGCGCATCATCAAAATTTGTAAACCCTCGACCTGAATCAAATAAATCATAAGGATCTTCAATTTGATCTATTGTTATATTACTTGCAAAAGAACAATCATAAACAGCGCTTAAAGAAAATGAGTTAGCAAAACTATAAAATCCTTCATTATCAATATTAGCTGAAGAATAAGTTACATTAGATGTTGTATCAGTTCCGCCTAAATCAAAATCTCCACTAGGACTATCAAAATTTCCAACTGTGTCATCAAAATCAGTTATAGTATCTAACACAATAGAACTTGTACCTGATCTATCAGTTAATGCTACGTCACTATCAAAAGTACCTGCACTAATTGTTTCTGTAATTGTTTGAACAACTTTAAAAGCTTGCAGGCTTGCTATGTTAGAATAAATTATAGTTTCATTATTTGATTCATTACCAAGTTTATCAACTGCTTTAATTAAAAAAGCTCCTGTTCTTGCATTAACAGTAGTAGTAGTTCCTGAAGAACGAGGTACTTGCAGCCAATTTACTGATTTATTCCATTGTGAATTTGAGCTAACATTTTGATATCGTATTTCATAATAAGCAATATCTAAATCATCTACTGAATCCCAATTTAATTGCATTTGATTAGAACCCTGCATATTAACAGAAAAATTAACAACGTCACTTGGTGGTTCAGTTGCGCCAACAATTAATCTATTTGCTGTAACATAACTTGATGAAACGCCTAATGTGTTAATTGCTTTAGCTCTAACATTATAAGTTTTATCATCTAAAACATTTAGCATTTCATAATTTAATGAAACACCTTTAGCTACAACTTTAAAATCTGATTCTGTACTAAGCTTAGCTTCAACAATATAATATTGAATAAATTTATCTGTAGAAGCTCCAATAAGTATATTTAATCTTGTTAAAGCAACTCCTTCAGAATACTCAATTAGCTCGTCTGTTAATGTAATACTAGCGGGCGCTCCAACTGTAAATGGATTTGGCAACGTAGTATTAGGTGTGGTACTTTTAACAGGTTTACTACTCCAGGTATAAATTGAATCGTTATGTTCTATACAATTTAAATCAACTGTATGATCTTCGTTTAATCCCATACCTAAAACTCTAAATGTTTTAGCTGTCCAACTTGGTGAACTATGAGTTATTCCAATAATATCACCAATAGATATATTTGTTGCTTCCGCACTTGCTTTAATATCAACTTGTATAGCGTCCCTTGATCGTCTTAATATTATCTCCGCCATTTCTTGCGCTTGATAATAATTTGTAATTGTTTTTGAAAAATCAAAAAAACCTTCTAAAACTTTAGTATCTAAAGTTTTCATAGTAGCGTGACGATCAGCGCTTGCTTCTCCGCTATCATCAATAGGTGGAAACTGTACTGTGTTAGCCTGATAATTTTCGTCTGGATCAGTATAAGTAACTATAACTCTATTATATTTAGTATTTAATGTTTCACCTTTTATACTAATACCACCAATTATATCATCCTGAGTTAAAGTAACACTAGCTGAACCTGTTGTTTCAATGACTAAACTATATTTACCTGATGTATAAGGTAAAAATCCTCTACAACCATTAATTATAGCGCGCACGTTATCTAAAACTTTTGCTGATGTATCTATAACACCATTACAATCAAAAATATTTATAGCTGAACCGCTTGTATAGGGCGTAACATTTGTATCACAAACACCTGAAGCTGTATAAAAACTTGGAATATCAATTTGAGAAATTGCTAATCCTTTGCCGTATCTTTCATTAGTTAAATAATCTAATAAACACCATGCAGGATTAGTAGAAAAAGCTGATGTTTGAGCTACACTACTTGAATTATAAGCAACTACTTTTTTACCTTGTATGATTGCAGTTATATTTGGTATTTGTCCAAATACATCTTGATTCCAATTAAAACGAAAAGCTAAATAACATAAACCACTTAATTTATGATTTGATCCCCATGAACTAAGAGCAGTTAATGTTGAACTAGCTACTTGATTATCTGTTCCAAAAAAAGGCTGAACAATTATATCTGTAGTTGATTCTGTACTTGCTGATCCTCCAATAACAGATCTTAAACCTGTAGATGTTTGAGCTGTTCCGTGAGCATAAGCATTATCAACAATTAATTCTTTTTCATCTATATATATTTTTGAAATAGCGTTTATTTCGCCTTCACATAAAACAAAAGCAACATATAAATATTGATTATCTTCTCCTGATGTTTCAACAAATATTCTAGTTCCACCAATTTTGCGCGTTCCATAAACTATAGGTATAGAAGCATTAGAAGAAACTTTATTAAGTAAAACGCCTTTAGCATAATCTTCAGCTAAACTATCTCCAAAATCAGGAATTTCAGGCATTGGAAAAATCCAACTAATAGCCTGTTCAACTAAATCTATAACAGGTTGAACAAAAAAGTCATAAATTCTTTTTAAAACCATTACTCACGTCCCCATTTAATATTAGTTGTTATTAATGAAGCAAATTCAAAACCTTTATCTGTTGAAAAAAATCTTTGTTGAGAACTATTGTTAGTTTTACGTCCGTTCATTTTATCAAAATCAGCCCAATGACTAGCACATGATATAGCAACCTGACTTTCATTATTACTTTCAGTAATTGAATAAGATTCAGCTACACCACTCCATAAAATAAATGGATCAGATATTAAAGCATTAGAACTATTTAAATATCCTCTATTAATTGTAACTGTATCACCTGTTAAATTTTCAGATAACACTAAAGATATATATGTTTGGCTTGCGCCTTCTAAAATTAGTTTAATTGAATTTAAACTTGGATCGCTAGTTTCAGTTGTTGTATCTATAGATAATAAAGCGCCATTACCTAAATATGTATTACTATCATAAACAATATTAAAACTTGCATCAGTTAAATATACAGGCGTTGAAAAACCAATACTAACTAAATGAACAGGATTAATATTTTTAGTTGCTAATTCTGTTTGAACAGCACTAGTTAAACCTCTTGCCATTTAAATTGCCTCAATAACATCAAAACTATATTGAAATACTAAATCTGATCCTGATAAATCAACTGCTGTAAATTCTTGTATATCACTTGCTAAATAAACTGTTGCTACAACACTATCATAAGTAACAGCTTCATTATTACTTAAAGCTGTAGTCAATGGTGGTTCTATTGTAACTGTGGCTGCATTAGATGAACTTGTTACATCTGCAACCACCATGTATAATTTTGAATGATTAGCAAATTTAATAAAATCACCTGCTTTAAAACGTCCTGATCCATCAGCTCCAAATCCGTCCATAGCAATAGTTGTATCTGCAACACTATGCGCTCCGTTTACTAATACTGATCCTGTTTCATTACCTAAAGCATTAAAAGTAGTTGGTAGTGTAATTGTAAATGATTCTTTAGAAGATCTTTGTTTAATAATAAAAGCCATTACGTCTGCAAAATCAGATCGAGTTTGAGGAGGATAAGATAATTGAAATCTCCATTTTTGCCCGTCTATTTGTCTAACAAATCTTTTACCTGATATAGAATTATTAATTAATGTATTTTGTTCACTTGATACTTTTATTCCTGCAAAAGTTGTATCTGGTAATGATCCACTCATGCTAAAGCTCCTCTACCCTTTTCTCTTAAAGCGTCATTTACTAAATTAACAATTAAACCTCGTCTATTAACTAATAAATTATCAAAACCGCTAGCGTCTGTTGTTTCAACATTTATATTAACAACTGTATTACCGCCCATACCTGCAAGTTTATTATTTGGAATTACGGAACTTGTTCTATTTGGTATAATTAATTCTGCTCCCTTTTCTCCTACAACATAAGGCTTGCCTGCTTGTGCTGTTCCGCCCTGAGCTAAGAAACCACCAAAAATAGTACCCATACCTGTCAATGCTATTGCTTTTTTAAATGCAAATATAATAGCCATTTTACTTGCTACCGCTACTAAATCTGCAATTACTGATCTTGCAAAACTTTCAAATTCAAATTTACCTGTTTTTACAAAATCGGATATTGCAGTTTCAAAATTTTTAAAAGCTTTTTTACCTGCGTTTTCAAATTGTGTCATAACATCTAAACTATCTGTTACTGTACTTGCAAAACCTTTTTGAAAACCAACAAAAGCATCTTTAAATATTAATTTAAATCTATCACCTAAAGTTAAAGCCGCGCCTGATACACCATCTACGCCTGTTTCTAAATCACTAGCCGCGTCTGTAGTTTTAATTATATCAGCTTTTATACCTTTTAATATACTTTGTAATTCAGTTGTATCTAATCTTCCAAAATGTATTGCCTCAAATTGTTCATTAAAAGCATCAACACCTTCTTTAACTAATATATCTAAACTACCTAATACTTTTCCTAAATTTGCTAAAAATTCAGTTAATTCTATTACGTTATTAATAAAAACTTCTAATGCTTGTACGCCCTCTATTGCAAATTGTATAATGCTTTGTGCGGCATTTAAAGAAAATAGTTCTATAGAGCTACCCGCTTTATTAAATTGATCTAAAAGTTTATCTCGTATTTGTTCAGTTAGTTTTGTAAAAGCGGGCGCTAATGCTCCTACTATGTTATCGCGTAAACCTGTAAACATAAATTTTAATCTTGTGACACTATCATTAAAATTTTCAACGCCTTTAATTGTTTTTCTACTTAAATTATTTCCAAATAAATCAGCTTCTTCTCGAAACTTTTGCATTTGCGCACTACCACCTTCTAATGCAGGTAGTAATTCTGTAGCTCGACCACCTAATAATTTATAGGCAATAGCTGTTTTCATTGTGCCGTCTGGTATTTCATCTAACTTATCTGCTATTAAACCCATAATAGCCATAGTGTCATTTTGAATAGGTAATAAATCTGCTTGTGAAATACCTAATGCTTTAAATCCGTCTAATGCTTCACCCGTTCCTTTAACAAGAAAATCAAATACACCTTTAGAAACTTGCCTTGATGCTTTTGCAAATGTTTGTAATTCAACACCTCCAATAGCTGACGCTAATCGCATAGCTTGTAAATCTTTTGTGGCTATACCGAGTACCTTAGACATCTTACCTAAGTTATCTATTGAGCTTAAAGATGATTTAACTAATAAACCAATACCCGCTACACCTACTAAACCAACTATTGCTGTTTTAAAACTAAACATAGCTTTAACAACACCTTTTAAAGATCGTCCTAACATAGCGAACGCCTTTTTGGTTTTATCCATAGCAGTAATCTTGAAACTTAAACCTTTACTTGCGACCATGTTTTAAATTCTCTCTTTTTTGTTTTTTATCTAAATATGAAAAGTAACCTAACCAAAGGTTAAATTCTTCATTTGTTATTTCTAAAATTTCGCCTACTGTTTTATGTAAGCGATCCGCTAAGGCGATTATATTTTCTGTAAACGGATCGCTACTTATTTTTTTTCAAATTCTTCAGGACTTGTACCTTCAACAATTTTTGATCCAACCTCTAAAATAATATCTGAATCATAACGTGTCATAAAATCAGGTTCATCAAATTGATCCCATATCTTTTTATACTCGTCCCCGTTTTTTTCATGTGCTTTAATTATAATAGCATAAACCATAGCTTTAAATTCACTTTTTTGATAACGTTTATAAAGTTGTTCTTTTTCTGCTAAAGTAAAAGGTTTAAAATAAAGTATAATTGGTTTGTTATCTTTATCTTTCCATTTTTCTACTGTTATTTGTTGCCATTTTTTTGAAATGGTTGCAAATTGTTGTACTGCTATATCTTTAATAGACATAAAATCCTAACTGTTATTATACTGTTGTTCGAGTTAAAACGCCTGTCCCTTGTAAAGTAAAAGATGTTTTTATCATATCATCTAAAACTATAGGTGTTGATTCACCTGTTACTATTGCGCTTCCGCTCCAATAATAATCGCCTGAATCTGCTCCTTCAGGATATAATTTTAATGCAACTGTACTACCAACTGTTAAAGCTAATTGTCCTGAGGAATCTGTTTCATCAAAATTTGTATCTATGCTTGCCGTCCAACTTGTTCTACCTGCTACATATTCTCTAGCTGTTGAACCTAAATTAGATCGTTCTATTACATCTCCTGTAGTGTCTAAAGAAAAACCTGTAACACTACCAACTGCATTTGTGCCGAGCTTAACTACGCCCGCTTGTCCCGTGTGGTTTGCCATAATAATTTACTCCTTTTATGGTTTGTTAATTTTTTTATCGTCTTTTTTTGGTTGTGCCGATTTCTCTTTTAATTTCCAACCTTGCTTTAAAAGATTTTCAACCTCATAATCAAAAACCTCTTTCTCAGTACCACCATCAGATGATACTAAAACTTTTCTATTTGTTCCCATGTTAATATTCCTTATGTTGCTGTTTCAACGTCATTTTCTTTAACCATATAAGAAATGACATATTGAATTGTCATAACACCTGCTTTTGATTGTCCGTCTGAATTAAAATCAGTATCAATATCTTCTAAACGTACATCTTTAGCGTTACCATTCATTGTAAGATCGCCACTAATAGCTTCCTCAACCTCTTTAGCTATTGTATCAAATGTATCTTCTAAACTTGAAGTTGCTTTTGCATGAGCTTCAATAACTATATTTAAATTTCTAAGTTGAGTTCTATTAGGTTTTAAATCTGCATATTCGATTTCTTCATTAGGCGCATAAACTAATAATGCGGGTAATTCTGCTGATGTTAAAGGATATATACGCGAATCAAATACGCGTGAACCTGTTGTAGTTAAACCTGTTACATCAGTTACAACTCGTTCTCTAATTGTTTGTCTTACATGAGCCATTTATACCTCTATAATTAATTCTGACATTCCTGTACCATCAGGTCTAATTTCTCTAATTTTATAAGCTACTGAATTAATGGTTATTGTATCTCCAAAACTAGCGCCTGAAACGTCTGAGGTTTTACAAATAAAACGAGTAACAGTATATCCAATCCCTGCTTCAAGACCTCCATCTGATTCAATAAATTCATTATCAAAAATTCCTGATATACTATTACTATCAAATGTTGCTGTAACTCCAAAATCATTTGAATTAACAATAGCCGATAAATCAGTTGCAGTTTCTACAGCCATTTAATTACTCCTCAATTTCTTCTTCATCAAGATCGTTTAAATCAAAATCGTCCTGATCGTCCTCGTCATCATTATCTATTTCTAACAATTCTTTTATAGATTCAAGTTCAACTTTTATTTCGTCAATTTGATCTTCTAATTGTTCTATTTTATTTTTATCTTGGCTCATTATCTTTTTGATCTTTTCTTATCTAAATCTTTTTCTCTTGAATCAGGTTTATTATTTTCAGAATGAGGTTTTGCTTTACCGCTTCCAATTAATTCTTTAGCTAATGCTTCATCAACATCAACTACACTACCAACATCTTTATGTTCCATTTTGATAGCAACGCCTTTAGTGATTTTTATTTTCATTTTGTATTTCCTTATTTATAAATTTAAGCAGCTCTTTATTTAATAAAAGCTCCGTTACTCCGTTACTCATAGCATTAACTATTTGTTCTTCATTGGAATCTTTATCTAAGCCGTAAGCGTAATAAATGGCATGGCAAAGCTCATGTAAAATTATATTAATACTTTGAGCGCCTTTGCCATTGGCTAAATCTTTATCAAGGATAATTTTATTATCCCTACTTAGATATGCTCCCTGATATTCTTCGTTTACTATTTCACTATCAGCTAAAACAATTTTTAGCTTAAAATGTCCTAATTGAAGAATATGAGGCAACATATTAAAAATTTTTCTTTCATATTTAAACGCTGAGAGGTTTTAAGGCTAAGGGAGGTATGTTTATACCCCCCTTAAAAAGCCTAAGAACTAAACTTAGCCTATGTAGTCTAAACAAGCTCCAAATGATTGAGCGTGTCTAACTGCAATATCAACATCATAAAAAGACGCAATTCTTGTAGCGCCTGTAGTTGATAATGAGTAAGGATCAACCTGAACATCTAAGTTACCCCATTCACCAATAATAAGATCATTGAAATTACCAAAGATTAATGGAGATGAAGCTGATTGGTTTCCTTTAGTTAAGTCATCAGGTAACTGACTTGTACTGTATAATTTATAACCCATTAAATTATCTTGGGTATTCATTATCATTACTGAATCAGTTGATGATACTTTTGCAGTTTGCATTAATTTAGAAACAATCTTAGGAGTTGTAAAGAAAGCTAAAGCTCCCATGTCTGCTGAATCTGTAGCTACAGTTTCCCAGACCTCTACAACGCTCGCCCATGTTGGCGCGCCTCCGTTTGTTCCTATTGCAACTGAACCAATACCACTTGTTGCTGTGATACCTGTTGGTTGGTTAGACGAACCTGTTCCAACTAATGCGCCTTTATCAACTGCTGTTGCCAAAGATTTAACAATGTCATTTCTAACAATTTGATCAATGTTTGGTGTTGCTTGATGCATTAAGTGTCTGCTTATATCAACATAAGCTGAAACTGTTTTTGGATTCATAGTTACTTGTCTATAAGTTGGCGCTCCTTCAGTTGGCGCTCCGTTTTCTGCAACCCAATAAGCCGTAGTAACAGCGTTCATAGAAGGAATAGCAACGTCACCTACAAGTCCTGAAAGAACTGTTGCGCCTGCTTCTCTTACATAAGAACGTGAACGTAAAGCTTCAATAAAGTTACCTGCTAATAAATCAGTAGCTACTAAATTTCCACCTGCTGTTGCTGAGCCTTGAGTTAAATCTCTTTTACCCCATGATATGTCACTAGGTACAAAAAGACCTCTAGCTTGTTTGCCGTTTTGTTTTGAAATAGTATCTGAAACCTCTTTCTCAAAACCTGCGTCAGACCAATCTCCCGTAGCCATAGCTTTAATACCACGCGCTAAAGAATATTCTTTTGATTCATCTTTTGATAAACCAACCTCGTCTTGCGGCTTTTCTAAAGGCTTAGAATTTCCAATAGCCTCTAATACTTGTCCTCTAAAATCAGCTAAAGATACTCCATCATTAACTGCTTTATCAGATAGCTCTTTTTTATTGTGTCGCGCGCCTAACTCTTGAATATCACGGATTCTTTTTGTTTCGTCCGATCTAGCCTGAGCTTGAACTTTAGCAACATCAACTTTAGGAGCTTCTTCTTTTTTTTCTATGTTATTTTCCATAGTTTTAGTTTCCTCTCTTTGTTGAGTTATAATTACTTTGTTTGTTTCATTACTTGTTCTACCAATCCCAACGCTTGCGCTTTGATCAGCAGGTATTGAAACAACGCTTATTTCTAAAGGCGACCAATCGCGAACAATAAAAGTATCCCTCTTTCCTTCACTCTTTGATTGTCTTTCCATTTTGTTAATTTGGTAGCCCACAGAAATATTACTGCGTATTCCGTCCTTAACGTCTTGATAGATTTCGTTAGCTAGTTCACTTTTCCCAAAACGAACACTAGCCCGCCCAACGCGGTCTTTATCTATACTAACTCTTTCTATTACTCCGATTTGTTTGGTCATATCGTGATCTAACAATAAAGGAGATCGTCCACTATCCATAAAATCGGTATCTACTGAACTTTCAGCATGATCTAAAACCTCAAAACCAAAACTACGTTCTACAGGTTGCTCACTACTAAAAGCTAAATCTACTGTTCTTTTTTCATCATTAATTTTACGTTCTGTTGCTAATCTAAATTGTCTTGATAGATTAGTTTCATGTAATCCTGATAAATCTATTTCGCGTTCAATTATTTTTTCTTCTTCTTTAACGCTTATGTCTTTTTTTTCTTCATCATCATCATATTCTTTTTCAGTTGTAATTTCTGATTTACCAAATTTAATTGTAACCGATTCATCATCTTCAACAATTTCCTGAATATGTCTTGACGATTTATCTTCTTCTTTATTTAATTTCTTCGTCATTTTCTTCTTCCTCACTATTATTTGTTCTTGATCCAAATGGTTCAAATTGTATTTCAATCCCGTATTCTTTAGCTAATTCTTTCTCACGCTGAATAGATTCAAATAACGTTTCAACGTCACGTCCATAATTAGACGCTACATCTTGCATTGAAATAAATCCCATTTGTATTGCTTCTTTTTGTGCTTGAACCTCTTTTAAAGGATCAATCCAAGTAAATGATCTTGGAAACCAAACAGGTCTGTTAAATTTTAAATACTTGCTTGCAGGTAATGGCACGCCACTAGAACCTGATAATGCGCCTTTTAATAAAGCCATATCTAACCAAGTAGAAAAAACTTTTGTGTGAAACATAGAAATAATACGGCTTTGTTCTAAATAATAAAAGTCGCGTTCTTCTAATGCTCCCTGTCTTAAACTAGAATAATTTACACTCTCTAAATCACTCGCTAAAGAATTATATGAAACTCCAAGAGAACAAGCTATTGAACGTAAAACTGTTTTAGTAAAATCTGTAAATGCACTTGATGGGTGTTGAGGATCAAATGTTTTAAAATCTACGCCTTGCGGTAATTGTTCAAATGTACCCGCTTCCGCGTTCATAATCATATTGTTTGTATTAGTTGTATCTTCACCTAAATATTCGTCACCTGTTGAACTTGTAAAGAAACCCATTTTACTTGCGCTTACTCTACTTGCAACTAACTCAGCCTCTAAATAACCATCTAACATTTTAAGATTAGTCATAGCAGGCGTTAAAGGTGGTACGCCTCTAGTTTGATTTGGAAATTGATGATTATAAAAATGTATTATTTGATCAGCAGGTATAACATTATAATTATCTGTACCATGAGCAGCCATACCATTTTTATTTGGGTGTTCTTTAAATAGATAGTAATTTATAGGTTTACCAAAACTATCTTTTTCTACTCCCATAACAATTTCGTTTTTACCTTTTGATTTAGGTCTATTTAGTTTGTGATCTAAATAATCTGAATCCATAAACTCTAAAGCAAAACCATAATCATTTTCATAATTACGAATTAATCTTATTAAAACTTCTCCGTCCCTTGCATATGTTTCAGCTAACAATCTTTGACAAGCTATCCAATTTAATTTGCCATCAACAGTTGGTGAACCATTACCCCAATCTTTAAAACGATTTTCAATTATAGTATTAGCGCCTCTATCAAATTTACCTGAATCATCTTTTGCTCTATTCTGTAATGTTACACCATTAGCGCCAATAGTATTAACAACATAAACTTGAATAAACTTTCTAGCATAAGGATTATTTCTTGCTAAATTTCTAGCTCTATCTCTTAATGTTTGTAATGAGCTTTTTAATATTTCGTCCTCAGGCTTAGAGTTTGTAACAAAATCATTTATTAATCTTGTATATTGACTAGCCTTATAATTTCTTTTTTGTTTTTTTTTAAAAATATCAAATATACCCATGACTAAAACCTATCAAAATATTCTTTGTGAGGATCAGTTTGACCAAAACGAGCTTTAATAATATTCCCTGAACCTTCACCATTTTTAATACGTTCTTTTTTAATTTCTTTATTATATTCTCGTCTGTAATAATCCCGCCAATCTGTTAACTCTAATGGTGACATTTTAGCTAAAGATCTACCTGCAATAGAATAAGACATAACGTCAGCATCTGCTCTATTCTCTAAAACACTTTCAATCTTATCAAGCATTATTTTAGCGTGTGTTCTTGTATCGCCTGTATCAGCAAATAAATTATCCTTAACCTCAATCGTTCCTTCATCTACTGTTATTGTTTCTGAGTTAGATGTTTGTGTTACTCTTATTGCCCAAGTATAAGTTCCAACTGTATAATTAGCTGTTGCTGAATTATCTAAAGTAAAAATATAATCATCTCCATCTTCAGACGCGGTTACACTAAATGTTGTTGATCCGTTTGATTGTAGTCTTGCTGAAAAACTAATGCTGTGTGTACTTGTTGGATAATTACTACTAATATCTTGTCTTTTCCAAATAACAGTATCGCCCTTTTTAAATTCTTTAGGCTCTTTAGTTTCGTATTCGGTTAATTTGTTACTCATTTATTTTTTCCTTCTTTATTTGCGCCAACTGTTAGCAAAGTTAGGACGTAATCTCTTTTTGGTTAATTGTTTTCCTTGTTCTTCTTTAGAAAAGGTTGTTGATCTCATGTCTAAACGATCAGCTAATTTATTAATATCTGTATTAAGAGCTGTAAAACTAGCTATGGCATAAACTCGGCAATCTAACGCTTCGTTTCTTGGTCTTATTTTTATCCATTCTCTTTTAGCAAAACCCTTATGATATCTTGTTACAATTTTCTCAGCCGTTAATTGTAAAAAATATTCTTGATCATAGTCTAATGGAAAATGACAATAGCCCGATCCTTCGTCTTGTATTTTTAAACGTGAATAAATTAATTCCTTTGTTGTATCTACTCCAACAGGAAATAAAGGTATTTTAGCAATATTATTTTTTGTTGGTCGTCCTAATATTGGCTTGCCTGATCCTGATACACCTTTAATTGCATAAATACGTTTAGCAAATCTAGGCTTACAAAACTGATAAACATTTTGTGTATGTGCGCCTGAATCAATACAAGCTGAACTAATTCTTAATTCTACGCCACTATCTGTTTTAAATGTTTTATTTAATAATGTGTCTAATTGTGTCCATAAGTTAGGGCTTGTTGGATCACCATAAATAACATTATATTCTAAACTCCAACTTTCTTCATTACGTCCAATTCCTAATATTTCCATTTCAATACGATTGTCTTGAACATCAACGCCTGCAACTATAACAGCTACACCACTTGGAATATTACCTGATCCCTTTTCGTACTTTTCGCGTCTTTCAAATAAATTCATATTATCAACTTGCTCGCCCGCGTCCTCCCATGATTCAGCTAAGTAAGTATTTGTAAACACTCGTAAAGTTTCAGGTAGTTTTCTAGCTTGATAAAATTCTATTGCTCCGTCTTTTAAACTTGTCCAACCTGAATATAATCCTGATAAATGAAAACCTGCAATACCATTAAATTTTTTACTAGCTATCCATTTACCTTTTCTAATTGATCTAAGTCTATCCGCGTCTGTCCATTCATATTCACATTTGTTGCAAACATAAACGGCTGTTTCTGGTTGTCCCTTTTCCCATTTAACATTAGACCATTTTAATTCTTGGTATGTTTCACAATCAGGGCAAGGTACATGATATTTACGTTGATCGCTTTGATTATAACTAGCTTCAATTCTACTTGCGCCTTTAACAGTTGGCGTTGATGTCATAACAAATTTACGATTATAAAATGTTGCTGATCGCTTTCTTGCTAAACTAACAGGATCACCTTCCGCTCCACTACTCATTGGAAACCTATCGCACTCATCAATTAAAACTATTCTAATTGGTCTGCTTGCAAGTGAACTAGGCGAATTAGAACCACACATTGTTAAATGACCACCTGAGAATTCTTTGTGCATTATTGTATTGCCTGAATCTCTACTACGCGGATCGCGAACTAAGTTATTTAAAATAGGTGTATCGCGTAACATTGGCGTAACTCTATCTTTACTAAATGCGCCTGCCATATCTAAAGTTGGTTGAACAACTAAAATAGGACTTGGTTCATGTTGTATAAAATAACCAAGTGTATTTAATAATATTTCTGTCTTACCGCATTGAGAAGCAGTCATAACAATAACTTGATCATTACTTGGATCGCTAATAGCATCCATAATACCGCGTTGATATTCTGCTCTTGCTGTAATCCAACGTCCCGCCTCAGCACTTGCCTCAGGGCTAAGATGTCTATTAAGATCAGCCCATTTACTTATTGTTAGTGGCGGTGGTGGTTTGAACCTGTTTAGGCTCTTGTATATTACTTTCTGTAATTTCTGTTTCGCTGTTGTCGTTGAGTTGTATGTCATATTTAGCTAATTCTTCTAAAGCCTCGTTAATATTATCAACTAAATATTCTTTAATTACTTTTTGATCTGTTTCTGCTGATAACAAAGGGCTTAACTTTGTCGGTATTGATAAAAGTTTGGATTTAGCCGTTGTAATTATATTAGTCATTAATAGTTCAACATCTTCTAATGCTATTGCTTCGCCTTTAGCTTTTGCTGATTCAATTTCTGTTAGCTCAGCTTCAGCTTGTAGTTTTCTTCTACGCGCTTCTTCTAAATTAACAACTTGTCCTGTTTCTTTTTTTAACTTGTCTATAACATCAACTAATAAATATTCTTTTCTATTACCTGATTGTTTAATTGGTTCAACGCGTCCTAATATTAATCCTAGTTTACGTCTATCCATACCAAGCTCAGTAGCAATCGCACTAGGCGACCATGTTTTAGGAATCGTACTCATATTTTTAAAAGTGTATATTATCTTATTGTGTATATATTTATTTACACATTATTTTTAATTAATTTATGTCTGATTTTTGGCTGTTTCCTGTCATTATTTAACTATGTCATTGAGAGCTGCTAATATCCAGGATTCCCTATTGTATATATATACTAAAAGTGTATAGTAGGTTAAACATTAAAACAAAGGAGCGATCAAATGAAACCACAAAACAAAAAATTTAAAACTTGGTTAAAAAAAGAATTATATTTTTGGTTAAGATCAAAAGGTGTTAATTCAACTGCTAATGAAAAATTAGTTTTTATTATGCAACAAAAAAAATATTATATAACACATAGAAAATAGGAGCGATCAAATGATTATTGTTAAACAACTTAAAAATAAAAACTTAGTAAGAGAAGATTGGTTAAATCTTTTAGATGATTTAGAAGATCAACTATATTTATTTAAAAAAGGAGCTAAACTTACTCCTGAACTATATGCACATTATGGTAATGTTGCTGAAATTAATTGTAACGAATTACATGAAGCTTGGGTTATTATGAATCGTAATAGTTTTGAGGATCAATTAAAAATAACTTATCTTGCTCCTTCTCATTCATTAAGTGTTGGAGATATTCTTGTTAAAGATAATGTTGAATATGTTGTTGGTGTAATTGGTTTTCCTAAGTTAAATAAAGATTTAACTACTGAATTTCCTATAGGACGCATTCAACATATGAAACAATTAGGTAATAAAAATGACTAATAGACAACTTAAAACTTTAATTAACAAGATCGGGTTATCACAATCCGATCTTGCGCGTTTAATTTATAATACTGATAAATTAACACAACCAATGAGAACAGTTACTAGCCGTTATCTTACGGGCGCTGTTAATGTTCCTGTTTGGTTACCTGTTATATTAAGGTTATATATTCAAGCTAATAAAATTAAAATTAAATAGTAAATTATTACATTAAACAAATGGGCGGTTAATTACCGCCCTTTTTTTTTGCTTTATCACTACTGAGGTTAGTAGTGTTACCTAAGAAATTTGCAATCTTTCTTAACTTTTCAACTTGTTCTTTTGTAAGTGAATCCTTAATTGTGATCCGCCCTCTTGGTCTTTTTGTTTTTGGTGGCATAAAATAATTTTCTGTCGCTAACAATTAATCGCAGTCGCGCGTTACCCTCGATTAAAACTCTAGCAAGTACCTTTGTAAATGCTAGATTTTGGCTGTAGATAAAGCTTTATTAAGTCTATTTGAAAATCGTTTACCACTTAATCGTTTAACAATACGACTAGAGCTTTCATAAAATTTTAAATGCTTTGGTACATTTGCTGAGCGTACTAAATTATATAATATCTTACCTTTTAAATCTTTTATTCTTTTCTTATCTTTAGTAACAAATGCTTTACCTGAATTAACTAAAGCTCTTGGGTGTAACCTTTGATAGCTTGCTCTTGATTTTAATTTACCTTTTGTTTCTGTTGTTGGTACTGCTAATTGTCCTGAGCGTGGCTGCTTAAGTCCGCCTTCTTGTTGTCTAACTAAATACTCTAAACCTTTACTATCAAATACCTCAGATACTAAATTAGTTTTCTTTGCAAATTTCTTTCTAAGTATTCCTCTTGCAAATCTCTCAGCTCTTTTTGTATCTTCAAATGCTTCAGGAAATGCACGTTTAATAGCGTTATTTCTAACGTCATTAGCTAAGTCATTAAGCATACCTGCTGTTGCAAATGGGATTTGTTTACGTTGAAACTTATTTAAACGCTTAGTAAATTTCTTTATGTTACTTTTAATTTTTATTTGCATTATCTTTTGTAAATATTCTTTTGAGCGAACAGATACATTGATTGTTTTTATATTGATCTTTTTGCATTACTAACTTTACTAATGCTTTTCTTAACACTCTTATTCTGTTTGCTTGAAGTTCGTTTTGTTTTTTTAATTCTTCTAAGGTAGTCATTTAAAGCCTTTGTAATATGCTCTAAAGCTTGCTGTGTGTTATCTAAACTTATTTTAACATTATTGTGTGCTACTAATAAATGAGTTAAATTGTTGTCATATATTATTTCAATGTCTTGCTCAGATAAATTTAGTTTAGTTTTTCTGGTAATGTTTCTGCTCCCCATAATAACATTTGAACGTTATAAAAATTTTCTGCTTCATCTTGATTAGTAAAACCTGTGAACGTCATAGTTACTTTATTATCTGTTCTTTTTATCTCACAAGTAATATCATTATTAATTTCATTATTTATGTCTGTTGTAATAAATTTGTTAGGCATTGTGTTAGGCATATGTTTTTTTATAATATTTTTGTCTTAAATTTAGCCCTGAGAGGCTTTGTAGAGTAGTCCGTGTATGATTGTTTAACTATAAAAAAGCGGGTAGGAGCGATCAAACTACATACCCGCATTTTATTAATTACATGAACTTTTGTTTTTTTTATATAATCTAGGAGGAAATATATGAATAAAAGAAGGATAACTATTTGTTGTTCCAACAATTCATGCAATCATATATAGAATTACTATATCGAGGGAAAATCGCAACTTAACCTACAACTTATAGTGTTTAATTAAACAATCTAATCCGCGCCTTAATAAAACAGTATTACCTTTTCCAACTGTTTTGTCATAAATAACACAATCAGCAACTATCTTTCTTTCTTTAATTGGTATTGAATTGAGAGCATAAATAACACCTCTATTATGAACTTTAGGAGTAGTTATAGTATTTGATCTTCCTGTTCCTGATAAAAAACGTGAATAATCTATTGCTTTAGCTTGCCCTCTTATATTCTTACAAGCTTGTCTTAATTGATCGCCTGCTTGCCAACGCTTATAAGCATAACCTTTAAGTTCCTCCGTTGATCCTTTATCTCTTTTGTCATTAAGTAAGCCGCGCGTCCAATACCAATCTAATTGCTCACCATCTTGATATATTTTTATAAAGTCACCTGCTTTATTGCTATTTTGTATCCATTTCCATGAACGCTTACCATCTTGATACGTTTTCCAAGTATTAAAACTAATTGTTTTTTTTTGTTTTTGTTTCAATGATTTTTCTATTTTTAAAAATATACTCAATTATTTTACCTGTATTATGCAAAATCTCAACTGATCCATCTAATGTAGCAAAATAAACACTTGATCCTGAAAACCCATTAATATTTTTAATATCTTTAATTCCTGCTTTATGTAAACTTTCTATATTTATATCTCTTGGTTTTGATATCTCAACTTTATAATCTATTTGAAATAATTTAGCCTCTAACCAATAAAATATATTTTTATAAGATTTATTTATATTCTTATGGTGAGAAACATAATCATTATAACGCTCAGCTAACATCATGCATTGAATAGATAAATCAGGATTAATTTGATTAAATGCTCTTATTTTAAGTAATCTATTATATTCGTCTGAGGCTTTTTGCAGATCTCCAACATCTTTTTTATCTTTTATACCTGATAAAAACGAATTAAAAAAACCACCACTATTCTTATAGTAAGAATTATAATTAGAATTAGAATTAGAATTAGACTTTTTGTTTTTTTCTATATCTAATTTATCTTGGTTTTCAGCCTTGTTCTCAAATTGTTCTACCTCTTTATAACCCTCACTTAACCCCTTACTTGACCTAGTAATACGTCTATACTTAGCGTTTAAAGTTTCTTGATGAATACGATTATCTTTAACACTTAAAAAACCTTCAGCAAATAATGTAGGCTTTAATGATCTATATGTTTTAATATGTACCCTTAATAAATCAGCTACCCACTTATCATCATTTGGTATTCCCTGCCCTTTATGTCGCCATAGTTCATTTAATATAATATCGTAAGCTCCTCGTTCAGCTAATTCAAATCTCCAAGTAGCCGTATCAATATCATTAACTGCTAATGGTAAAAAAGGTATTTTAGGCATAAAAACCTGTAATACGTCTTAATATTTTATCTAATGTAAATTGCATTTTATTATTACTTTCAAAATTAGAAATAATACCCATGTTTTTAGCTGTTTTAACTTTAGCCATTTTTTCTAATAAATATTCAGGATCAATATCTGCAAAAAAACACAATATATTAAAATCTTCTTTGTAATGTTCGAGATAAAAAACTGCTCTTGAATAATGTAATTCCTGAGTATCATTTACAGGTTTTCTATGTATATCCCAGAAAAGCTGATAAAGAACACCACGCCATAATTTACGATAAGCCTTAGTTTCAATATCTTCTTCTTCAATATAATCAAAAAATAGCTCATTATTATTTAAAACCATTAATCATAATATCATTATATTATCAATGTTATCAATTAATGATAATAGTTATAAAAATTTAATAATGTTAATAAAGTTATAATTTTAACTTTAACTATGGTTTTTTTTTAGATAAAATTAATCAATGATAAAGATATATAACAATATTTTAAATTTAGATTGGTTCTCTTATAATTTTTGTTTTAGAATTAATTATAAATTTTGGATATCTTTTATTGTTGTTTTTTTTATTAATTTTTTTAAGCTTTTAATCATAATTAAAGAAAGCTTACGACATCCGCCTGAATCACAGGTTGCGAGTTATCTATAAAACTCGGTAATAATTATATGGACGAAAAAGTTCTAATTAACAGAATTAAAATCAAGCAAGTTGAGGATAATAATTCAATGAAATCAAATAATGTAATAAAAACTAACATTATTAATTTAGCTGAAAAGAAAAAAATTAAGCATAATCAAATTGCTAAACATTTAAATATGCAACCATCTAATTTTAGTAGAGCATTAAAAAGTGATTCCACAAATTTTACTGATGAACAACTAAATGAAATTGCTAAATTTCTTAATGTAAACGCTAAACTATTTTTAAATGATTTTACTTATGTAAAAATTGTAGCTCAAAAATTACATACAAAAAAAGGTATTGCGGGACATAATATTGAATGGTTTTATCCGTATGATGAATATGAATATTTACAATGTTCGCCCGCTATAAAAGAATTTATTGAACAAGGTTATAATGATACTGAAGAAGCTAAATTAGGCGCTATTAAAATTGCACAAAATATTAAATGGAATTTAGATAATCCTAATTTATTTTTTGAAGGTAATTCAGTAAACAATCAATATTGGATCATTGATAGCAATAGACGTACAGTTAAAGAAGATTGTCACGGCTATATGTGTATTATTTCAGCGCAAAGAGATAATAATGTAAATGAAACTTTTGTTGCTGAGGTAACTCTTAAAGATGATTATGTTATTTGTGAGCCTTATTACCCAAAATATCCTGAATATAAGATACCAAAAGATAAAATTAACCTTTGTTCACCAATATTTTTAAGAACTATGCACAAAAATATAGTTAAAAAATCTAAAGAAATATGGGATAAATTAGATTTTAGCTAACATTACTATTATTATTCACAGATAAACTCTTATATTTTTATTCATTTTTTATAAAAATTATCATATTTTGATAATTGTTATCAGGATAAGCTTGGTAACTAAGTTTGAGAAAACGCTGTGTGTATGGTGGTTAATTTGTCTAAGTCCATTAACCATCATGCACTTTAAATTATGAATGAAATACAATTTTATAACTTAACAAACGAAGAAAAAAATAACTTCGATAAAGCTATTGCTTCTTATAAAAGAATTGAAAACATTATTGAAAAAAGTTTGTTATCAAATGAATTTGTTAATTTTAAATATGGTTTAAAAGATACAAGCAAAAGAAATTTTTATAATGCTGTAACAAGCAATATGAAACATCAAATTCAGTTATCTCCGCAGCTCTACTCAAACAAATACTTAAAATATTTAGCAAATTTTAAAGGATTAGTTTTTAAATGAAAAATTTATTAAAATCTAACATTATACATTATGTTAATCAATGTCTTGCTATTGGGACTAATGTTTCAACAATTAGAAAAGATTTACAAGATACTGAACATCATAAAAATAATTTTAATGATCAAGATAAAAAAGAAATGGATTTATTTTTAAATCAGATCTTAGAAATTGCTAGTAAAGGAGCGATCAAATGAAAATGTTAATATTACTATGTATAATAGTTGGTATTTTTATTTTTATAAGCGCGTGTTCTCATAATCCTGTTGTAGATAGTCGAGGTAAAAGCTCAGCTAATTTAACGGGAGATCATAATAGATACCATGATGATTTATCAACTTGCAAAGAAATAGCTGATACACATACCAATGCTATTATAAACGGATCAAAAGAGGTTTATAATAAATTTCGTTGGCGTGTACTTTGGCTATCTCCTAAACTTGCAACTAAAAAAGATATGGTAAATCGTTGTTTAGAAGGTAGAGGATATGTTGTCTTGGCTAATGGCTAAACTTAAAAAAGATTATAAGGCGCGTCCTGTTATGGGTTCGCGCCTTGTACCTAATAAAAATATCAATACAGATCTTATAGAAAAAATTTTAATTAAAAAATATGGATGGGATATATTTCCTTTACCAAGTCCAAATCATGTAGAAACACATCCCTTTTTTTTTCAACGTGATGTAAAATATAAATCAGGACGTACTTTAAAAGTAGAAAATCATGATCTTATAGAAAAAATTACAATTTATAAAAATATAGTTCCATTTACTGAAAAAAGTAGAATGATAAAAATTAAGGAATATTCTTATGACAAATAAACTATTACAAATTGGTGACTTGCCTGCTGATACAATACAAGGAACAACTTTAACTAGAGGCACATTTGAAAGTATGACTGATCTTGAAATAATCAAGTTAGTAGAAAAACAAGTAACTGATCCAATAACAAAAGAATTTATTAATAAACCTTTAAAAGGTTATTTAAATTTACCTGACATTGATCCTAAGAGAATACAAAAAGAATTATGGAAATTAAACATGGTTAAAAAAGGTCAATTTGATAGCTTCAGGTTTAAAAATCCAAATGATAGTGACATTAAAGTAGTTTGTATTCAGATCTTATTATGGGAATATTTTGCATGAGTGAAACACCTGAATTTAAAAGTCCTGTTCCTGATCCTAATAAAGTAGATCGAATAACATACCGCGAGGTTATAAGTGAATGGAGAAATATAGCTTTTAAAAAAATAGATGAAAATGTTTCATTAAAAGCTGAAAATGAAATGTTTAAAGTTGATATAAAAAAATTAAAAGATCAAATTAAAGAATTAAAAAGTGAATTAAAAGAACTGCAAGATTTAAAAAAGGAACACTTTGAATGACGGAAAAAATTAGTTTTTCATTACAACCTCGAGGGTTAAATGCTGAAGAATCAGCACGTTATTTAGGCATATCTAAAACACAATTTCTACAAGAGGTAAAAGAAGGTAAATGGGAACAACCTGATAAATCACGTCCTAAGAGGCGAATTTGGGATAGAGTTAGCTTAGATAGACAAATGGATAAGAAATTTGCTAATAATTTGCCTAATAGTGATAGTAAAGTTGTAAAAGATTGGATAGAAACTATTAACAATAAACGGAGCGATCAAAATGAAAAAACTTAAATACATTAATGAATATACAAGTAATGGTAAAACGTATTATTACTTTAGAAAACCAAATCAAAAGAAAATTAAAATTGATGGAGAATTTGGTACACCAGAATTTTTAGCTAATTATTCTGCATTATTAGATAATAAATTTAATACTGTTCTTACTACTCCTAAAAAAGTAGAATTAACCTTAAATGATTTAATTAATGATTTTAAAAATGATATTGAATTTATTGAGTATGCTGAAAAAACTAAAGAAAATTATGAAGGTACTTTTAATCGTTTAATATTTCCTGAAGATAAACATAATCAAGTTGTTAATTTAGATTTAGGTAATCTTCCTATTAATACAAAAGTTTTAACTGTAGATTTAGGTCAAGCAATTTTAAAAAGATTTTTAGAGAATAAAACTGCAAGCGCAGGTAATCAAGTAATGAAACATTTTAAAAAATTACTTAATTATGCAAAAAGAATTGAAAAGTATAATATTGAATACAATCCATTTATGGGTTTTGGTAATACGCCAACAGATACTAATAACCAAAAGTCTAGTCCTTTTAGATTAAAAACAAATGGTACTCAGCATATTTGGGATGATCAAGAATTTGAAAATATTTTAAATAATGCTGATCTTGGAATACAAACTGCTTTAATGTTAGCTCGTTATTTGTGCCAAGCTAAAGCTGATGTTTTAAATATGAGATGGAATCAATACGATAATGGAATGTTTACTTTTAAAAGACAAAAAACTAATGCTCCAATATTTGTACCTGCTCGACCACAGCTTAAATCTTTTTTAAGTAAGTTACCTAAAGTTGGTTTAACTATTGTAATGGATCATAATTGGGGACAATTAAAAAAAGGGTGGCTTCCAAGTAATTATGTGAATGATATTATTAAACCTTATACCACTAGACATTTTCATAGAAAATTAAATAGAGCTATTGAATTAGCAGGTTATGATTCTAAAAAATTTAATTTACATGGGTTACGTTATAAAGGCTTAACGGAACTAGCTGAAGCAGGTTGCACTACTCATGAGATAATGGCGATCTCAGGTCATAAATCTATTTCAATGGTTGAGAAATATACCTTTAAAGCAAATAGAGAACGTAACGCTATTTCAGGTATTAATAAAGTTGAAGAATTTAAGCCTAGTATAATTACAGGTGGTAAAAAGGTTTGATCGTCCTTTAGTAATGCTATTTACCTAGCGTTGGATCGCTCCAAGCTATCGCTCGATCAATGACCCCCCGCTCCTAACATTTCGTATAATCTTAGAGGGGGGTTTTTTTATGCGAATCACATACTTACTACACCCCTAATTTTTTAAGGTTTTATAATTTATTTTTATCTAAATTGACTAAATTGACTAAAAAAGTGACTAAAAACATAAAACAGCTAAATAATGGCGGATTTACAAGGTTGCTAAACTCTTAAAAGGAATATGTCATCTAGGTTTTCTGCGGGTTAAATTGACTAAAATATTCATTTAAGATCATTATTAGTCATTATTGACTAAAATATAAATAGATAATTACATTAAATTATTTATAAAAAATCATGTTTAATTTTAACAAGGAGCGATCAAATGAAAATACCAGACATAACGTCCATTATCCCTGTAGAAACTATCTCAGGTGACTTTATTATAGTAAATAAATAACCTTTAGACCAAAAAAAAGCCTCCCTTTTTACAGGGAGGTTTTTTATTTATTAATTAAGATTATTTTATCATTCGTAATCTCCATCTATTTCTAATCTTAAACTCTTTATTTTATAAGAATTTTCAAGAATTTCGTTTTTAAGTTCAAGAACATTTTGATTGGCTTGTACATCTTCTATATTTGTCTTTAATAATTCAAAGTCAGAAAATAATTTACCTACTATAAATACATTACCTGAAATAGCTGAAATAATACCGCAAGCTATTAATATATTTTTTATAGATAATTCTATTTTCATTACTTGCCTTTAAATTTCATTAACTTATCAACTCCTCGATATCCTATAGCCGAGCTTAATCCTGCAAAAAGCAGCCACATATACCACTCAGGAAGGCTCATTAAAACGAGGAATCCTTTTTCTATATGAGGTACAGCAGGTGGATAAAAAGCAAATAAACATGGTAAAAGTAAAATTGCTAAAACAATTTCATCTTTATATGAATTTTCTAAATTCTTTTGTGCTTGATTTTCCCATTTAATTTTACCCTCAGCCATATCGCTTTGATGTTTAATCTTAGCTTTTATTTCTGTGTTTTTTAACTCTTGTTTAAGTTCTCTACCTTTAACTACTGATTCAGTAACAGTTTTAGCTACACCCATTAGCGGGCTTAATAAACTAAATAACGCCATGTTATAAATACCTTTCTAAATAATCTGCTTCCATATTTCTTCTTGAACTAAACGCGTCTCCAAAATCTCGTAATTCTTCCGCTACTGCTTTCCAATTTCCGTTTGTAGCAAAACGCCAAAATGAAGGAGTACGTTTAAAGCTTCCGTATTGAAAGCCAACGCTGGTAATTATTGTTTGTTGTCCTTGATTTAGATTTTCAAATAATAGAGTTTTTGTAACAGCGTCAAACTGTTTCATTATGTTATGCGCATAATACTTTTTAGAACATACATCTATTATTTCAACCTCTCTAGGCTCTAATACTAGCTCAGGAGCTTTTACTTTTGCTATTTCACCTGTAAGACCTAAAAAAGGAACTAATTTATTTATTATATCTTCAGGAATACCAATTGTTTTTAAAAATGGTTCATCTTTTTCTTTAAGATCAAAACCTGTGCAAATGGTTACACCTGAGTTAAGAGTAGGCTGATAACCTACGCTAACAGCCTTACCCTCTAATAATCCGATAAATTCCCAATCAATTTTGTGCATTAAAATATATAATTATAAGCAACGTAAATAATTATAATAGCTACTGCTACTGCAAGTAATTTACCTTTGCCTGATAATACATTCCATTTATCCATTAAGTAATTCATTTTTTTTATCCTCTTTTATTTTGCAATTTCCTTGTTCATCTACTAATAATAATTCAACTCCCAATTCTGCTTGCTGTTTTGTTGGTATTCGGTTTATGGTAATTCCTTTTTGTTTACCTGTTTTTCTAACCGATACAGATTTAACGTCATATAGTTTAACCTTGTTGTCTTTAATCGCAACTATATCAACATTACCGCGTCCAAATAAATTTTGAAATACAGTAAATCCTTTTTTGATTAAGTATAAAATTGCGCGCTGTTCATTAAGCACGCCTTTTTGATGTTTTTTATTGAGCATTACAAAAAAGCTCCTTTTTTTAAAGTTTGAGTAATATTTTTGTCTTAAATTTAGCCCTGAGAGGCTTTGTAGAGTAGTCCGTGTATGATTAGACCTTATAAAATAATCTATAATACTTAATAATGATCTAATTTGGTTGATATTTTATTTTTATTTAACTATATGATTTTTAGGCGGGCGCTTAGCTCAGTTAGGTAGAGCGCGTCCCTTTTAAGGACGTGGTCGTTGGTTCGATCCCAACAGCGCTCACCATTAAAGCCCGCCTATCTTAAAGTTTCCCAAATAAAATATAACATTTGGCAAATAACTATTCCAAAAAACCAAAAGCACATTTTTTCTAATTTATTCATTGATTTCTCAACGTGAGCTAAATGATTATTTTTAATTGATAGTAATTCTGATTGTATAATAGCTATTTTAATAGCCATATCTTTAACCTCATCTCGCAATTCTTTTATTTCCTGTACTTTCATTTGCAACCACACTTGTTACACTTTTTATTCCAAATAAATACTAGCAATACAACTAATAATATAAAATTATAAAATGATACATCAATACTAAGTAATTGATAAATTCCTGACGGATTTATTGTATTCATTTTTAACACCTCCTAACCTAACGGATTTGAGTTTTTGGTTTCTAATTCTTCAAATAAAATTTTTATTAATTCTATTTCTTTTTTTAATATTTCTATTTCTTTGTTTAATTCTGCTATTAAATCTCTTGTTTTACCAAATTCTTTAAATGTATTAGATTGAAGTTCTTTTATTTCTTCATTAATTTTATTATCAATTTCATCTATTTGCTTATTTAATTTAACACCTAAATTTTTAATATCTAAATTTATTCCTGCAATATCATTTAACAATTCATCAGTAGAGTTATTATCGCGATCAGCCCATTCATTTTCAATACTTTCAATACGTTCATTAATTTCTTTATCCTGATCTGATAAACGATCTAATATATTAACCTCTAAATTAGATATTTTTTCATTAATAGGTTCAAGACTTACAGTTTCATAATCTTTATTTTCTGCATTAGATAATCTATTATCAAATACACCATAAATATAAAATGCTGATCCAATTCCACTTATTATAGAACCATAAATAATAATATTATTTAAATTACTAAAAATATTTTTCATAATTTCCTTTTTTTTATATTGTTATGACCAGGCTATTTTTTCCTAGTTTTCAGCCATTTAGTGCCGGTGTTTTATCTTTTTAAATTTTTTAATTCTAACATTAATTTTATTTTTGTAGCGTTAAGATCATATAATTTTTTATCTCTAACGTTTAATGGATCAATATTAATGTAATTATCAAATGACAAAGTTACATAAACATCTTTAGCATATAATGTTAAATCACTTTTAAAAAAAATATCTGTTCTATTATCATTATATAAATCTCTTGATTCATATAAACTAGCTGTTTGATATTCGTTTAAACTATTAGGATTATCAAATAATTTAATTTCTTGAATATTAACTTTTACATTATCAGTAATATTTATTTCTATTTTTTCTTCTATTTCTTTCTTTTCTTCTGTTTTTGAAACAACTTTAATTTCTTTTTCTTTTTCTTCTTCTTTATTTTCAGTAACAATTTCTTCTTCTTTATTTTCTTCTTCTTTATTTTGGCTGCTTAAATTATTTTTTTCTTCTTTTTTTGTTTCCTCTCCCTCAAGGCTTTTTTGTTTAACAACTTTTTTTTCTTCTTTAGTTTCTTCTTTTATTTTTTCTTCTTTTATTTCTTGTTTCTTTGTTTCAATTTTTTCTTCTATCTTAGTAGTAACTTCTTCTTTAATTGTTTCTATTTTTTCTTCTTCAATAAATGTAATTATTTCTTCAATAACACTTTCCTCTATTTGTTGTTGTGGTTCATAAATAGATATTTGAAAACTTTCTTCTAAACTTACGGAAACAGGTGTTGCAGTTAATTCATATATTTCTGTTTCAATTTGACTTTCAATTTCTGATATAACGTCCCATATTTCATTTTCATTTAAATTAATTGTATTTAATTGATTATTTATTTCTTCAATTTCTGTAGTTGTTAATGGTTCGTAATCATCAGTTGGAAATTGTAATATTAATTCAGCTCCTAAAAGATTTGATCCTAATGTTTGGCTAGTTGTAGAACCTGATCCGTCAATAGCTGACCAACTCCAATCATAACTGTTAGCGCCTGTGCCATTATGAACAACTGTATCACTAAATTGTTTAGCATTAGCATTATAGCCCGCATCATCAGTTCTTATTTGATTTACTTTTGCTAATTCTGTTCCATTAGCATCTTTTATAATTACAGTTGTTGTAAAACTATCAACTGATCCTGAAGATTGTCCGCAAGCCCATTGACTATTAGCCCATTCACAATTTTGAACTGATATAGTTGATTCTAATTGAATACCTCCGTCTAATTTCTTTTGCGTTGAGGTGTAAGTATTTCCTGATTCATCTACTCCGCTTATTCCAACTAAAGTCCCTGATGTTGAAACAGTAATATCATGGCTACCTTCTATTTCTCCATTCCATGATTTGCCACAATTATTATTAACAAGTGTATTACAAGTAACAGTAAAACCATTAATTGATGAATTATTAGTTAATGATCCATTTGTTGTTGATACACCATCTAAATCAACATTATCATAATTTGATGATGTTACATTAGCATTTGGTAAAATATTAGTTGAGGTTGCTGTATCGTTTAGATCAGCATAACTATTATTCGTTATGAATATTATTAGGAGTATCAATAATCGTATCATTTTTAGTTATCATGTTTTCAGTTTGTATTTGTTTTATGTATGCAAGCTCTTTTAAAAATTCTTCACTATTAGGAATAAGCTCAGGATATTTTAACCATTCAGCTTTAGCTTCATCTCCTAATTTCCCGTTTATTGGACAAATATTATCTGCATACCAAAGAGCTTTAAAAATTTCGCCTGTTTCTTCTAAACATAACATTGATAGCGCTCCAACTTTAAGACCAAATTGATATAACATTTGAGCTTTAGATAAAAGCGCACACGTTCTATCTTCATAATGTTTGCCGCCAGATACACCAACAAAAGTAGAACTAACTGATCCTGATACAGCCATAGAGCATTTATTTATTGATCCCATACTTGGCGCAACAGCACTACCAACAGGATTAGCTTTAGGTAAAGTTGTATTAGTTGAGTTAGTCGTATGGTTAGTTGTATTAGAGCTTCCACTTTCATATTCAGTTGAGCTTGTATAATTTCCTGAAATTGATGTTGAAGAATTACTACCTGATGTGTTTGTTTGAGTTGTATCTGCTAAAATACTAAAACACATAAAAATAACAATTATTAATGTAAATGAGAAAAAAAGCTGTTTCATAGTCCCTTTTATTAAAATTTTTGTCTTAAATTTAGCCCTGAGAGGCTTTGTAGAGTAGTCCGTGTATGATTAGACCTTAGTAATTATCTTGCAGTACATGGAACACCCTTACTAGATACAAATGGATGTTCTGCCCAAGCCATATAAATATATGATTCTGCATCATTAACATCTTCGTTATCACCTCTAATTTTAATACCATTAGAAAGAAAATCAACAACATGACCTGTGCCTGATTCAGCTTCATTTGTATTAGGATAAAGTAGTCGGTCTAAATCATTAAATCCATTTTGATTTGAAATTTTATTTGAATATAGTCTCCAAGCCGCTGTTGAATCTACATTTTTAACTATAAATAATGCAGGTTGAAACCCTGTATAAAGAAACGGACCATCTGAATTATTATTACCTTCGTAGTTTCCGTATTTACTGTAGCCTTGTATATCTGTAAAACAATATGCTATGTATTTTTCGCCATCTGTATTTGTTTTAGTATTTGTACCTACTGTAAAAACAGATGAGGTTGGTGATGTATCATTCCAAACACTACCAGCAGTTGCAGATGCATCAGTTGTATTTAACTCTAAATAAGAATCATTACCTGTGGCACTTGCGTTTCTATGATATACTGCCCAATCAGTAGTGGCATCTCTATTTTTTACAATCATAACTTTTGGTTCTACACCTAAACCATGTGCCATAGTTCCCGCACTACCTGTTCCTGTGTAATCTACAATAGAAAATCCTGCTGTAGTACTAGCTTGATAGCCACCTGCTGGATTATTTCCACTTTCAGTATTAGTTGTTCTTGTGCCACCATTAGCTTTCCATTGCCATGCTACATATGTTATAGTATCATTGTTAATGCTTCCATCAGTACCTACTTGAAAACCATCTGTTTGAAATAATTGTACAGCGTTGGCTTCTGTCTGTTCAGCATTTGTGCTATTTGATAAGAGAACATTTGTAACACCTCGTGAAGAATCATGAAGTTGATGTGACCCTGTTTGGCTTCTTCTTTTATTCCATAAAAAATCTGGTTGTAAATCTGAGTTACCGTCATTTGTTAAATTTCTGTCATCATTACTATCCCCTGTCCAAAGTTTAGTTTGAAAATATGCTGATGGGTCATCTATTGTTGTATAAGCCATAATATTATCCGTACTTCGCTAAGTTCTTTGTGCAAAGTGCATAAAATCCACTTGGTACTGCATATTCAAAATTGCCATACCCATTTGCATCTGCGTTACCGCTTGATATTGAAAAAGAAGGATTTCCAAAGTTTGATTCATAAGTTTGACTTGACGAACCAGAAGCTAATTTAGGAAACCAAAATCCGCTTGTATTAGTTCCTGTTGCAACAGTTATTGGATTAGCGGCTGTTGTTGGATTTTGTGTGCCACCAGATGTATCTATATAAGTTCCATCTTTGTGCCAATATATTTTATTGTTATCCATATCAACAGCACAACCTATAATACATCCATTTGTATCACTAACAGGTGAACTATCTGAATTATTATTATGAAAAATTACTCCATGATGTGAACTATATGCAACTGAACCTACATCATCATTTAAGTTTGTACCATTTAAGTGATTAACACTTTCATGTTGAACACCTACAATTCCAGAACCAGCGCATTGTACCTCCCAATACCATTTTCCATTTTGAAACCCTATTGTTCCTATATCATTTTTGTTGTCACCTGTATTAGTATTTAAATTTCCTTTTGAAAAAGTAGAACCAGAACCCGTATCTAATGGATTATAAGTACAAAAATTATTTGTAGGACTATCTGTCATTTGGTATTGACCAGAAAAATTATTAGTATCATAATGATTTCCTTGACCTGAAGTATCACTCGCAAATCTTCCAGAACCTTGACCTGTTCCTGTATTGCCAAACTCTAAAAAGAAACCATTAGTCCCATAACTACCTTCATATTTTTTTGGTATCCAAACTCCATTATCATTAACTTCTCCAAATTCAGTACAAGCTACTGCTGTCCCATCTATAAAATTAACATCAGCCATATAACCATCAAAATACATTGTATTAGAACCACCTCTACGACCTATAAAATGAGCTTGATTACCATTTCCATATAAATCTGTATTTACACTTGGATAAACTGCTGTTCCAAAACTTGTTTCTCTTACTCCATTAATAAAAACTTTACATCTATCACCCTCAGTTCCATTAGTCGTGTCAAAAATTATGCACAAATGATACCATGCTGAATAATCTCTAAATAATCTATTTGTTATTAAATGTAAGTTATAAGAGCCATCTTGATAATCAGCTATTCTTAATTTACCTTCATCAGTTGAAATAAAAAATTGATGACCAGTTTCTTCTTCACTAGCAAATATACCATGACAGCAATCAGTCGCACTTGAACCTGTTTTCATATCAGAAAATTTTACCCAACAACTAAAAGTAAATGTCCTTGTACTACCAGATGCTCCATGTGTTCTTGTTAATGCTTGAGTTGAACCATCATTAAATAGACCAGAATTACCAATTTCATAACCACCTGATAAAGTATTTGCTGGGATAATTAATGGCATTGTTTATTCCTTCTCAGGAAATTCGCCTAGCGGTCTTGATGTTACTCCGTCTGTTTCTGTGTAAGTAAACAAAGTAGCAAGAGCATCTACGTCACTAGCATTATCTATTTGTGTTTGCATAGAGTTACATTTAGTTCTAACGCTTGCTCTCCAAGTTTTCCAACCACTATCCATTGTTTCCCCTGTTTCTTGTGCTTTTATTACTCTCCAATCACTAGGCGCTAGTATTCCAGCACATTGATTGTCTATTAATTGTTTTTTAAGATATGTTAATCCTCTTGTAGCTACATCTCCTACATCTTCACCTTCTCTAATTAAACCATCAGTTTTATCTTTAGATGTCCATAAGGTATCGGCAAGTTTTTTAGCTGTTGCTGTACCATAACTTGCAATAACTTTATCAGAACTATTATTATAAGCTAAAGTTTCATTAGTATTGTTATACCAATTTTTATCTTTTAGATTAGTGTTATCATATTCTACCTCATATAAACCTATGGCTTTTTTTTCATCTACTGACCACAAAGAATAAATTTTAGTTGAATAACGAATATCATTAATAACTAATTTTTTTGGGTGGCTAAAAGTTTTAATTACTTTTTTATCTTCTACTATTGCATACATATTTTAACTCTCACTTAAATTTAAAGTTCTACCAACCTCTTGCCATACAGCGCCATTATATCTAAATACATGGAGATCAGTCTTGCCATTTGTTGCTGTTTCAGTTGGT
>VTLG01014011.1_pt1 | contig 34489 bp, 28 predicted proteins | sample 4694571 | NCBI WGS metagenome assembly VTLG01 (sample SAMN12604809, study PRJNA352737) | marine metagenome | biome: ENVO:00000447; feature: ENVO:00000209|ENVO:00000569|ENVO:01000036; material: ENVO:00002151; isolation source: viral sequences binned using virsorter ...
GTGTTAGTTTGTACAGACGCAGAAGTTATTTGATCTGATATACTAGGCGAACTGCTTGTATTAAAACCGCCACCACTTGATGATGAGGCTACTGCACCAGTCATTCCTAATCCACCACTTGACGAGCCTCCATAAGATGAAGCTCCTCCTGATGCTCTTGTGTTGCCTGTTGCATGAACAGACGTACCTGCTGTCGTACCGCTTACACTATTAGCAGCAGCTTGAACTGTACTAGCCACCACACTTAAGGCTGTCTCCATGTTCATTGAACTGCCTTCGGTTTCTGCCAATAAACCTACAGACTCGATTTCTTCTGACTCGTCTTGTAATATTTCTTCGTCTGCCTCTGCGATCCACTCTTCTTCTAAGTCTTCGTAGATTTCTTCAACGGCTTCTTCCTCGAAGATTTCTTCTTCGGCTTCGGCATATAACTCTTCCGTTTCTTCTTCCAAGCTTTCTGAATCTTCTTGAATTTCTTCTTCAAACCATTCTTCAAGTTCTTCAAAGTTCTCGAAAGCCAAGTAGTTTTCTTCTTCTTCATAAGGTAACTCCTCTCTTATTATTGTTTCAAACTCATAGAGTTCGGTTAGTTCTTCAGCATCAAATATATCTAGATGTTGAATAGGTGAATATTGTTCTTCATAGAATACAAACTCTTCTTCGTAATCAAAAGTATCTAAGTATTCTACAAAATCAATAGTCTCTACAAATGGGTCTTCCCATAGTAATTCTTCTTCAAACCAAATTTCTTCTTCAACCCACGCATATACAAATTCTTCTTCGTAATCAAAAGTATCTAAGTATTCTACAAAATCAATAGTCTCTACAAATGGGTCTTCCCATAGTAATTCTTCTTCAAACCAAATTTCTTCTTCAACCCACGCATATTCTTCTTCAAACCAAATGTCTTCTCTATATCCGTAGTCATCTTCCCATGCAAATTCTTGTGTTATACCATAGCTATCAGTAGTATATTCGTCTTCATAACCATAGTTAAATTCTTCTTCATAACCATAGTCTACGTTAGTATCATCAAAGAAAGCTACTGAAGCTTCTTGAGTATACCCTGCACAAAATGGAGCATACTGTGGGTCTTCATCACATTGTTGGTCATCGTATGCTTCCCAATATAAAGGACATGAAGTACTGTGTAGTGAATCTAAGTTACATTGTTGTGTTAAATAAGCTGCTGCGTATCCTGTACAACTAGCATTATTTAAAGGATTACTACAATCTATAGCATTTCCACTACCTTCACCATATAAACTACCACCATTTTCTAAAGCTGTGTTACTAGCTGTACCATTCCAATTAGTGTTGACACATGTACCTGCAACATTAGTTGTACCTGTATTACATTCATCGTGAAAAAGGTACGTGTATGTTTCTGTTGCACTTCCTTGTTCCCCTATTAGTACATCGTGGTTAGTTATATTTAATCCACCATATCTATATTCAAACGTATCGTTGGTCCAAAGTATAACTTCAAAACTGTTGTCAGTATTATTCCTACCATACTCTTTCATGTTATACCAACCAAAGACAGCCTTATCAGTAAAGTTTTTAGCAAGCATCTTTGAACCACCATCTCTAATAAGGTCAGTCCAAAAAGGATATAACGTGTATGTAGTATGTGGTAATGGATCAGGTGTATAATCACCACAATAGTTATTGTAGTTTACATTACCTGTTCCTAAACCAAAATGAAGACAACCATTAGTTGCCATTCTAGCAGATGTAAAATCTTCATCATATAAAGTAAACGTAAAGTCTAAATTAAAAGCACCTGACAACTGATCATCACCAGTATTAAAATTAGTAGTACCTGTAAGGTTAGTTAAATTAAAAAGGTCTTGGTTATCTTCATAGATGTATTCAGCTTTAAGTTGATTGACACCTAATGAAAATAATCCTGATAAAATTAAACTACTTACAAAGCACCATATATCAGAATTAGCTGTTATTAAATTCTTTAGCACAGGTCCTTCCTGATTTTTTCTTACCTTCTTCGTTACGTGTTTGTTTACAGTTAGTTATGTATTTTGCTCTTACTTCTTTGTAATCAGGTCTATCTGTTTTATTTTCTTGCCACCCTTTAGCAGCAGCCTTACCTACTTTACCCATATAAGGACAAGGAGTTCCTGCCATTTCCATTGCTTGAAAAACTCTTTTATCCTGACAAAGTATACCAACAGATGCAACCTTCATACCTGTATCATATAGATACTTAGAAAGTTTTAATCGCTCACAGTTCTCATCTCTTACAGTTCTACCTGTTGAGATACCAAAGACCTGACCTTGAAATGCTCCTGATCTACCAACAGTACAAAGGTCTTGACTGTAGCTCATAATAGAAGGGGCTATTGCAGAAGCAGGAGGAGCTTTACTTGTTATCTCCTGTTTGATTGTTTGTGTTGAATTACTTTGATTAATGTTTCTATTTGTATTATCACTAACTGTATTGTTATTATTATTGTTTGTATTGTCAGTAGTTACATTTGAATCTGATTCTGTTATCTCCTGTTTAATTGTTTGTGTTGAATTACTTTGATTAATGTTTCTATTTGTATTATCACTAACTGTATTGTTATTATTATTGTTTGTATTGTCAGTAGTTACATTTGAATCTGATTCTGACTTATTAATATTTGTATTAGTGTTAGTGTTTGTAGAAGTATTATTATTTGTATTTACGTTAGTATTGGTACTTGTACTTGTACTTGTGTTGTTATTGTTTACAGTTTGATTAACTGTAGAGTTAACAGTTGATGTTGCTGTTGAAGTACTAGTGTTAACATTTGTGTTAGCATTATTATTAGTATTATTTGTCGTAGCTGTTGTAGTAGCTGTGGATGTATTTACATTAGTATTACTATTCGTGTTTGTATTTGTATTAGTTGCAGTCGTAGTATTTACATTCGTATTTGTATTTGTATTAGTATTTGTGTTTGTATTAGTATTTGTATTAGTGTTTGTATTAGTGTTTGTATTAGTATTAGTGTTATTTGTAGTTGTATTATTAGTAGTTGTTAAACTATTTTGCTCACAGTACTGCTCACCTGCTGTACAGTTTCCTTGTTGTTCTGAATATGATAAACCTGTAAATAAACTTAATGTTAATAATAATACAGCGTGCCTGTATTGCATATTATTTTCCTCCTTTAGAAAAATCTCCTTTTGATTTTGATGTATTAGTATAAAGACCAAACCATGCTGCCCCTGCCCCAACAACAATAGATATTAAACCTGATTGTTCAAACGATGGCTCAGGTAAAGCCATAAACCAAAATGTTGTATAGTATAATAAATACATATACACACCTAAAAAAGCTCTAGGAATAATTCGCCAACTATCTATAGCTTCTGCTACAAAAATAAATCCTTGATAGGGGTTATCGTTTTTTTCATCTTCAAGTTCCCTTATCCTATCTTTTAATTCAGACTTTTCTTGTAGTAAAGCCATGAACTTATTGAGGTCAATCTCAACCTCGTTCCTATCCATGTCTCCACCAAATCTTCCCGGTGGGTAGTCTCTAGCTTCTGCCACAAAAATAAATCTTTGATAGGGGTTATCGTTTTTTTCATCTTCAAGTTCCCTTATCCTATCTTTTAATTCAGACTTTTCTTGTAGTAAAGCCATGAACTTATTGAGGTCAATCTCAACCTCGTTTCTATCCATGTCTCCACCAAATCTTCCCGGTGGGTAGTCTCCATTACTCATTATTATTCTCCAACTTAGCCTCTTCTGCTTTTATCCAACTCTTTAAATCAATTAAATATTGTTTTAAAATATAATAATTTCTACAATGGAAATCATCATTCGGATATTTAGAATGCCTATCAATAGCTCTAAGCGTCTGTGCTATCATATCCTGCCAATCTTTACGAACTTCAGTTGTAAATGTTCTTTTAGATTCTATTGACATAGTTTTAGAGTGCAAGTTTCCTGTGAAGCTAACAATAGCATTCGTTAAGTTATGTTTCTCTTAAGTTTCTGTAGCGGTTAGTAAAAGTAATTGTATCCCGTAACAATTAAATAAGTCCAACCTATGATACATACAACGCAGATGCTACTCCGAGCCCGTGCTTTCAGTTGATTTACGCTCCTTTTGTAATTCGTTCCATCTAAGGAACTTTCTAGTTTCTAAATCCCAAAACAATCCTTGATAACAAGCATCGTCTTGAACCTTTGTTTTATTGCTTTTTATATATTTAGCAATTACGTCTTTTAAATTCTTTTCCATTATTTTTTAACTAAACTACCTCCAAAATACATACCAACTATAGCACCTACTAAGTTAGTATCAAGAGGAGTTATTACTAATCCATACATTTGTCGCCATTCCATTATTTCTTTTTCAGGAACAAACAAAAATCCCGGTCTAAATTCTGTGTACCCTACAGTTACTGATACTTCAGGAAAAAAGACAGCTACAACTTTAGGAAATACAACTATAGAAAATATAGCTGTAAGTGCAATGATTCGCCTAGTCCATTGAAAGCCTACGTTCTCATATTCTCTTGCATCTTTAACAGCTTTCTGTTGGAACTTAGCACGTTCCATTAACATAGCTTGATTGGCTTGTTTAGCCTTTATAGACTGCGACCATAAACTCATAATTCCACCAAGTATGGTAGAACCAAGCATGGTAATTATTTCAAATGGAATCCCCATCATCGTCTTTATATATTACTGCCATTAAATCTTCAAACATATTTCTAAAATCTTCTAAAGACATAAAGGGCATGTCCTGTCTTACCTGATGTAAACAGTATTGTCTGTAACATTCTTCTAGTTGATCTTCGAGATACAATATCATTATAGGGTTTTTATTTTAATTTGTCAATAGCTATTACAAAATCTTCAACTCTTACAGGTGTTTGTTCCTTCCATCTAGATTGCCCATTTCTACCAGAACCTGTCGATACTTGTCTTATAGCCTCATCATAGTTTCTATCATATAAAGCTCTATAGGCTGATGGAAACTTATTCATCCATCTTGTACCTAGTTGAAAGTTTACTGAGCCTAGTGCTATAATAAATTCAGGATCACGTATATTTAATTCTTGCATCTGTTGAGCAGCAGCCTCCCAAGACCTTTGTGCATCTTGATCAAGCCAATTATCTCTAGTACGTTGCGATACTGTATCACCTACATTATACTGTCTACATTCTTCTTGAGTTAAAAGGTGTCCAACACCACATGTAGGCTTGCCTAGTGTGTCAAGGTATACGTGGTCTACGTTACCTTCTCTGTGTTCTAAGTGTTGTAAAAATTCGTTATACATTATCTTGGTTGATTATGAAGTCTAACAAGACTCTCCCATACAGTATCATCTTTCATGTCTTTTTCTTTTTCTATTTTTTCTTTATCTTTTTTCTGTTTTAAAAAAACTAGACTTTTCTTTTTAATTTTTTCTAATCTTTTATTTCTTTCTTCTGTTCTTTTCTGTCTTAATTCTCTTTGTTTCTTTCTTTCACTTAATACTTCCTCTGAAATACTAGTATGTTTTTCTTTATCTACAGGAAGCCATCTTCCGTAAAGAAAAGCCTTATCTTTTTTGGTTAAAGACTTAGCATTTCCTCCTCTAGACTTTCTAATTCTAGATGGAAAATACCCAAATTCATTAAGATCATTTCCATCAGAAACTAAATCTTTTACTTTAACTTTCTTTGAAATAATCTTACCGGCTTCATCACCAGACCTACCATAACCAGATTCTCCATGCATTTCTGCATAAGTTTTACTCAGAGTTACCCAATCTCCTTCGTTTATTGTTTTTATAGAATCGTCTTTTGGTACTGCTCTATATATAGTTATTTCCATATTTGGTTTACCCTTTGCTTTTTGTATAATTTCATAGCTTTCACGATCAAATTTATTGTTTGGGTTTCCATAATATCTTAAACCTTGTGGTGAATAAATATCATCTGGAAAAACAGTACCACCACCCGTCATATCATCTAATCTAGCACCCCCTTCTTCTACGCTACTTGCTTGATGCTGCATTTTATAAGAAGTATCAACATCCTTGTCTAATAAACTTTTCTTTTTACTAGATTTAGTACTAGTCTCTGCAAATAAAGATTCATAAAACTCTTTTGATATTGTAAAAGAAGCTTTACCTTTAGGGCTTATAGATATTCTTGCCTGTTTAGGTATAACTCCTGTTATATCTTTTTTACCTTTTTCACTAAGCTCTACGTATCTACCGCCCTCCTCATAATCAAACTCAGAAAGGAAAGGTTTGTATCCTTTATCTTCAGGATCAAAAAATCTTTGCGGAGCAGGCATAACAGTCTTAGGCATATCTTTTAATCCTTTAACAGCTTTAGTATCTTTATCTACGGCAACTATATTATCGTATACTGGATGCACTTTACCGCTTGATGTTTTAATTTCCCCTACTTTATTACCTTTTCTAATTACTCCCTTAGTTGTAGGTCTTAACCTAGGCTCGCTTTTGTTTTTAGCATATCTTTCTAATAAAACTCCTTCAGGAAAATCAGCTTGTAAAGAATAAAAATGTTTACCTCCTGTTTCTACAGATACTAAAGGAAACTGTCCATCCGGATTTTTGTCAAAACCTTTAGGTGCTTTAGTCCATTTCCACCCTGCTTTCTTTTTAAATAAGTTTGTTCTTATAATTTTATTTGCTAACTTACCACCTAAACTAAACGGAACTCTATCTTCTTCTTCAAATAAACCCGAAACAACTGCGAAGCTCTGGTTAGTATTATCTATCTTACGTTCTGTTGGATTATCTTTAACAAAAGGAACAGGATATTTTTTAGAAACTAGACCGCCCGTAGCCTTGCTTAACTTTTTCTCTCTCTGTTCTTTTTTCTTTTTATCTCTCCTTCTTATTTGTGCTCCTCTTTTTTGCTCTTCCTGAAATTTTTTTACTGCTTCTTTATATTTTTTTCTACGAGTTCTTTCACCTTCCGGAGGCACGCCTATAAGTTGAGTAACATATCTTCTTCTTTCAATATCTTTTAAAAATTCTTCAAGTTCAAAAAGTTGTTCAGGGGCTAATGTCTTAATTAAATTTCTGTATGGTACTGTGTTTTTAAAGGCAGCTACTCCCGGAGTTCCCGTTTCTAAAGTCTGTAAAAACATACCCCCTACAGTTGGACCCATTAATCTAAGTGCTGCTTTTGGAGTATTACTACCATACTCAACACTTTCTGACATATTATATGGTAACGCCAACGGACCTCCAAGACCTATAGTATTTAAAACATACCACATCTGATCCCTTGGGTCTCTCTCATCTGACCTTCCTTTTGTTTTTAAAGTTTGGGTAAATGAAGTAGTGTAGTACATTAAAGACCCTACCGCTAAATGTCTAGGAACGGCTGCACCACGCGTCATAGTCATATCTCTAAATGCATTTCTAACAATAGTATTACCGAAAGCTACAGGATAAGAGTAAAGTTGGAAAGCTACTCGCCAAAGCCAATGGTTTGAGGCTAAAAATTTCTGTGCATTTTCTCTGTTTGGAACCATTACAACTTCATTAACAAATCTATCGGCAGAAGATTTTAAATTTTCATAAAATGGTTCTTCAATTTTACCGCCTGTTTTATGCCACTTAATACCCGCATCAACATCAACACCTAATTGATTAATTTGTGATCTTAATCGTACTGCTTTACTATTATTTTTATTAAAAGCCTCATCTCCCATTTTAGAAAGCTTTTCTAAATTTTCTCTAATTAATAATTTACCCGCATTATAAGAATACATCTGCACGAACTTAGTATATTGATCTAAAACTATTGTTCTATAAAATCTATATGTAAATTTAGCAGACAGTCCAGTTAAACCCTCCCCATAAGCAGCACTAACAGCTTCAGACAATGCACTAGACATAATTTTATTGTGTTGCTGCATTTCTTTTCTAGTTAAAGTTGGCATTTTATGTTGCCTTACTAAATTTTTAGCTGCTTCAGAACCCTCTTCCCAAGACGTTTTAAATAATGCTTGTACTCCTACTTTTACATTAGCTTTAAAAATAGGTATAAATAGTTCAGGTAAACTAGAAAGCGTAGCCATTCCTAATTTATTACCCGCTTGAGCAGCGAGTGCAGCACCTGTCCAAGTCTCTTTAAATTTTGAACCTCTTCCCCAAACTCCTGTCATTGATCCTACAAGTGTTCGCAATCTGTTTTCTTCTGTTTTTAATGTTCGTAAATTTCCTCTATAATTTACGTTATTTTCAGAAAGTTCACCATCTAATTTTCTAGATATTTTTGAAAATGTGTCATTATTAAAACTATTTAAAATAATGTAATCAATTTCTTCTTGGAAAGTATTATTTAATAATTGGTTTTTTTCTTCTATTGTAAGCTTTTTAAATGTAGGGTCGTTGTTTACAATAGTATTGTTGCTTCTTAACCTAGCGTTTCCTTTAATAAGATCATTAAAAGGTATACTTACTTCTTCCATAACTTGTACACCTTTTTCATTTTTAACAAAGTTACCTTCAATATCTTTCTTAGGCATTAAAGCTTTTTCGTTATTGTTTTGCCTAGCTAAAAAATTAGACTTGATATATTTGCTTAAATTTTTATTATATACTAATTCTTTAGATAAACCACGAGCAAGTAAATGTTCTCTTACTGTTTCCAAACCATCTTGTACTGAAGTTTTTTGTATCGTACCTCCAAATATAGGATACCACCATTTATTATTTTGTTCTGTGTCTGTTAAACCTACTGTTCTTTTATTTATTATTTTTTTACTAGTAGTATTTATATATAACCATGTTTGTGCAAATACATCATTATCAAAAAATTCTTTTATTGCATAAGTGTCTAAATTTATATATTCTCTTTGACCTAAAGAGCCTACAGAAGGGTCTAAATCATCATGGATTTTATTCATTTGTACATGTACAGCTTTCATAGCTTCATTTATATTATCTATTTCTCCATCATCTACTAGCTGTTGTGCATATCTACGTACTCCACCTTGAGCTCTTTGCAACTTAGATAGTTTTAAATGTCTTGGAAAAAAATTAGGAACTTTATTAAAAACAAAACCTTCTTGTATAGCAACTCTCTCTATATCATCGAATAGTTTTCTTAATTTAGCAGCTTCTTTTACAATACTTTCAGGAACATCTGCTTTAAAACGACCATTATTTAAAAATAAATATAAATCATCATTTAAACGTGTACCATTCTTTAATTCCCAATCTTTCTTTAGACGAAACGTACCTGTCCTATGTTGGTATACTTTTTCTTTTGAGGCTATTTTTTGAATATTATATTTAAAATCTTCTAATCTCCTTGACCAAGAACCCGCAAGGTCTGATACTTGTTCACTATATTGTCGTATACCATAATCTTTATCATAAGCAACAACAACAGGATCATCTCGCATTCTTTCCAAAGAATCATTTCTTAAAAGTCTTAACAGTTGATAAGCTGTTCCCCCTTGATCAACTCCTGCTTCTTCTAACTCTTTACTAATTTCTCCAAGCTGTTTGCTTTTTGTTGTAGGTTTTTGGAACAATCTAGTTGTTAAATATCCTTCTTCGTAGACTTTCCACAAACCCCCAACTGTAGGTTTACCGGCTTTTGAATCTTCTTTTAGAACTTGACTAACTGTTTTGTCTGTTATTATAACTCCATCATCAACTATTTCTACATCAACAACATCATCTTTTAGTATGTGTTCTTCATTTGCTGCCCTTCTTTCAAAATCAGCAACCTCTTCAACATGTGTAGGAGTGGGATTATTAGTATTATCTCTTATTTCTCTATTAATTTGAGCAGCTTCTTCAACAGTTATAATTCTAGCATCAGGATTTCCTTCAGGATTTCCAAGTACAGTATCTTCAAATTTCTTACTTTCTCTAGCTTGTGTTATTGCTTCTTGATTTGCTTTTGATTTATCTCTATATCTTACATATTTAGTTGTGCCTGCCCCAAAAACACCACCAAAAGTATAACCTATTGGTATTGACATTAATGTTAATCTAGGATCATATTCTTCATATCCGTCAACACCTATTGTATTCCATCTTCTTTGCATTAAATGAGAATCTATACCAGAATAAAGTGCCCCTTCAAGACCTAGTACGTTCATGGTACTTGTATAACTTTTAGGATTAATAGGTATTTTAGGAATTTTATTAAGAGTAGGAGCAGCTTTACCTAAAGTTACGTTGTAACTTCTAGCAGCCATGTTTTTAATTAATTGACGATTAGTTAAATTAACTCCTTGCTGAATAGCTATTTTTTCTGGAAGAGTTGTTCCTGCTGTTAAAAAAACTGCTGCCCAATTAAAAGCATCAGAAAATATTCCTTTAAATATATCACCAGTTAAAGTTAAATTTTCAGAAAGACCTACGTTTTCATATTTATATTTACCATTAGGATGAGTGCTCCAAAATTCATTTAAAAGCCAACCATAATTTTCAAGAAATTTTTGAGCTTTTGGATCATCCTTATCTAAAGCAGCTAATTTAGCCATTCTATACATGCTCTTAGTAACATTAAAATCTGGTCCTCTTGCATAATCTATAAAATCATCTGCTGCGTTTGTACCATCTGCATATTCTTTTTCATATATATATCCCATCATTTCAGCAGCACGTTCCTTAACCTCTGCGTTATTTGTAAAGTCTGTTATTGTTAATGCGTCAGGATTAAAATATTTATCAACTGATTTTACGTTTTCGTTTCTTCTATAATTTTCTAATGTGCTTTCCCAATTTACATATCTTTTTTCTGTCTTATTATATATCCTTAAAGGCTTATCTTTTGTACCTTCATAATTTTTTAATGTAGTTTCCCAAGGATTAAATATTGTTATAGGTTTATCTTCAGGTTTTAATTTATATATATTTTTATTTTCTTCATAAGGTGCTATCTTTCCCTGATCCTCAAGCTCTTTTTTCCATTTATAAGTGTCATGAAGAATTGGAGTTTCTGCCCAAGGGGTCCATCTGTTACCTTTTTCGTCAGGAGAAGAATTATAATAATCTTCCCAATATTCTACATCATCCAACCTTTTATTAATATCAGATGTATTAGACTTATTAATACTACTATCAGCAGCACCACTAGCATTAGCTGCTATAGAATTGTTTTCTTTTTCTATAGGAATTATAGGCATTTAATTATTAACTATGGTCCATCTGTTACCTTCTTCGTCAGGAGATTTGGAAAATTGAATTGTATGTTTTCCTATCGTGACTTTTTGACCATCATCCCACATTTGAGGATTAGGGTCTATTAACGTATCATTTTTATACCAATATATCCTATTCCTATTTAAGTCAAGTAACATTTCTCTTAGTTTATTTTCTGTAATAATAGCATCTTCCTTATGATCTATTAAAATTTCTTGATGTAATGTATCATTTATCCAATTTAACCTAGTTTGATATTCATAAGAGTCAGAACTTAAAAAAGGCACGTTTATCATCCATGATTCTTGACTAGTATCTTCTTTCAAACCAAACCTTTGATTAAGAACAGCTTGTTTTATTGCTAACTCAAAATCTCCTTGAGTTACAGTATCCTTATAATAGTTAGCATTAGAAAGCACATTAATTCTAAAAGCGTCTTTAGATATAGTATCTAAATTATTATATAATGTATTATAAGATTCGCCCCCAACCTTCTCCATAATATTATCAACTATATCTGAGTATTCAAAAAGTAAATCCTCATCAACTAATTCTGTTTCATATCCTTTAATCTCTAATCCAGTTATTACCTGTTGTCTTAAATTTCTTGGAACTCTATTTATATTATAATCAGCCGCTTGCCATATTTCTGCTAGTATGCCAAGCCTTCGAGACAGACTGGTCTCTTTTGTTAATTGAGCATGTACATAATTATCATCTATATAAGCTATTGCTGCTTTGTTTTCTAATTCATTAATCATTGTTGCAGCATCATAAAATATCTCACGAATGTCATCATCAGTATAACCATACTCCTCTTTAAAATCTGCAAAATCTTTACTATAATTATATTGTTCTCTTAATTTATTAACCCTTTCTCCGGTTACAGGGAAAAAATAATCAGCAAAATCTTCGGGTCTATCCTTTAGATCACCCCACGCAGCACTATTAGCTAGGAAATTATTTAATTTTTCTTCTACATCCCTTTTCTTTTGAGATGAGCTCTGTGTAGCATCATCATCTGATCGTAGTAATTCTTCGAAATCATAATCTTTAGCCGTAAGCTTAACAGCCTTTCTTGCAGCCTTTGTAGCCGTAATTATATTGTTTAGTTTTTCCTCTTCCTCTAAATATTTTTCCCTTAAATTAAAATTATTTCTTTGTTCTTTCTTTGTAAGTACATCTAATAAATTATTATTGCCTAAATCTTTTTGACCTATTGCTATGTTATATAAAGCTGTATTATATGGTTTGTTAAACATGGTTTGATCTCGAATATCGTCATATAAAATATCTTCTTGTATATTATTAGGATCATTAGCATCATATTTAGTATAAAGCCTGTTCATAACTTTACTTTTATTTGTTAAAAATTTATATCTGCTCTCTACTTGGTCTTTAACATTTTCATATAACTTTTTATTGTCACTAACCTTTAAACCCTGCAGAGATGAATAGCGTTTAAGTAATCCTTTGTCTCCTAATTCTCGTCTATAAATTCCCACTTTTAAATCACCATCTCCAAGATCAATAAGGTTTTTTATTATTGTATTATGTTCAGTAGTTCGATCAAAAAGATTTTTTAAAGAAGCTTTTTCATCTTCTAAATTAGTTTCAATACGTGACATATTTCTAGATAGTTCAGCACCCTTACCCTTTGCAATAGCACCTACAATTCTTCCAACAGCCTCTAAAGGATCAGTCTCTGTTCTTTTTTGTATTTTTTTATGTAAGTCACGACCAACCTTAATTTGATCTGGACCTTTAAATAATGAATCTGCCATATTATATCTCCTTTGCCAATAAGCTCATATTATCTGTTTGATCTATTGGGGTTTGTTTTTGTAACAAACTTTCTATATTCTCAGGAACTTCAAATTCCTCAATTTCTTTTTTTAATTCTGGAACATCTTTAATACTTTCTTCAGTAATATTAGACGATCCTAATTTTAATGCTTGTTTTAATTCATTTAAAGTTTTAACCTGTTCTTCAGGATCACCTTCATCATCATCTTCTTCACCATCATAACCAACAACATCACCAATACCTACTTTTTCAGCTAATGCTAATATCATATAAATTACTGGCTCTATAAGAAGCAACATTAAATCAGGACTAAACTGACCTTTTTGAAATCCTCTATATAAAATTAAATTAGCCATATCTACAACTGGAAAACCAGAAGACAATGCTTCTATTAATGGCATAAAAGTTTCTTCTTTAGTCATCTCAACAAATATTGCCATAGAAGCTTCAGGAACAGTAGTATACTTAGGAGGCTTTTCCCAATCATAAGGGTTTTCTGGACTGTTTGTTAAAGCTTGTCCGGCAATAGGTCTATTAAATCCTGATTCAATTAACTCTAATTTTTCAGGTGTCATAACCTTATTTTCTTCTGTTCTTATAATTGGCATTTTATTCTCCGTTATGATGCGTAGTTAAGACCTATAATATGTGGCATAACAATTCCACTATTCATTTGCTGTCCTAATAATTGAGGACTCATAGTTTGGTTATTTAAAACTCCTAAATAATCTAATGCTATTTGTGTTTTAGGCAATTGTAATTGTAATGGAGCAACAGATGGAGCAGCTAAAGGCATAGGGTCTGCAACTCTAGGCTGATAAACAGTTCCTCCTTCGACCTGAACCTGCTCTCCTCCTCCCATTCCTGCTACTGCTGTTTTTTTAATTCCTCCCCAAGCAGCAGTTCCTAATTTTGTACCTTCTTCTCTTGAGTACCTTATAATATTACCCTTTTTATCTTTTATAGGAACTTGATGACTATATCTTGAACCAACATTTTCAAATGCTACATCTCCTGTAATTTTATAATTAGGGTCGCTTGGGCTAAGTTTATCCTGTCCAAAAAATCCTTTTTCAGGAGAAGTATATACTGTTTGAGCAGAAGCGTCAAAAGATTTTTTCCAATTTTCATATGAGCTTTCTCCCGGTTTAAAAGCTTTTAATTCATCATCAGATAAAGTTGATATTTTATTTTGATATTCTTTATTAAAATCTCTTATTCCTTGAGGGCTTCCTGTTCTAAAAGCAACCTTTCCTTTACCTTGTAGTGATTCTCCAAATTTAGAAATGTTACCTCCCCCAAAATCAGTATCTAATACATTATTTTTAAAACTATCTGAGTATGTATTAAAATCAAACTCACCATTAACTTTTTTAAATACGTCTCTACCTCTTAAGTGTGCTTCATAAGCTAATCCTTTACCCCTAGTAAAATTTAAACCTGAAGTAGTTAGTTTACCTTCTGCGTTAAAAAAATTAGGATTAGCTTGTTTAAAAGCTGCTGCATTATCATAACCTAAAGCTGTTGCTCCTGATTCTGTATTAACCCAACCATTTAATTCTTTATCATTCATTACGCTCATAGACCCTGATTCCATTCCCATAGCACTACGAGTTTTGTCTAACCAACGATCCATTCCTTCTAAAGCATCTCCAACTCCGGGAATTTTTTTAAGAGTTCCATACACAGCATCAGTAACAGAACTATACGCACCCATTACAGAATTTCCAACCTTAACAACTCCTTGCATAATTTTACCAAAAGTTCCAGAAAGACCTCCTGCCCAACTAGAAAAACCAGACCAGACATAAGAGCCAAGCCAAGGCATAGCTATCATCATTCCAATAGTTCCAATAGGTCCAAGTTTACCTAAAAATTTACTAACTCCTGCAAAAACTTTTTTAAATCCTTTACCTATTTTTTTACCTAGCTTTTTAATTCCTTTCCAAACTTTCTTACCTATTTTTCTTAATTTTCCCATTGTTATTCCTTATTTAATTGTTGTTATTATCCACCAGTATCATAATAACTTTTTATCATACGTTCTGCTATACTAACAATTTGATCTATTGTTTTCTTTGATTTTTCAGCAAGAGCAGCTTCGTTTGCTATAGCAGTTGCACGAAGTTGTGTAACTTGTGCTTTCGCATTTTCGGCTGACCTAAAATCATAATCAGCGTTATCTCTTAATTCTTGCCATAAAAAAGACAAAGATTGAGTAGATAGCCCATAAGCATTCATTGCATTTTGCATATTAACTTGGTTTTGTGCTGCGGTATTTATTGTATTAACTTTTCTTCTCCATTCTATATTAGAAGCTTCAACAACCGCAGCATTTTGTGCTTCCCATTGGTTTCTAGCAAAATCTTGTTGTGAGTTAAATTCTTCAACTTGTGTTAATAGTTGAGCTTAAACTTATTCATATCTGCATCTCTATTAGCATCTCTAGCTGCTGCAGAATTTTCTGCTGCCGCATTAAACTGTTTCATAGCATTAGACTGTTGAGCATTAAATTGTTTTGTTTGAGCATTTAAACCCGCCATAAACTGTTGTGTTTGATTCTCAGAAACCATATTCGCATTTCTTGCTGCGTTTTGAGAAGATTGATTACTAAGCAACCTTTGCTGTTCTTGTTGAGCTTTTAAAACATTAGCTTGTTGTAAGTTGTTTAAATTAGCCATGTCAGTTTGTAAGAATGCTTGAGCATTTTGTATCTGAGCTTTTTGGTAAAAATCTGCTTCGGCTAGATTAGCTTGAGACATTAATAATGCATCTTGCACTATTCCCTGTTGCTCAAAAGAAGCTTCTTGTAATCCGACAGTTTGTAAGAATTTACTATTAGATGCTTGCCTTTGAACCTCAGCACTAAAATTTGCCATGTCCATTTGAAAAACATTATTAGCATTCGTTAAAGCTGTTTGTTGTCTTCTTGCTGCATTTGATTCAGATTCCCTAGCTTCAATATCTCTTTGTTGTGTTGCGGCTTGTTGTAAAGCAGTAGCATTAGACTGAGCCATTGGTAACGCAGCTTGTAATATAGCATTAGTTAATTCTGCTCTACCTACAGAAGATGCTGATAATCCTCTAGAAGCTAACATTTGTTCTACTCTACCTACTGCTCCTTGTGCCCATAAAGGTATTTGACCTTCTTCTATACCATCTAATAGTCTACCCATCTGAGCATCTACCAAAGTATCCCTATCAACTCCTGCTATTAATCCTCTTTGTTCTTCTGTAAACTCATCAAGCCTATCTTCTAAGGCTTCTATATCATCTCCAATTTCATTAATTTGATCTTCAGTTAATCCCGCTTTTCTTAATTGTTTTTTAGCTCTTGATAGTTTTCTTAAACTTGATCCTGTATTTAATGCTGCTGTTGCCTTAGCTTCTGGACTTAAACTACCAGTTACTTGTTCTTGTAAAGCACCTACAGGTATTTCTACCTTAGCACTTTCTATTGGAGAAACTCTATCTACATTAGCAGCCTTAGCAAGAGATTCATCTCTAACCTCTCCTTGAGCAGCCAAAACTTCAGGAGATTTATCAATTTGAGCAGCTTCCATTTGGGCTGCTTGTATTTGCTCAGGAGATGTTATTTGCGAAGTGTCCTGAACTGTAGTAACTTTTTCAGGGTCTACTGGTCCTGCTTTAGTTCCTGAAACTATAGTGGGGTCTGCCATTTGAGTTGTACTCATTGGAGTACCTACTTCAGTTTTAACAGCATCTTGTAAAACGGCTGATTCAGGAAGCCTTCCTTCTGCAGCTTGTTCAACTCTAGAAGCAGACCTTTCCATACGTTCTTTATCTTCGGTATATCTTTGTTGCGGTTTTCCTACAGCAGTAGGGGCTTCAATAATTGGTCTAGTAGAAGATTGCACAGGAGTAGTTACACTATCGACAGGCATGTAAGGAACTCTATTGTCTTTAGAATCATCTCTATCTATAGAAGAACCCCCACCAGTAGGTCCATCATCTATATTTTCTGTATCTCTATTTGGAGGACCGGGAGGAACTCTTACAGGCGGGCTTCCGGGAACACGAACATTATCAGGATTTATATTTATTTCTCTTCCTAATTCGGTATCAGTATATTCTATAGGTTGAGGTTCATTTTCTGGAACAGGTTCTTTAAAAAAATCTTGAGGTGGTCTTCCCATTTCAATAGGTTTTGGGGAATTTAATATATTGTCTTCTTCTCTAGACACGGAAAAAGAACCTCCTGTAGGAACATCTCTAATGTCTCTTTCCATAGGTCCTCTTGGACCACCAGTTTGAAAAGCCACACGACCACCTTGACGCATATCTAGACGCTCTGCTTTTTTACCGGCACGATAACGTCTTCTTTTAGCTTTAAGTAGTTTACTTTTCTTTTTATTTTTCTTTGCCATTATTTAACCTCGAACAATTTGTCTAGTTTCTCTTCAATCTTATCTAACGTGTCGAATACTCTGTCCATTCCATCAGATAGTTCTTTTTTGGTAACGTATTCTTTTGCCATTTCTTCTCTTGTTTTATTTAAAAGTATGTCAAGTCTTTTTAACTCTGCTGTGTTAGACCGAATACTGTAAAGTATCGGAGCAACAACCAATGTTAGGAATATATTCCATAATAAAAACATGGTGTATCCTGTTAGTTCCATGTCTGTTTAAATTTTAAGATGGTATTGAATATTCTGTGTCAGCTACTGGTGTTACTACAGGATTTGTAATAACTGAATCAACCTGACTAGCAAACACAACATCCCACTTTGAAGTAGGGCATAAAGCTTCTAATTGAGATTTAGTCCAATCAGCTTTAGCTTTAGCTGTGAAATCACCATCGGCTGCTACAACAATTTTATTAAAAATACTTTTATAATATGTAGCATCTCCTTCAGAATCATTCTCATATGTCATTGCTAAATCCCACTTTTCAACTTTACTATTCTTTTCAAAAGGTATAGCGTTAGTTAGTGTTTTAGTTACTGCCATTTTTATTTCTCCTTATTTAAGTTTTTCTTCTAATTCTTCGACTTTAGCCGAAAGTTCTTTTACTGCATTTACCAAATACCAAGTCATATTATCAGGGTTAACTGAATAACATCCTGTTGATTCTTGGTCAACTATATCTGGTAAAACCTCCATAACTTCTTGTGCAATTACACCAAGTTGCGTGCCTTCTTTATTAATAGCTGCACTTTGAGAAAGTTCAGAGTCAACTTCTTCAGGTAATCTATATTCAAAATTACGAACTCTTACCTGATTAATTTTATCTAATCCTGTATTATTATCTTCAATATTCTTTTTGATTCTTCTATCAGAAGTTGTAGACCAAGCAGATGAATTATTACCTGCATAGTTTCCACCACTACCTGCATTCATAAAACCTGTTGCGTTACCTTTACTTGTACTATTATATCCTATAACAATAGCTGTATCGTGTGAACCACCATCAGCAGTTGTAGATTTACCTATGAAAATATTGTTTCCACCTGTAGTTACAGCATCTCCTGCATCTACACCTATACATATATTTCCACTTGCAGAAGTTATATCTGGTCCTGCTCCTTTTCCTAGAGCTACGTTATCATCTCCTGAAGATAAATTTGTTAATGTACTACCACCTATAGCTGTATTTTGAAACGCTCCTGCTATATTTGCTGTGCTTGCTATATTGTAACCTATAAAAGTATTTTGATACCCTGCTAATGCTCCTGTATTACTATCGGCTACATTCTGTCCAATAGCTATAAGTTGTGATGTACTAGCAGAAGATACAACTGCTCTACCTGCGTAGTTACCTATTGCTAAGTTTCCGTTTGCACCTGTAGTTTGTCTAACTAAAGCATCATAACCAATGGCTATATTATCAGAAGTACCACTTTGAGCAGTAAGTGCTCTATAGCCAATTCCTAAGTTTCTAGTATTGTTTGTTGCAGCTAGTGCTCCATAACCTACTGCTGTATTATCTGCTGCTGTAGTTGATGCTGTTAAAGCATCTTTACCAACTGCTGTATTGTTTGCACCAGTTGTGTTGGCATCTAAAGCTTGTGCCCCTACTGCTACATTTTCTGAACCTGTCGTATTTACCATTAAGGCTTGTTTTCCAACTGCTGTGTTGTTATCTGCACTTGAATTTGTTGCTAAAGCATCTTTACCTACCGCAACATTACTTGAACCAGTTGTATTAGCTTCTAATGAATTATACCCAACAGATGTGTTTGTAGAGCCTGTGGTGGTTGCTTCCGCAGAACCATAACCAACCGCAGTATTGTAGTTACCTGTAGTGTTTGCTGTTAAAGAGTTATAGCCAACTGCTGTGTTATCTTCCCCTGTGGTGTTTGCATCTAAAGCGTATACTCCTACAGCAGTATTTTCTGAACCTGTAGTGTTTGCGTATAAGGCACTTTTACCTACTGCTGTGTTGTTTGAAGCAGTTGTATTAGATTCCATAGCACTATTTCCAATAGCTACATTATTACCTCCTGTGGTGTTTGCGTACAAAGAAGCATAACCAAGAGCATTGTTAGAAGCACCTGTTGTGTTAGCAGTTAAAGAATCAAAACCAACTGCTGTGTTGTTTGAAGCAGTTGTATTTGCTACTAAAGCATCTTTACCTACTGCTGTGTTTCCCGCACCAGTTGAGTTTGCTTTTAAAGCATCCATACCAACTGCGGTGTTGTTATCTGCTGCATTAACTACCAAAGCTTCACTTCCAACGGCTGTATTAGATGCCCCTGTTGATACATCTCTTAACGCTTCTGAACCAAATGCTGTATTGTCATTACCTGTTGTTAAATTAGTTCCCGCTAAATACCCTACAAGCGTACTATATGTAGCAGTAGTTACTGCTTCACCCGCATCTTTACCTACCGCCACGTTTCCACTACCTGTAGTATTTGCTGTTAAAGCATTATGACCTACGGCTGTATTAGATGAGGCAGTTGTATTTGCTGCTAAGGCATTTGTTCCAACCGCAACATTAACTGTTCCTGTTGTGTTTACTGCTAAAGCATTTCCTCCTACTGCTGTGTTGTTAGATGCTGTGGTATTAGCATTTAAGGCATGAAAACCAATAGCTGTATTATAAGTGTCTGTTGCCGAAGAAGGATCATGGGCAGCAAGAGAACCATATCCAACTGCTGTAATTCTACTTCCATCTACATTGCCTGTTAAAGCATTATAACCAATAGCTGTGTTATAAGTACCTGAAGTATTAGCATCTAAAGCATACGCACCTACAGCCGTATTATCAGCACCGCTTGTGTTTACAAGTAATGCGTTCCTTCCTACTGCCGTATTGTTACTTGCAGTTTGAGAAGCACTTAAAGTTCCATAACCTATTGCTGTATTTGAATCTCCTGTAGTGTTAGCATCTAAAGCATAAGTACCAAAGGCTGAATTAGCTGATCCTGTGGTATTTGCTCCTAGTCCTTGAAACCCTACTGTTGTATTATTATCACCAGTAGTTAAAGCTGCAAAAATATCTATACCTACGCCTGTATTGTTATCAGCAGAACTAATAGTTCCTGTAGTAGCATCTCCAATCATTATAGATGCAGTACCAAAAGTCTTAGCATCTGATAAACCATTTACGTTAGAAGCTCCACCACTTCCTGCATCTTCCCAAGCTACTCCACTTCCTGTAGAAGTTAGTACTTGTCCATCACTACCTTGTGCTCCACCCACTAAATAATTTGTTGCATTTACTGAACTATTAAATGTTGCAGCACCTGCTGATGACATATCAAGGGTTAAGGCAGTTATTCCTGAACCACCATCATTACCATAGAATACTATATCTTTGTCTTGTACTAAAGACTGTATATAAAAATCATTACTAGTCTGATAAAAAGTACCATAATTTGTACCATCATCTTTTAGTATTATTTGTGTAGTTGCATCAAGATTTAAAACTCCTGTTACGTCTACAGTTAAATCTCCACCATCTGAAATAGTTGAACCATTAATAGTTATATCATCTACTGTTAAAGTTGTTAATGTTCCTAAACTGGTAACATTAGTTTGTGCTGCAGTTGATAAAGTTCCTGCTAGTTCTCCACTAGAACCATAAATAACAGCTTTACTGTTTACAACTGTATTAGCTGTAGAGCCATCTAATAAATTTAGTTCAGCAGGTGTAGAACTAATTTGTGTTGTTGTAGCTGCTGCCAAGACTGGAATATATCCACCTTGGTTAATTAAATACTGTGTATGGTCTGAAGTTGGGTCTACAATACTAAGTGTAGTTTCGTTTGAATCTGCTGTAGCTCCTTCAAATATAATAGCATTTGAAGCCTGCATAGTAACTGTATCTGCTGTAGTAGTTGTTCCTGCTACAGTAAGTTTAGGAACTAATAGCTCTCCTGTACTTGGATTATATCTTAAAGCACCTGTGTCATCTAATAATGCATTTGATTCATCGTGGAATACTACAGGGAAATTAGTATTAGCTGTACTATCTGATACTGTAACTGTTGAAGCTAGTGTTACTGTAGTACCTGCTATAACACTTGATAAAGCAGTTCCATTTACTGTAATTGCATCAGCTTCTAAAGTTCCATCAATATCTGCGTTTCCTGATATATCTAAACTTCCTGCGTCTAATTCTCCACTAATAGTTAATAAACCACTAGAAGGGTTATATGTAAATCCTGTATCTGTTTCAGCACCTTGCGAACCTGTAGCACCATCTACGAATACTGGATAAACAGTTTCGTCTGTACTGTTATTGGCAGTAGCTGTAAAGGTTGCTGCGTTTCCTGTAGTGTCTTGGTTTAATGTTCCAATTACAAAGTCTAAAGTATTATCTCCATCTTCGTATGTAACTGTAATATTAGTTTCAGTATTTGAACTGACCATCGCACCGACTGTATCGGCAATATATTCGTTAAGAGCAGTTCCATCAACTGTTATTGCGTCAGCTTCTAATGTTCCGTCTATGTCTGCATTACCTGAAATATCAAGTGAACCTGCGTCTAACTCTCCTGAGATTGTTAAAAGACCACTTGAAGGATTATATGTAAATCCTGTATCACTCTCTGCTCCTTGAGAACCTGTAGCTCCATCAACAAAGATAGGATATACTGTCTCGTCTGTAGAGTTATTAGCTGAAATTGTAATGTTATCAGCAGTACCTGTTGTGTCTTGGTTAAGAGTACCAACTGTAAAATCAAGAGTATTATCTCCATCTTCATAAGCTACAGTTATTCCTGACTCTGTGTTAGAACTAACCATAGCTCCAACTGTGTCAGCTATATATTCATTTAAAGCTGTTCCGTCTACTGTATAAGCATCGGCTTCAAGAGTACCATCTATATCTGCATCTCCACTAATATCTAGAGTAGCTGCATCTAGTTCTCCTGTAAGTGTAATATTACGGAATGAGGCAGCATCTTTATTAGAATCTACTACCACAGCTTTAGAAGCTGCTACAGTTCCTGCTGTAATTCCATCAAGCATTTCAAGTTCAGCTTCTGTTAATTCTGCACCTGAACCTAATGTAAGTGTTCCTGTTACTGTAAGATTATCATTTACTGTTACTTCTGAAGTTGTGTGACCTATTGAAACTGGAACACCTGATGTTGCAGTACCTATAGTAATACCATTTGAAGTATTAGAGTTGTCTATATTTAATGAGGTTGTTGCGTCTAATGAAATTGTTGTTCCATCTACTGCTAATGTTCCATCTATATCTGTATTGTCTAAATTAGAAGTTCCATCAACATCTATATCTCCTGCAACATCTAAACCTGCTGCACCTGCTAAGACTAAATCATCTGCTGATGTATCCCAAAGCATGTAAGCACTAGCTGTATCACCAAAGAATTTAACATCATATCCTGTATCATCTACTCCAACAGTTATTGTATTATCTACTTGAATAGCACCATCAAGGTTTGTTGTTCCTGAAACTGTTAATAAGTCTGTAGTTACTGTTCCATCAAAGTATGCATCTTTAAATTCTAATGAGCTTGTACCTAAATCTATGTCGTTATCTGTTACTGGTACAATAGCTCCATCTTGTATTCTAATTTGTTCTACTGCTGCTGAAGATACCTCTACAAAGAATCCCCATCTATTGTTTGTGCTGTCTGCAACTATCTTGTTTCTGCTGAAGATACCTCTACAAAGAATCCCCATCTATTGTTTGTACTGTCTGCAACTATTTTGTTTAAAAAATCTAAATCACCTATAGTATGAATATTACCACCATGCCCTGCTGTTCCATCGTGCCTGTGCCCTGTAGAACTAGCACTACTTGAACTATAAGTAAATGCGTTTACTAATTGGTTATATTCATCATTAAATAAAGCTGCTGTGATAGTATCACCATCACTCATTGAACTTTGTCGTGTATAACTCTGTGCCATTTTTATTGTCTCCCTGAAGGTTCGTAATCTATGTATATGCCATTAATTGTATAAGGATCATTTTGATCATTACTAAAAACTCTAAAGTAATTACTATGTCCACTTCCTTCTACAGTTTGTCTAGTAATCGGATCAGAAGGTGCTCCAAACGTATAACCACCTGATGTACCAAATGTTGCATTTCCAAACAACGAAGGTTTAGATACTGATAATGTATAATCTGCAGGTTGTGGTGTATCTGTATTATCATAATCATATCTAATTTTAAAACTTGGAGCAATGTCTCCTTCTGGTGTTACAGATAATTTTACATACTTTAATGTTTTAAGTGTTCCTAAATCTCCATAATCTAAATCAGGTGTCTGATACTCTGCATTAATATTAGTTGCAACTGTTGCAGGATTAAAACTAGTTCCTGTGTCATGGTTATACACGTATCCGTTGTAATCTCCATGATAATGTTTCTCAATTCCGCTTGAATTAAATCCTGAAGCTGCTGCAGCACTTGCATCTATTCCTAAAGTTTCAGACCATTGAAATTGTGTAAAGCCTTGTTCATTAGTTTTTAATGTTCCAATTACTCCTTCTGATGCTGTTCCTGTAGAACTTGATCCATAGTATAAGCGGTATTGAGATTTATCTCTAATAACAATACTGCTTATATTATAGCTTGAAATATTATCAGCAATGTCTTTCATTATTGGTTGTATAGACCTACTAACTGTTCCTAATTCTACGTCACCAATTCTTACTGTACCTGCTAATGTTCTTATTCCATCTGGTGCTAAGAATACTAAGTCACCACCAATCTCTTGAATACTTCTACCATCTAAACAACCTATGTTTTGTGTAATTGGTTGTACAGCTATTGTAGAGGAATTATTTATATTTATTAATTTATAAATACTGTTTTTACAAAAGATTATTAAATCATCCCTAAAGCTTCTTAATCCTACTACTTGATCATCTAATACAATACTACCTGAACCTGTAGAACTAAAATCATCAATATCACTTGTACCACTATAATAAATTGTGTTAGGTGATGTAGCTGCTCCTGATACTACTAAGTGTTTATCGTGTATTGTACAGAACTTAGGATAGTGTGATCCACTTACTGTAATTTCTTTAGCAAAATAAGTTCTATCACTTAATGCTCCACTTCCTGTCATCTTGAAGTAAAAAGGTTTAACGCCTGATCCTTCGTCTGTAATTATAACTTCTCCATAAGTTGTATCACCTTCGTAAGTTACAAAATGTGCTTTACCTTGTGAAGTTCTTGCTAAAGCACTACGTCCTGTAAACGTACTATAATTATCTCCTCCACCTGCTACACTATCTCTATTAATCTGTAACCAACTTGTTCCATCTAAACTAAAATATATATTAGTTCCTGAACAAGCTATAACTCCATCTGCATAAACATGTAATCCTAATATATCATTTGTACTATTAGGTCTAGCAGCACTACCACCACCTAGTACTGAAAATCCATTAATTCTTCTATACCCACCTGCAACATCTACTTCAAAGTTTCTTAACCTTGTAGCTGCTCCGGGTCTGCGAAGTAATTCAAAAGAACTAGAAGCTTTGTCTAGTCCTCCTTCACATGCTAATGCGTATGGTTGTGTTGCCATTAAATTCTATCGTCTGATACGTATTTAGGTACAGGATTCATTAAAGTAGATTTCATTCTTTTTAATCCTTGTTTATAATCTTCTAAAGCAAAAGCTGCTTGTTGTGGAGAATCTTTAAACTGATGGAAATGATACCTTGCTCTTGCCATAAGAACAGGAACAAATACATCAGGAAAAACTATTGTATCTCCATGAGCACTTAATGCTGTTGGTAAATCCCAAGCAAAAAACCAAACCCTATAAACTTTATCAGGTATTGGACTTACTCCAAACTTCCTTGCATCAGGACTACGAATAACGTACTTAGGTTCACCATAAGTTTGAGTATCTGCATCATCTATATTTTCAGATTCTCTCATATGATCTTTCCATTCTTCAGTAGTAACAAATTTTAAATTTCTACTAGTATAAGGAGTACTTGCTCCGCTTACACCAATAGTAGTAAGATAAAAATTATCCCAATCTACTGAACCATAGTCAGACGTAATGCTTGAACTAGATTCTTTTAATTCATACCAACGAGTACCTGCTGTAGTTTCTACATAGACATTACCATAAAAAGGATCGGTTGCTCCACTTTCTCCTGTAGCTAGGAAAGCCCATTGAGGCTCATCCATAACTATATCACTATATGCTCTATTAATACAGTCTTTAGCATGTCCTTGTATTCCTATTGCACTACCAAAATTTGATGAAGTTAATACAACTTCGTTAAGTTCTCTTAGTAATTCATTAGTTAATTGTAAATAGGTGGTTGCCATTTTACTTTATACCTTGTTGATTATCTCTTTCTCTATTTTGTTTATCTTCTGAATTATCGTAAGCACCTTCAAATTCTGTTATGTCATTAAAGTTTACTTTAGTTCCTGATTCGTATTTACCTCTAGGCATTTACTTCTCCTTATTAAAAATTCTATCCCAACCATCTTGATATTTTTGTTGGTTTTCTTTTGTATAAAACTTTCCAGATAGTCCTAATTTTTTATTTCCTTTCTTTTTATTTTTTAAAACTACTGGTTGTGAGTCCGATCCTACTTGTGGCATTACTTTTTAACTTTTGTATATGCTTCGTTTTGTAGAGTAGTCGGATCATCTTTCTTGTATGTTCCTTTTTTAGTTCTTGCACGAACTGATTTTGTTCCGAAATAATAATCCATTCTTTTATTATATCTTTTAAACCAGTCTTGTTGCCATTTATTAAATTCTGTTTGATCCCAAGTTGTTATCATCTTATTTTCCTTTTAAGTGTAAGTGGGAAGATAACATAAAAATTTCTTCCCAACTTACTAGTTTCTATTAGTCAATCGCATAGAAAGCTGATACTAAAGCTTCACTTCTAAGTACATCTGCACCATAGACATGAAGACCTCTAACTATATCACCAAAACTATCAGGATCACGAAGAACCTCAGTTTGTGTTATAGCTTGAGCTGTAGCAGCAGCACTAATATGACCTGCTAACACTTTACCGCTTGCAGTTGAAGCAGCAGCAATGTTATTAGATTTGTACATATTAAAGCCACGTAGCTTTCCACTTGATACTAACCCATTTCTAAGCGAACCTTGACCTGCGTTATAGTCAACAGACATTAGCTTTGAACCAGACTGAGACAGTTGCTCGTACCATGAAGGGGGAGCAACGAACCATCTTCCTTCTTCAGGAACATTTTGTTCGTCTAAAAGTCTAGCCATGAAAGCCATGACATCCAAAGGATCAGTACCAGTTCCATCAGACCCTGTAAGGTCTATAGAATTAGTACCGCCTTGGTGTTGACCCATAGTTTGAGTCGCAGCAGAAGCGTCTGCACCTAATACGTGATCAGGTGAAGAACTCGATACTCCACTAAATAGTTCAGCTATAACACCCTCATCAAAAGCATCTTTCAATGCGTAAGCTGCTGAAGAAGACGCTGCTTCTTTCCAGTTTACGTGAGACATTGATTTTTCAATATCATCAACTTTAAATTTGAATGCGTTAGCTACATCTACTACTAGAGTTTCTTCTGCATCAGTTAGTTTAGTTTGAGTAACGTCAGCACCTCTTTCATACTGATAAACAGTAATTGTAGGTTCTTTGACGATCCTTACAGTATCTCCGAAAGCAGATATTTCACCGGAATAATCGGTGTTTGTGATTGCTTCTGCAACCGAAGCTTTTCTGAAGAAGTTAAGAACCTTCTTAGAATAAACTTTGGGCATGAAGAAAGCATTCGTCTGTCCACTTACGGAGTTTGCAAAGTTACCATTAGTATCAGTTGACTGCTCAAATAGAGCATCTGATTGGTTATATGCCATAATTATTCTCCTTGAATATTATTACTAACTTTGTTATTATTTAACCCTGCCTTCCCTTACAGCTTGGTCTATCTCGGCTTCTAACCGATCAAACTCATCCATAGGTAGGGCAGCGATCTCCTCTTGTGTCCATATCTTAGGCTCATTAGTTTCTACAGTTGTTGTCTTAGTAGACACCATATCTGCAGCTTCATTCGCCTTCGATTGAGACTTTGGCTTGGTTTTTTTAGGAGTACCTGTTTGAATACCATTTTCAAATTTAAAAAGGTCTATAGCCTTACTAGCAAGAGATACATTATTAGGATTATTATAAATCCATTCTTTTATCTCTTCTGGTTGGGTTTCTGCCCATGTATGAAACTGATCACTATTACGAAGCTCGTCAAAGTCAGGATGCTTAGTAAGCAAGTCTTTCTCTGCTTCTCGTTTTAGTATTTCTGTTTCACGACTTTGCATTGCGTCAACTCTTTCTTGCAAAGATGCAACTTTGTCTTCACTTTGCAAATGGGCTACAGTTTCTACCACTTCATAAACATCAGGATATTCAGACTTAAATTGCTCTAGTTCTTCAACAGTTTTAGGTGCTTGATAAGCAGGTCTATTTTCTGTTGCCTCTGCTAGTAACTCTTGTTCTCTCTGTTTAAATTGAGAAAGCCTATTATCATAATGTTTTTTAAGGTCATCATACCTTTTCTTATAGTTAGAAGATTGTTCTTCTGATGTTTGTTGTTCTACAACTTCTTCACCTTGACTCGATTGAGGTTCAGTATTAGAAGCGTTTGATTCAACAAATAAACTATCTGCTGTCATTGGATTATCTGTAGGCATTACATCTGGTGTATGCCACGACTTCTTTTGATTATACAGATTTGTTTTTGGTTCATCTACAGTATTCTCCTGTGTATTTACGTTTGCCATTTTATTCTCCTTATAGGGCTTGTGCTATCTTCAAAGTAGCCTATTCTAAGAACGTCTTCTTAATAGGGGTTTGAACTTACAAGGTAGCTAAAGGTTATTAACTTGATAGAGGGTTACACCTAGGTAAGTAGCTCTATCTCTTTTATTAGCCACTTATGGGTTGATAAAACCTACGAGGACTTGATTTTAACATTTCTTCTTCTACTTGTCTTTTAGTTTGAGCAACTTGAGGAACATTCCTTCTAGCTTCTCTTAAACCAGACGTTTGAATAGGAGCTGTTTCATCTTCCTTTTCAGTCATATAGCCACCATAAGCGGCACTTTGCCTTTCATCTGCTGCTGCTTCTGCGTCTTTCATCATAGACATTAAATTGTCTGCTCCAATTTCTTCAGTTGCTTTAGCAGTTACGACAAATTCACCATCCGATAACCTTGCAGGTATCGAATCTGATTTTCCTGATCCCGGTCCTTCAATAGGACCAGAACCTGAAAATTCTGTTGCACTCTCAACTACTCGGTCAATTATCTCACTTAACTTAGCATCTTCTTCGAGAGCGTTTTCTAAATATTCTTTATCTTGTGGGTCTAATGTAGAATCAAAAACATATTCTACATAGTCTTCTTCCATTTCTTCGTCAGGAAGCATTGGTATTTCTTTATCGGAAAGCATTGGTGTTTCTTCATTAGGAAGCGGCGCTTCTATTTCGGGTCTTTCCATAAGCATAGACATTTGGTTATCTACATCTCCGCCATCAACAAACATAGGTCTTTCAATATTAACTCTATTAGGATAAGATTCTCCAACAGGAGTATATTCTAAAGCAGACTCCTTTTCTTTTTCTTTTTCTTCTTCTTCTCTATTAGCAAACAAACCTCTAATACCACCCGGTTTTCTATCTCTTTTTTTATTAGCTATAATCCTAGCCAATTTTCCAAGAAAATATTTTTCTCTTTCTGTTTCTCCCCCCTCATTCATTTCTTTTCTAGAAGATTCTTCTTCTATGTCTTTTATATTTTCATCGACTATATCTTGTCTGTCTTGAGTAAAACTAGGTAGCATACCTCGTGTCTTTGGTTTACTACGATCTATTTGCCAACTGTCAGGATTAAATACAGCTTTAACACTATCTGATAATGCTCCTACACCATCAGCTAAAGCTCCTGTTATTTTATTTACACCCTGAACATCTTTTGTAACACCTGCAAGAAGACTAGTGGGCATAGTATATGGAGCAGCATATCCTTCAACAACTTTTCCTGAAAAATCGGTCCACGCTTCTTTAGGAGTATAATTTTTTTGAGAAGGAGTACCTGTAGAGTATTGCATTCGTTTACTATCAGTATCTAATAAACCTCCTTCTTTTCTTATTTGTCTTTTTTCTAATAGTGGATTTTTGTTTAAAACTTCTTCTCTTTGTTCTTCAACAATTTCTTTTCTTCTTTCTTTTATAGCACTATTAAAAAACTTTTTATCATATTCAGGAAACCCTTCTCTTTTTGAAATCCACGCTTTATCTCGTATTTCTTCTTGAATAAATCTATCTCTATCTCTAGGTAGTTTAACTTCTTCCATACTTAATTTAGTCATTTTATCTACAAATACAGGAATGCTTTCTTCATATTGTTTTTCCCATTCTGTCATTTGTTGTCTATCTCTATTTATTCCTTTTGACATTTTATTTATTCCTCTTTTCTTTTAATTGATTCCTCTACTTCAGCCTTCAATCGCTCTAGGCGTTCCAGAGAATTGATCCTCCCTTGGCATCGGTACATTTCCAGTTCCGATGTTGCCACCGCCAGTACCTGTAACTCCAAGGTCTTGAGGTGATTCAGGTGGTCCACCAAGACCTCCCATTCCTTCCCCTTCACGAGGGGCACTAGGTTCTTCGCCTGTTTCTTGTCCAACATTATTTTGCATTCCTATGATTTGTGCCATTATTGCAGCCTCTTCAGGATCGTTGAGTATTTCATCAGGATCAAGGTCAAGACTGTAGGCAAGTTCACTTATTAATTTAGACATCTTAACAAAAGGAGCAATAGCCGGATTCTGTACAGTTTGTAAAAAAGTAGTCAATCTTTGCGATCTTACTTCTTTTTGCATTAGACTATTAGTTCCTGTTGCATTAATTTCTAAATCACCTACGACTCCTAGCTTATCTTCTAAGAATTGCATATTCCATTGAAAATATGCTTCTCCTAAAGGTTTAAGCAAAAAATCATCCAAGTTCTTAACAACTGTTTTAATATTAAGACTTGCTGCACCTAATAACATAGACATTCCTGAAGCAGTTCTAGTCATACTTTGTACTCCTGTTTGACCATGAGAGTAACTAGGTATTCCTGTCTGCTCATCTGCAAGCTGTCTAAACTTGTCAAACATCATCATATTTTCAGTTGATGTGTTTGGAAACTTTACACCATGTATAGCTTGTCCGGGCATTCCTGCTTGTCTTCTAAATATTTTTCCCGGATATACTTCAAAACTTTGTCCACCTACTAATGCTGATTCATCAACATCAAATACTAATGAACCTGATAAAGCTAAATTATCAATAGCCATTCTAGCATGACCATTCATAATTTGTTGGGAGTCATGCATATTCTCAGCTATACCAACTCCAAAAAAACTGTATGGATTCTTTTCATAAGGAAACGCATGATAAGGTATTCTATGTGGTGTAAATGGATTAACTACTACTCTAAGTACTTTACCATTACCAACCCATGCATTTACTTGTAGTTCATCTAAATCATCTATTCATCTAGATCATCTATATCTTCATCTAAATCAACCCCCATTTCACGTAGATATTCTGCATCCATTACTCCCCAATACTCTAATACTTCATATTGTGTAGGAGAGTGCTCGTCTTGTTCTTCGTCTCTTATTTGATCTTCGTAACCACGCTTCTCATAGTTACCACCCATCATTAAGCATTCTCTAATAGCATCCTTATCGAAATAAGGCATTTTACTTAATGCTCTAAATTGACTTCTATTAAGTCTATGCCTATGTACTACGTATTCACACTCTTCCATAGATGTAGCGTTTGGATCAGGAAAGAAATCCCAAAGACTAACAAATTCTATTCTAGGTACTCTAACTTCTAAAGGATTATAAGTTCTATTACCTTCTTCATCTTCATCCCATTTATTTAATGTCTTATTAAAATTAAATGGTCCTTTAATAATACCTGTGCCCATCATTGAAGCTTCAAACAAAGCACTTCTTAATTCAGAAGCACCATTAGATTCTTCTATTTGATCATGGATTAATTTTTCCATTCGTCTTGCAGCTTTTTGAGCAGGACTAATTTCTAAATCCATTGGAAGAGGACTAGTACCTTCTACATAATTCCCTTCAAGTTTAGCCATCTCTTCAATAAACCTTTCTTCAAACTTACCATTACCATAAGTTGCTCCGGGCTTTAAAGTTTTACCATCTCCTTCATAACCCACATCATATGGATTATCTTCTTCTGGTTGTTCTGTTGGTTCTGTTAGTTCTGCCGGAGTAGTTTCAATTCCGGGAACTGGATTTTGTGAATCTAGATGAGCATTAGATACTTCACCTTCAGGCATTTTAGTTTCTGTAATTCCAATAGGGAACTTCCCTGTTCCAAAGATTACATCAATGAGTTGTCCAAAGGCTGCTAGTACTTTAGTCTTAGTTACTTTAACAAATACTCTAGACTTCTCAGACTCTCTAAATCTTATATTCTTTCCGTAGAGTCCTCTATAGTTTTGGTAAGCAGTTAGCCATCTAGTCTCGTGTAGTTTTCTAGAATCTTCTGCTGTTTGAAATCTGCTTTGGATTAATCCTGCTAAATTTAATTTTTGATCTTTACCTAAGTTTAATTCTAATCCTTGTTCGCCCTCTATTTCTGTATACAAAGCATTTGCATCTAATAGCCCTTGAGGTTGTTGAACCCCTCCTTCTTCTATATTATTTTCTTCTGCCATACTTAGTATCCAAATGTTTCATCTACAGGTTTATAAATAGATTCTCTATGATGCCTCCTAAGATTTTCGAGAGGATTATTAATCCTTGGTCTACTCATAATAAGATAACGCAACGCATCATACGCATGATCCGCAGCGTGTGTGTCTACATCTTCAGGATTCCTAGTATCTAATGGTATACTTTGTAATTCTTTAATTAAGTTAGGACAGGTATTAAATATCTGTAACCTTGGTCTACCATTTGGTTGTATCTTTAAATATTCGTGAATCTGAATTTTACCTTGTATTCTATTTTTATCGGCTCGTCTAAGTTTATGTCTTTGTAATTCTTTAATTAAGTTAGGACAGGTATTAAATATCTGTAACCTTGGTCTACCATTTGGTTGTATCTTTAAATATTCGTGAATCTGAATTTTACCTTGTATTCTATTCTTATCGGCTCGTCTAAGTTTATGTCCTTGTCTGACGAGAGATTCCCCAACAGTCGGTCCAGTTGTACCTGTTTTTGACCATGCAGCCGTATCAAGCACTCCTGAAACTGAAAGAGGGTCTTCCATTTCCATGTCTGTTATTATACGTCCTAAATCCTCACCTGTCAAGCCTTTTCTGTATAATTCCCTATAAATTATTAAAGTACCATCTGCTCTATCTACTGCTCCCCACACACAAGCACTCTCAGAAGCGTACCCATAGTCTATTCCTTTTATCCTTTCCCACGTTATAGGAATGTTAAATGGAGTAATAATATGTACATCTGGATCAAATTCTACAAAGGCTGCTCCCTCATTTACATCCCAATTACCTTCTAGTAATTGTTTACGTTGAACTGGTGGTAATGACATAAGCATTTGCTCATATACACCATCATTAGATAAGTAAGGGTTGTCTGTTAAACGAGCAGGTATAAATTTTCTAGTTAGCCCATCATCGCCTTGAAAAGATTCATTAGGTGCAAAAGCATCTACGTATCGTTTCTTAACCCAATTAGCTCCTATACCACCGGGGTTAGCAGTACAACGTAGATACGTTTTAATTTCAGGGTCAGTAGTTCTAAGACGAGAAGCTAAATAGTTCCAACCAAATTCTGTAGGTAAGTGAGTAATCTCGTCAAAACCAATCCAAGAGTATGCTTGTCCTTGGTAACGATATACGTCTGCATCTCTTTCTAAGAAACCAAACTCTATCTTTGCTCCACTAGGAAAGTTCCACACTTTCTCAACTTCCCTAAACTTACAGCCGGGAAATGCTTGTGGATAAAGTTCACGAGACTTATCAATAAGTTCTCGAAGCTCTGGCATAGACCTTCTAAGTATTAAGGCTCTGTGTGCTTTGCGATGTGCATACCTTAATGGATCAACTAACATAGCGTATGATTTACCACCACCGGCAGCACCACCATACAATACATCTTTTTCATCAGCAGCTAAAAACTCTGTCTGTGGTCCTTCATTAGGATGAAAGACAACATGACTACCTTTATCTATTTCAGCTTGGACAGCTTTAGGAAGTACGTGTAGTTCGTCTTCTGTTACTACCTTCCCCTCGTCTGTCGGTTTTGACGATTCATCTTCAAATTTGTTGAGTATGTTAGTCGTTTGTTTAAGAGCTTGTCTCTTTGAGTTAAGTTTCTTTTCAATTTTTTCAATTGCTTTTTGCTTAGCCCTGACTGATCTTCTTGTTGCAATCTTTGCCAGAGCTTGTCTCTTTGAGTTAAGTTTCTTTTCAATTTTTTCAATTGCTTTTTGCTTAGCCCTGACTGATCTTCTTGTTGCAATCTTTGCCTTCTGGTCATTAGAATAATTATATTTTGCTTTACTTCCAATTGGTCTACCTCCCTTCTTACGAGGTGTACCATCTTTCTTTAGTATAAAGCTCCCTTCAGAATCTGTCAAGTAAAGATGTGGATTCTTTTCCCAATCGTGCAATTCGTTCTTCTCGTTTTCCATACTTTTTATCTATATGTTTTTTCAATCCTGCTGCTGTAATACTACGTTTAGTTTTAAATTCTATCCAATCACACGCATCTCTTAAGCTAATAGATTCACTAGCTACTAAGTCTTCAGCAATTTCTAAAGCTTCTATTTGATCAGGCATAGGCTTTAAATAACCGGATATATCACTTTCAGAATATCCAAAAGGAATAGTTGATGTTTTTCTTTTTATATAACCTTCTTTCATTGTTGATTATGTTTTCTATGAGCAGACTTAGTTTCCCAATCTTCAATAGCTTTACATATACTTTCTTCAGCCAACACACTACAATGGAGTTTAATAGGTGGTAGTTCTAAAGCCTCTGCAATATCTTTATCTTTAATTTGTTTAGCTTCTTCTACTGTCTTACCTTTAAGCATATCTACAAACATAGTTGAT
>VTLG01015711.1_pt1 | contig 34485 bp, 53 predicted proteins | sample 4694571 | NCBI WGS metagenome assembly VTLG01 (sample SAMN12604809, study PRJNA352737) | marine metagenome | biome: ENVO:00000447; feature: ENVO:00000209|ENVO:00000569|ENVO:01000036; material: ENVO:00002151; isolation source: viral sequences binned using virsorter ...
GTAGCACACAACTTCCCATATATTCCGTAGGCCGATAGTATAATCATTATCGTGTTTCATTCTTAGACCTCCCTCGGCCTTCATTGTTGGTTGCATTTTCAATTTGGATAGTCCACCTTAGTCCATATAGTTGATGGGTCTGATACACTAGACCACGTTGAAGTAGGATCAGTTACAGCAGTCCATGTAGTTGTTGGGTCTGTCTCTGGGTTCCACAGGAAACTATCAAGAGCGGATTGACTAAAACTCCCAGAGAATGTAATAGTCTCTGAAAACAACATATTTCCGACAGAGGAGTAATCAGCATCCACACCAAACGTAATGGTTGGACTTATGGTTGCCGTTACTGTACTTAACTGCGACAAATCAGCAGAAAACGTACCCGCACCCTGAACCACAAGACCATGTTGTAAATCAGAGGAAACCTCAATGCCATCCGTAATAGATACCGGTATAGTGCTTACCCCTAGGCTAGAGTAAGAGGACTCTACAGCAAAAGATATAGAAGCTCCCTTTGTATGGGCAACCCCAAGAGTAAAGCCATCATCTAGAGCATAAGTTGCGCTACCTGTCTCAGCAGGGGTGTTCCAGTTTATCCCTATGTTGCTCCACAGGATGGGAGAGGTAGCCTCTGCCCATGTAATGGGTGCAACCATTATACATATCCGCTAGTGTTCATAACCCTAAGGGCTGAACCTGAATGCCTATCCTTGTTATCCTGTTCTTGTAGATCAGATATACCTTGTTGGAGAGCTTGCGCCCAGAGAGGAACTCTCTCATCATTCATTATAAAAGGCTCTGCCTCTAGCATACTACCGTAAAGATAGATGTCGGGAGCATTCGTTATAAGCCAGTTAGTTGTGGTAGAAACGCTAAGATTATCAAACTTCTTGTAAAATAACATCTCTACTTCCATTACAGAGCCAGGAATCGGACCAAAAGATACCTCATTAGCTAGAATGGTATAAAACTTAGGGGTTCCAGAGGTGCTTCCTCCCCAGACTCTATCATATATCTCTGGGGTTACATAAGATAAAGTTGTCAAGGGCGATGAATTAACTTGGAAATTACGCATCTGGATGTAACTAGCTGGCAGAGCTAGATTTCTCTGGCCTGCCACAGTATCCGCAGTATACTTAACTTCCATAGATCGTAAGCGCAAGACTCGATTGAATCTCGCTTCTGCCAAAGCAATAAACTCTGGTATTCTATCTGTTAGATCGCTCCTGTCTAACCAGTTAGCTACAGCCGTTTTTAATTCGGTGTAGTTACTAATAGCCATTAGACGTTACGAGCTGAAAAGAATATGTTTTGGTTTAAGATTCTATATCCGTTTGCTGTGTCAGTTTGTGCGCGGCCTGCAACGCCGAATGCGTATAACCACATAATTAAACCCTCGTTGGTGTTGTTCTAAAGTATTTGTTATCAGGATCGTTCAGATACTTCTTCATAAGTTTATGATCTTTCTCTATCGCTCCATTAGTTTCCTTCATCCATTGAGTCCATATATTCAACGGTATAGAGGCTACCCTTACGCCTTCACCAGATTTCCCAGGAGTAAGTAAGTCACCATAATTATTATATGATTTCTTATTCTCCTCAAGTATAGGCTCACAATCCTGGTATGTATTTATGGTAAACTCTTTCTCATCCGCGCTGGAATGGAAAGTAGTATGCAACATATTAGGTTCTACTGGTTTATTCATCTCAAGTGATACCCCGGATCGTCACCTTCAACAATCCTATTCATACGCCCCTTTGTGTCAGAAAGTTTTTCCTCAAAAGTCATAGGCTTCTGTTTCTTTGCCGACTTCTTCTTTACCGACTTGTTTTTTTTACCATCCATAAACCTTACCCACTTTTCTAACTTGTGCATCTATAGCGTTGTCTACAGTTCCGTTATGCAACGTATGCCCTAAAGCACCATCTGTTCCCGGACCATACTTTTTAAGTTTAGGTTCGCCTTCTGAATAAGGCGGAGGATTCATGTCTGGGCCAATAGCGGTTGCTGTGCCTTTGCTAGGCGGTTGTCCAATATGTGCCATCTTATTTCTCCGTTGAGGAAAAGCCCCCCGAAGGGGGCTAAACCAAGACTATTTAGATTGCGCTCTTCAACTGGCCACTTCCGTTGCCATTTTTAGCTCGCAAACCGTACTCAGCAATCAAAAGCTGTTTCACACTATCGCCAGATTTGGCAAGAGTTTCTGTACGGAAAGGACGTAGATAGTCAACTGACCAAAGGTCAAAGTCTATAAAGTCAACCTGAGTAGCAGGTATGTGCCGATCAGGTACAACCTTAAACGTGCCAAAGTCCGTAACAAGAACGTCAACCGCATTTACAGCCGTTATAGGACTCGACCCTGAGTGAGGACCTCTAGGTTCGGCAACCACAGCGCCACCAACAGTTGAGCTACTGATAGTACCCTTTACCACGCCACCACACAAAATAGTATCTGGGGTTCCACCCAAATTCCATATGCGCTCAGCAACATTGTTGACTAAAGCGATGGTAATTGCTGTATCAGCACCACCCGATCCTGCCTCTGTAGTACCATCTGGACCGACAACAGGAGAGCTACTACCATTGTTAGTTAAACCAAGACCGGTAGAAGCGGCGACAACATTTGTTGTAGCAGCATCAATCGTACCAATCCAAGTTGAAAAGGCAGCGGTATTTCTAGCAACGCCAGAAGAACCAATGGACTTAGGCGTACCCTCAAGCAGCATAAACTCCATGTCGCGCTTCATTTCTTTAGCGCGTTTTGCTAACTGATAAGCCTGAGTTGACTTTCGACCAGCAAAATCGACCGCTTCCGCAGTTCCTGAACTTTGGACCTGTGTGGCGGAGATTTGGGTGAAGTTAGTCAGACGGACTGGCTCTGTCGCGGCAGTAGAAGCATAATCGTTACCTTCAGGCTGCATATTATTGGCGGCTTGCTTTAACGTATCTGTCTGCCACTCGAACGTGGTGTTGTCACATGAACCTCTCCCACAACCATTAAGAAATGGGGTGTCCATTGGACTGATGTTGTATATAATATTTGATAGGTCTTCCCTGATGCCTACAGCACCATAGGTTTCCCTAGTATCTGACGGAACTGCCATAGCATTTCCCTCCTTAGTTAAATGTCTATAAAATCCTCTAAGAGAGCAGTAGCATCATCTAAATGCCCCGTTCCTTGAAGACGTTTCATTTGTGCGGTACGTTTTGATTTTGAGCCGTCCGACTTAGATTGACCCTTTCCAGCTCTAATAACTTTAGGTTTATTTTTTATTTTCTTAGCCTTTACATCCGCATTCTGCATTTGGTCGTACTTCAAGGCTTTCGATAAAATAATAACAGAACGGTGATCTACAAGTTGAGAAAGTTCTTCACTGGTAAATCCTTGTTCAATACCATAAGATTTTAAATCAGAGGCAAGTTTTTTCTGTACTTCTGGCTTACCCCATTCAGGCATAGACTCTACTAACTTCTTATGCTCTTCTTTGACTACAGTTTTTTTGAGGGCTTCCTCTTCATTCACATGACGCTGCCTTGCAACCTCATGCTGATACTGAATGGCTTGGATTTTTTCCTGAGATTCTCTAAGCTCTTCTCGCTTAGTTACATACTCTATAGGATCGGATTCTTTTAGAGATGCCCAATCAACATTAGAGAATTGTTGTAAATCTTCAGTAGCACTCGCTATAATTTGCTGTAGATTAATCATGTACTGCTGACGCTCTGACTGTATCTGAGCAACTTCGGAGTTATACTTTTGCTCAAGTGACTCCATCTGCTTTCGGTCTTGCGACAGTTCTTGCGTCTTTCGAGTATAATCCGACTGGCGGCTATATCCGCTTAAAAGTTCGTCGAGGTTTACTTCTTGCTCCTCACCATTTACGGTAACAGCGTAAAGTACCTCTCCCTCTTCTTCGTCGGGTTCCTCGGATTCTTCTTCCTCCTCTACGGATTCTTCTTCCTCCTCGGCTTCCTCCTCAAATGATTCATCTTCCTCTTCAGGTTGAGACTCTTCAACTTCGGTGGGTTGAGCTTCCTCAGTTTCTGGGGTTTCCTCTTCAGGTTCCAGTATACTGAGTAATGCTTCTTGCGCTTCGGTGACACTTCCACTTGGCGCGGGTATTGGCTGTAATCCAGCCGGGACTTGCGGGGCAGTCTGCGTATCCGCCATAATTAAATTCCTCTATCAGATATAAGGGTGTTGCTTGTCCAGAATCTTGTTCATATGCCCAGTTTCAATAATGGACTTTACATGACCTTCAATTCTATCAAGCAGTCTTATCGCAAGCCAGATTGACTCTCTGGCCTCCGAATCTGTAGAACCACTGTGATTCCAACGGTTCATTAAATCTTCTCTTAAAATAGTATATGACTCCTGTAACAACGGGTCATTAACTAAACCTCTCGCCCTTCCTTCCCTCTCTTCTGGTGTCATGTGTTTCCTATAGTTTATGAAACCTTATGTTGTTTTGATTGATGAATACGTCTTCGTCGTCTAGCCTTCTCAAATGGAGTTTGGGCTGCAACATCTAATCGTTTTATCTCACCATCTAAAGTGTCCTTTCGTTGCGGTTTTTTTTCTTTTCTTAACATTAGGTGTCCCCTATAGCTACTTCTTTTTTGAGCCTTTCTTTAAGGATTTATGCCCAACACCCCTAGCCATCATATCCTTCATCTTTACATTCTTAGGTTTTTTTCCTGCGGATGCTCCACTAGCTTTTGCGGTATTTCCGATGCCCTTCATTTGTTTCTGCATATTATTTAGCATCTTTGAAATTTTCTTCGCTTCCCTCATCATTGCGGGGCTTGCCCCACCCTTAGTCAACTTTGCCATCAGGTATCTCCTATTGCTACAGCGCGTCTTTGTTCTCTTTCAATCCCAATCTCCTCAGCCTTTAGCCTAGAGTCTACCGCTAACTTCTGATATTCCTGCTGAATCTTTTGGGCTTTAAGCTGAACTTCCGCAGCCTTGATTTTTACTTCTTCTTGTTTAACTTGAGCTTCCATCAACTTTGCCTGCTCTTCTAAATCAGGCTCTGGAGGTTGCTCAGGTATGGTAGAAGGATCAGTTAAGAAATCATCCACATTCTGAAAGCCCATAGCCTTTATAAGGGATGCCCCTAAGTTGTACATATTCTGTTCTGATACAATCCTTAACCCACCTGACATTGCTTCCCCAGCAAAAGAAAGCATCTGGGAGAGGTGCATCATCTGTTGATCTTTATTTCCACTTCCTAAAGCAACAGACACAGTGCAGTCATACTTATCATTCCATACATCAGGGCGTACTGGAACCCACTCATTGCGTAACCTAACCACTCTTTCTTTATCTTGATTTTTGTACAGTAATTCATATATCCTTATCATTAAATCTTTTACACCAGTCTCAGCAAAGTTTCTGGCAATCAATTCGACCCTACTTTGGGCTGCCCCCATAACAGCGTTTACAGCGGTGGCTGTTGTGTGAGATGTCAGGGCATTCTCGTCCAAGCCCTGAGACATCTTAGATACCCCAGCTCTTGCCTCCCTTACCCCGTCCAAGTATTCAAGCATCTGGAATGAGTAGGGTTGCAAGGCAGGAGTAGCGAGGGGCGTTACGGCGTTGGGGGATTTAACTCTAACCACTCCACCAGGGCGTTGGGTGAGCAGATCATCGAGATTCGCCTGCCCCTCTAATACTGCGAAACGTCCAAAATTCTGGTTGTACATATTATCCATAAGATTACGCATTAGCGTACTCTTCATGAGCTGAAGATCCATAACAAGATCTGCAACCGACAAGCCAAAGAACTTGTGCGGAATCTTTATTGGTGTAATAGAAATAAGCGGAATAGAGTCTATTTCATCATTAGCTAAAACCTTAGAGCCTACAGTACATACTTTCCGGAGTTCGGTAATCCCATCCCCGTCAAAGTCTGTTTGCAAATAAGACTCATGTAACCAGTACGTCCGTAAGCCTTCCTCGCCGTAGTCATCGCCACCACCCATGCCTTCCCAATACTTGGCAGACTTGTCAAACTGATAACGCTCCAGCCTTTCAGCCGAGAACGCAGACATATCATCACCACCCCCACCAAGGTCTCCAACCTCAAGGTCTTCATCTGGGTACATCTCCCTCAACTCAGAAAGAGTCTTTATAACACGATGACATACAAACCTTGCATCTTGAATACTCTTAGATTCCCTACTTATAAGAAATTCTGAAGGAGGCACATTCTCTATCTTTATTTTTCCGTTATCAGAGCTACGCTTTATTACAACATCATGTCGAGGCATCCCCTCAACCTCATATTCTGTATGCTCTATAACCTCTACTTCATCGGGGGACACTAGCATGGAGAACTCAGTCTCTTCTAAGTTTCTATACTCTTCCCTCTGTTCCTCGACATACTCGTCCCACCAAACCTTTACTATCCCATTCTTAGATAACAGGGCGTCAGTGAACCAAGAATACATAATCTCCCAGCCCGGATTGTCTTTTGTAAAGACGTAATTAACGTAGTCTGTAGCCTGTTTAGCCATTTCTACGTCTTCCGGGCCATGCGGAGAAAATTTCACCATCTCATCCCCAGAGGCAAATACCCTCATCAAAGACGGTTTTATCCATTCTATAGTATCCTGTACGGTAGAATCTACGAACTGACTGCGACCTTCGACCTCATTTCCAAAGGGAAGTCCATAGTAATACTTCATGGCTTCTTCGCGCTGGGTAGATATTACATCTCCCATATAACCAAGAGAATCAGAGATTTCTCCCCGTATCCTGCTTACTAGCTCTTCTTCAGTAATTTTTTCACTAGCCATTAAATAATACCATAATTCCTGTATTTAACATCTTCTGTCCATGTGGGATCTTCACCAGCTATAGCAAAGCGCTGAGATTGAAACGCATATCTTGTGGCAGACATGAGATCATCCCGAATTGGGACAACCTTATTATCCTTCCTGTGGTACATTCTAAACTCTTCAAACCAATCCCCAAGCGTCGAAAACACTTTAAATTTATCAGCCTCTATAGCTTGTAACATTGCCATTAAACCCTCCTCTATGGAGTTAGAGCCCTTATTCTCTCCTAAGGCTGGAGGATTGGTAAAATGTTCTAATCTAAAGTTACAACCTAGATTCCTATATTGGTCAGCAAGACCTGGGTTTCCCATGCTATCCCTGCGATTCCCGTCATGTGGGTAGGCTATGGGTATAAACATAGGTCGTTGCTTTATAATTGAAGCGTGTACAGTGGGGCTGGCTTTAGAAGCCCTGTAACAGTCGTACACATAGAAAGTCTCTGAGTCCCTATCAATAGCACACCATACGAGAGCAGTGGGGTGATCCCAACCAAAATCTATAGCAGCTATCCTGGGCCAATGACTTTCTATATGCACAGGATCAGTTATTACCTTCTCCTCTCCTAATGGGAAGACCAATCCTGAACCAATTGAGGGCCTACCATTACGCCTCATCTCTCTCTCATGTGGGGAGTAAGACGAAAGGATCTGTTCCATTACAACTTCTGAGAGGTGGCCTCTTTCTCCGTTCATGGAGAATACTCGTTCAGAGGCGTCATCCCAAGTAGCGTTAGTCAGTGATTGACCAGACTGGAGGTTGTTCATAAAGGACGCAACCGTTTCAGTCATTCCCTGCTCTGGAGTAAAAGTCATAAAAATCATACCCTTACGATCCAGAGTTCTAGTTACAGCTTGAGAGTATATTTCTCTACTTGGCTCTTCGTCTAGCCAGATACAATCTACACTCCTTCCCTGCCATTTCTCTTGGCCCATCTCGTACGCTTTAAAGAATAAAGAAGAGTTCCCACCGCTAACGTGCTTGATTAGAGCGACCGATTTGGCGTTAGGGACTCCAGGTTTTCTTTCGGTTTTTATTATTAGTTTTTTGGGTATAGCACCCGAACCAAAAGCCTCTGGGTCATCTGGGGAACCCAATAATTCATATTGGACAATATCGCGTGTTGTTTCATTCGATACCCCTCCAGCCCACGCTACTATCGGCTGTCGGTATCTTCTACCTTTCCACCACTTGGGATATAGCCCAGTTACATGAAAAGCCATTTCTGCGGCTCCGCAGTAACTTTTTCCTATTCTGTTAGCAGCCATTAACAATCGCTGGTTAGCAGAACCTCCAGTTTCGTGGAAGTTAAGTTGGTAAGGATAAGGGTCGTAGAAGTCAATCTTATTGAACCTTTCTCTTGTCCTTATCTCCCTAGCTATTTCTACCGCTTTTTCTAGTTCTGTTCTGGCTTGCATGGATTGCTTTCATTTGTCGTTCTGCGCCTGATCTTGAGGAGTAGCACTTACCAGACTTTCCCCACTTCCATCCTTTCTTACCACCCTTTAGTGTGCAGCGTTGTATAGGCATTTAGTCCTCATCTAGTGTAGTGCTTCCAGGGAATACAATATCGACAAATCTGTTTATAAAACCGCTTAGTGGAGTAGCACTAATAAAACCAGTACCAAGGTCTAATTTATCCCATTTATCCAGGTCACCACCCCCCAGCTTCTTTGCCCCAGCTCTAAAGAATGATCCAGGGGTATGGGCAGCTATACCAAGTAGCGGGTTTATACCCCATAAAGCCTTAGTTGCTCCGACAGTTAGGCCAGCTTTAGCAAGATTACCCAGCTTATCCAAGCCAACTTGATACGCATGGGGGTTTTCAGAGCCTACAGACGTGGTATTTTCAGTAGAACCTGGAACATTAGCGATGAAATCAAGGTCAAGAATCCCATCTAGGTCATCAATCTCACCCAGAAGTCCACTAACATTCCCGCCTTCAGTAGCATCTAAAAAGCCTTCAGGCATCTAGTTCACCAGTTCGGGTATTTCTTCTAGGCTAGACGTACCTACAAGAGCTTCCAATTCCCTCCGTAGCTCCTCAGTAGAGGCTGTCTCAACGTGAGATACCTGCTGTTCGACTTTTTCTACAGGTTTTAACCCCGCTCTGTCCAGGAAATCCTTTATGGCTCCTAGCTTTACAGCGTCTGAAGAGGATTCCTCTATCAGTTCATGGAGTTTTGCTAGAACCCCAGGAACTGCATCCCGCATCATATCCCTGGTTTTCTCAGAGATCTCATGCGTGAACTGCTTTTTAAGGGCATACCCCTTCTGTTTGGCTGCTTTAGAAGAATAGCCAGCCATCTCTGCTGCCTTAGCAGCATTACCAGTAAGACAGAATGCCTCTATAAAGGCTTCCTGTTTCTCAGTCCTCACCCCAATAAACCTGCCTGTGGGGGCATAGGAGGCCCACCAGGGCCCATAGGCATACCACCCCCACCCATAGCCATTGCAGGGTCAATAGGGGGCATAGGCGGAGCTATAGGAGGTGCAATATCAGGGGAAGCCATAGCTTCCGGTGGTACACCAAGCTCCATGAGCCTCATGTCAATTTGACTCCTAAGTTCTAGTAGTTGACCCACTTCATCCTGTGGGCCTCCTCCCATTGCGGGATCATCCATTGGCGGGGCCATTCCTGGGCCTCCCATCGGGGGAGCCATTCCTGGGCCTGTGCTTTCCATCATAACTTCATCCATATAAGCCATATCTAATTACCATAGTTATTTATAAATTCTTCCCAGTAAGGTTTATCTACTAGATCAACCATCTGGCCCTTGTTTATAGCCTTTTTTCTAACCAAAGAAGAGGGACCATAATGCCATAACGTAGCGAACGCTTTGGGATCTTTGCCAGACCTGACCTCCCAAAGGTACCTAATATATTTCTTAGCTATGCTGTTATAGGTATACTTGCTTATAGTATCCCTTAGTTCCTTATTCTTATCCTTTTGGGATAAACTCACATACTTTTTTATATAGGCTTCCTCATCCTTTGTTAAGGGGTCATTCTTCTTTACCCACCTAGCAGATTTTACAGGGTCTTTCCCTGTCTTGTACCTTAAAAGATCGCCCATAGTAGGATTATCTATCTGAACTGGCCCCCAAGCTGTGCTGGTTTTATCGCCAGAAGGAGACCAAGTGTTTAGGCGGTCCAGATAACTCCTATGCTCAGCCTTCTCAAGAGCCCTATATAAGCGCTCATCCACAGGAGAAATCTCTACCTCCAGGTTAAAGTCTGTTATTGGCTCTAATAACCCTATCGGGGGAGATGCCTTAGCTTCTGAGAGTATACCCATTATAGTCTTTTCTATAGTTCATAAGCGTTTGTTAATGTTTTATGGGTTTCCTCTCCGCTGTGCGGATACAATATATATAATTCTATTTTTCGCAAAGGGGGGTTGCCCCCTGTCGCGCCTGTCCTGGTGTTTAAACGCACTGAGGAAACCTCTGAGGCCGCCTCATGGTATCCCGCGCATGGGTTGCCTCATGGGTTGCCTCATTAGTTCGGGTTTAAACCGGAACTTAGTTTAAACTATCGTGTGTGTGTGCACAGACAGGGATATCTATTTGAGGAAACCTATGAGGAAACCAATACTGTACCCCTTGAATATAATGCTTGACAGGTATTCAGCCTATACCTTATCTTGCTCATTCTGGATTACACACACAGGGAACAGAGAACCAATGGAAACATTATCAGGACTACCGTTGATTGAACCACTACCCGTTACATGGTCGCCGGACGCTTGCGCTGAATGTCTTAATGTAAGCACTGATCTATATAAGAGACTGTGGAACGAGATACTACCCGTTTACATCGAGCGCGCTGACTATCCCAACCCGTACCCAGGCGAGTATGTCGATCAGACCATGCACTACTGGGACTTGCTTACACGCGCCGAACAGATGGAGATAAACACAGCATACATGGAGGGCGAGTAATGAACTGGTTAGATAGGGTTAAACATGGTACTAGCTATCTTATACCCATATTCGGTATCGGATCGGCGGTGTACTTTCTTGCCCTGGTGTACTTCTCATGACTCACGCTATCGTATTCTCTGGACTTATTGTTGGGCTTTTAATATTCACATACTGGGGACTGTTTAAATCATGAATAGAGAACAGTGGTTAAATGCTGCTGCTGATAAGATCAACACAGTAGTATTCGCACCGCACGATGTTAAAGCGGTAGACTTTCGAGTGTCTGTTGGGTTTCCTTCCGGTTCCAGGGGCGCGAAGAATAGCGCAATTGGTCAGTGCTGGAACCCTTCAACGTCAGCGGGTAACATAACTGAAATGTTTATTAGTCCGATACTCTCGTTGGAGGTCGGTTCCAGTGATCCCGAATATGGCGGTGACCATGGTGTACTGGATACCCTCGTACATGAAATGGACCACTGTATTGTGGGCACTGAGTGCGGTCACAAAGGGCCGTTTAAACGCCTTGCAGTTAAAATCGGGCTAGTCGGTAAAATGACTGCTACACAAGCGGGGCCCGAATTAGCTTCACAGTTAAGGTCTATAGCTACTGAGCTCGGCCCATACCCGCACGATGAACTACAGCCGCCCGTCAAGGTTAAGAAAGGCAGTCGATTAATCAAGGTATCTTGCCCTGAATGCGCTAATGTTGCGCGACAAGCTAAAACGCCCTTTCTAACATACGGGCTTATCTGCGGGGCTTGTAATGTGCCGATGGTAGCTGATAGTTGACAAACCTATAGGGCGTTCCTTATAGTTCGCCTTATACGTTTATTAACTAGCTGAGGAAACCCCAATATGGACGATATTAAACCCACTACTCCCTGGATACCTGGAACTGGTGAAACCTCGTACATGACGCGCTCGGGTATTAGAGTGTTGTACTGCTGGAATCCCCGTACAGGTGAAAAAGCCTGGTTAAACTGTGATTCTGATACGTTTATGTCAGACGAGGACGCTATCAGGGCTCACAATAACTCCACACCGTTTAAACGAGGTGACATAGCATAATGAACGAGTACAAAGTTAAAAGGCAACGCAGCCGTAGAGGTGGAACAACCCTGGTACGCTCATATCCCAAAATTGGCAGAAATGAGTTGTGCCCATGCGGTTCAGGAAGTAAATCTAAACACTGTCATAGAGGTAAACCAGAATGAAAAAAGATCTATACCGGAAGTTTTGCGACGACCCCTCAGCTAGGCAGGACGAGGGATATACCCGCAAGGGTTCTCATTTCTTTTGTGGAGTTGAGAACAGCTCCAAAGATACCGTATCAACCATTACAGCCACTCAGTCAGATGAAGTGGTCGCCAGGGTTTCAACCTGGGCAGGTGCAATCGAAGTGGTTGCAGCCTATAACGCAGCCAATGGTACAACGGGGTTCCAGGTAAGTATGGTTCCCCATGCTGGCAACGGTGACACAATTCGCTGTTTTAGCAGCGGTGTATTTGGTGACGGTGACACCGTACAATTCAACCCCTATTCAATCATTTATTCTGAGGAGAATTGCCCCTAGTAAACCGTTTAAACACCCTGGAGCCCTTGCAATACCCTACGTTTCCAGGTATTGTGAGGGTTTCAAAGTAATCGAGGAAACCCCTGTATGCCTAAAAGAATCACAGATCTGGAAGTTGAACAAATCTACATTGAGCTAAGAGAAGGGACGCACCCTGATCTAATAGCTAATGAGTTTGGTGTATCTACTGTTTTCATCCGTAAGTTAAATTACGGTGAACGTCGGGCGCAGCCTGGGATGACCTATCCCATAGTTTCGCCTAAAACCCTAGACTGAACGAGGTATATATGAAGCTACCCAAAGGTAAGAACAACCCCTGGAATGTTCAAAAGAAAACCCCTAAACATCGTGCCTACGAAGCTGGAAAGCTGGCAGATGCACAGCAGGGAATAATTCAAGCTGTTATGAACCAGTTAGTCCCGCAATACTGCATGGGGCAGGACGAGGACGGCGATACCGGAGCCCTGGACAGAGTAGAAGACATAATGGTCTTGGCTCAGTACAAAGCAACTGAGGCCCTCTTTGAGATACAAGAGGATCAAATGCAAGAGAGCAAGGACGCGATCAAAGGTGTTATGGCTGCCTGTCAGGAGGTCAACTCTAGGGCCCATGACCTGTACTACGCAAAGCAAGTAGCTAAAGAGGAGTACGTTTGCGACTTTATGCACGATAAGAAAGGTAACACAGTACCTACTGGGTACGCCTACACTAGTCTAAGTGCTTGGTATCAGGATATTTAGGCTTTCTGGCAAACTTGGAGCGGTCTCTCATGGGGCCGCCTCCTTTTTTTCCCCAGGAATCCCTCTGGACTAGGTTTCTCTGACGCCTCAAGCGTCTGTGGTTCTTCTGGGAGGCCCTATCTAGGTCGGAGGACACAACATCAGCCCCTCATCCCTTATTCCAAGCCTCTGGAGGCACATATTTAGCACCTCAGGCTTTCCCCCATGCAAATACCTACGCCTCTGGAATTCTCGTTCTACCCAGGCCCTACTTATGGGCCCCGCAGCCTGGAGAAATTCTGTATACAGCCATTCCTCTGCATTCCAGGGATCAAACTTTTTCTTAGCCACTCTACCGTTTCTTCATAGTGTTGTTTTATTGCAACATCTGTCAATTAAATAAAGTTATTCTAATGAGCCGTATGTGATCGGCCCCTACGGAGACTACATGGTACTGTCGCAAGTTATCCGCCCACCAATAACAAGGCTGGCCCATGCCCAGATCGAACAACGATCACGCTAACGGCGGTTTATCCCTGGCTCAAAGGTTATGCTTCAGTCTCTGCTACTTATCCGATGGAGGCACAGAGGAGCCTCATAATTTGTATGTCGGAAACATTACACCCTCTATACTAATAAGAGTTAGGCGGTAACTCGACAATGCTAGACTGTATAAGCGGTTACAACTCAAACTCACACAAACTAGAAACCTTTGTTAATCAAACACTTACGTTCTAGCTCTTATTACTATATGAGAAACAATTTATGAAACCAGGAAAAGAACAATTACTCAACGCTTCTATGCAAGTTGTCCGTAATTCCCTAAAGGAAGCCGTTGCAAATCAAAGAAAAAGCAAGGACGGGACAGTTCCTAAGGAGAGTCATCTGAACAGGTGTCTTACTCAAATAGAGAGGATCTCTAACTTGATCCCCCCAGAGGAGCGGAACGACAGCCCTATCTTGCGAGAAGCCTGGGATATATACTTTGATCTACAGAATTTTGAGCCCAAGGTAGGTGAAAGCCTACACTGGAGGCCAGGGACTAGGGAGGTTCACCTGGAGGATATGGACCAGGACGATATGGAGGAGATGGGTAGTCAGGCAGTATTCGCGAAGAGCGCAGAGGTTTATTCCGGTGGTCTTGGATTCAAGCACGTTAATTGGGATTCAAACTATCTTATGGCGCAGCCTAAGCAACGAGGCCATGACAACCCCTACTGGAGGCCGGACAACGCCAAGAAAGCTGGGGAAGGTCTAGCGGAGATGAGGAAACTGTGGGATGGTAAGCCACCTCGTAGCAATCGGTAGTATCATAGACCTAGAAACGGGTGTAGTATACGGCTCTAGGACTGAGTGCATAGAGACTCTAGGCAGGGAGTTAGTCGTGCCTATCTTGCACTCAAGAAAGAAAACTAAGCGACTGAGGATTGTAACTGTGGAAGATAGGATAAAAGCACTGCACAGGGATGGTGAGGAAGCCTGTACGAAAGCAGCGGTAGAGCTTGACATGACCAAACGTGATCTAGCTCAGTATGCTGAGGAAGGCTGGAACCCTACCACCCTGGACGATGCAAAGAATCTTTTAAAAACCCACGTTGAGGCTATGGATGAGCTTATAGATTCTCTAAGTGACGTTGCTCGCACCCTCTGCACCAACGAAGAACTGGAGACCCTACGAAGTGAATTCAGACTCGACATATACAAAGACGTATCCGACATGGTGTCCCGTTTGTGATTACAAGCGAGTCACCCAGCTTAGTCCATCTCCAATGTGTGATTCATGTTGGGTGGATAAACACTCCACTATGACTATTGATGGGGTAACTAGACCCTTTAAGGAAGTCCTAAAGGAAAAACTAATCGAAATGGACTTATGGTTTAAAGATGGCGAAACGAGAGGAGAGTGGCAGGAGAGAATCGAGGTGGAAGGAAGAGCTGCTCTTCAGCGACACACCAGCAGGAAAAAGAGCTAAGTGGGAATACATCAAGACAATCCCAGAGCTACATGAGTTTGTAATGGCAGCGTTTAAACACTTTGGGAAACTAGAGGACGTAAAGGTTTATCGTGGACAAAAACTGGAAAAGATTCGAGCGGAGGGTAGCCCTCAGGACAGGCGGGGAGAGAATCCCTGTGGCTGACAGGAGGACTCCTCTCGACGTTAAGCACCCCTACTTGGGGATTGAATGCAAGTACCGCAGGAAGCTGTCAAAGTTCCTTACAGAGGCAATGGCGCAGGCTGAGGCAGGCTCTGGGGAGGACTTGATACCCACCGTTGTCTTAGGTGAGTACAATAGCTCCAAGATGTACGCCTTGGTCAACATGAGCGATCTATTGAATCTGTTGGTAGCAGCACTAGGGGAGACCAACCCCCCGATCTTGGTTGGAGAAGGAGAGGATGATTTTGACATCCCAGAAAACTACGGAGGGACAGAGTGACAGTATATGACGATTACATTGCTATCTCTAGGTACGCAAGGTACTTAGCAGAGCTACAAAGGAGAGAGACCTGGGGAGAAACGGTAGATAGGTACTCCGATTATTTTGGTGATAGGTTCGAGTTGTCGCCCCAGATTACCACTGAAATAAGGGAAGCTATCTTTAATAAGGAAGTGATGCCCAGTATGAGGTGTCTTATGACCGCTGGGGAAGCCCTGGATAGGGACAACATCTGTGGGTATAACTGCGCTTACGTCCCTGTTGACCATGTAAAGGTTTTTGGTGAATCCCTCTACATTCAGATGAATGGTACAGGATTGGGCTACTCTGTTGAAAGACAGTATATATCCAAGCTCCCAGAAGTGGCTGATGAGTTCTTTGAGACCGACACTACTGTGGTGGTAAGGGACTCCAAGATGGGTTGGGCAACAGCCCTTGATGAGTACGTCCGACTACTCTACAGTGGGAAGGTTCCCAAGGTAGATGTTTCTAAAGTCAGGCCGTCTGGAGCCCCATTAAAAACTTTTGGGGGTCGTGCCTCTGGGCCTTGGCCTTTTGAACGTATGCTCATCAACCTCGCTAACATCTGGAAAGGAGCGAAGGGTAGAAAGCTAAACTCTATAGAAGTGCATGACGCTATGTGCCATATAGGGGAGTGCGTAGTAGTCGGAGGAGTCCGTAGGACTTCCTTGATTAGCCTATCAAACCACAGTGACGAGAGGATGCGCCATGCCAAAATGGGAAACTGGTTCTCTGAGAACCCTCAGAGAAGCCTATCCAACAACTCAATTTGTTATACCGAAAAGCCAGAGATGGGCGCTTTCATGCGAGAATGGCTGGCTATATACGAAAGTCGATCAGGTGAACGTGGGATTTTCAATCGCGAGGCTTGTGGAAGTATGCTCCCCGAAAGGAGAGATCCCAACCATGATTTTGGATGTAATCCCTGTTCGGAAATAATCCTTAGACCCGCACAATTCTGCAACCTTACGGAAGTTGTAGCTAAACCCAATGATACTATGGAAACCCTGAAGGATAAGGTTAGGATAGCTACCATCTTGGGTACGTTACAGTCAACCTTGACAAACTTCAAGTTTCTAAGGAAGGGCTGGACGGTAAACTGTGAGGAGGAGCGTTTGTTAGGGGTTAGTATTACTGGCATATATGATTGCCCGGTGCTACGCAACAGCTCTGCTGAGGACTTGAATGACCTTAGGGATTGGGCAAGACTTGTGAATGAGAAGTGGGCCAAGATACTGAAGATAAATCCCTCTACTGCCATCACCTGTATTAAGCCGTCTGGAACGGTGAGCCAGCTTTGTGACTCAGCCAGTGGCTGCCATCCCAGGTGGTCGAGCTTCTTCACAAGGAGGGTTAGGAATGACAAGAAAGACCCAATATCTCAGGCTCTAATAGACGCTGGTGTGCCATATGAGGAAGATAACTATAACTCAGAGGCTTGGGTGTTCTCTTTCCCCATGAAGTCTCCAGCAAAGGCATTAACTAGGCATGAGGTCACCCCTATTAGTCAGTTGGAGTTATGGAAACACTTTGCCCTGAACTGGTGTGAGCATAAGCCCAGCATGACCTGTTATGTACCAGAGGATTCATGGGCAGAGGTTGCCTCCTGGGTCTGGGAAAACTGGGATATTGTCAACGGAATTTCATTTCTACCATCTTCTGATGAGGGGCATATATATGAGCAAGCTCCCTACGAAGACTTGTCTATGGATGAGTACAAGGAAATGAAAAAGGGTATGCCAAAGAGTATTGATTGGCAGTCCATTAAGGAAGTTGCAGATGTAACCACAGCCAGCCAGGAATTAGCTTGTGTTGGCGATCACTGTGAAATCTAGGAGGTTAGATGGGGGATAAGATAAGGGTTAGATGTGTTGAAACGGGGGAGGTTTTCCCTTCTATGACTGAGGCTGGGCGTTGGATAGGGCAGTATTACCCTCCAGGGCCCAATAGTCATGGTGAATCAAGCCATGGCGCAATCAGTAAAGCTATTAGCGGGTGGAGAGGGACACTCACAGCCGGGGGCTACCATTGGGAATTAATCCACAATGAAAGTGTGGTTTCCTCTATTTCCCCTAAAGAAAAGGAGGAGGATTCCCTTCCCAGGATTTACAAAAACATCGGGAGGAAGCCTCCTAAGCAGTCTAAGATAGACTACCCACCTGAGGGTTATGTGTATATCTTCAGGAACAGGTGGCATCCTGAGAATGTCTATAAGATAGGTTCAACGGACAACCTGGAGGGTAGACGTTCTGCTGCTAGGACTTGGGGTCCGTACACTTGCGAGTATTATCTGGAAGTGGATGACTGTAAGAAGGTTGAAGCTGATGTGCATGACCGATTAGATAGCTACAGGGTTGTCTCAGATGACTTAGGTAAGGAGCATTTTACTATTGATCTTAAAGTAGCTGTCAAAACAATCGAGCTTGCTAATTCGCATGAGTCTCTGCGTAAGATACTGGATGTTGCGTTAGCAGCGTGAAGGATAGGAAGTATTTGGAATGGGTGGCGGGGTTGCCTTGCATACACTGCGGGGCTCAGTCTCAAGCACATCATCTAAGGGTGAGTCAGCTAGGAGCAGGCATGGGGAAGAAAGCGTCAGATTACTTTACTCTCCCTGTCTGCTACGGCTGCCACACAGGTTGCCATGATGGAACCTTTGACAAGGAAACACAGATGAGGTGGTGCTTGCAAACAATCTTCAAGGCATTGAACGAGGGGGTTCTTAAACGTGATAAGTGAAGAGAGGTTAGAGAAAGCGATAACCTACCTAGCCCATACGGATGAGGAGGCTGCTAAGTCTAAAGCTCTATGCAAAAAGTTAGAGAAGATGGAGCGCATCATTCGAGGGGAGGCTTTCCTGAAGGGTACGGGTACTGTCGCTGAGAGGGAAGCAAAGGCTGTTACATCCCAGGAGTTCAGGGATCATGTAGCCTACGCTGAAAACTGTTGGGTAGATTCTGAACTGCTCGACAACAAACGCCATACTGAGGAAGTTATTATAGATATTTGGAGAACGATGTCTGCTAACTTGCGTAAGGTATGAATGATGATGAATGGATGTATCACAACCCTGATGGATGGACTAAAATACTTGACGATCAGGAAAACGCCCAAGGCTGGGCACACAACCAACAGCTAGAGGAACAGCAAATGGCTTTTGAGCATAAAGAGGGAAGAGGTAGTGGTTGGACAAACCGCTCTGATAACCCTAGGGCCCCTAAATTAAATGGGTCTATGAAGTGGAAGGGTGAAACTATTAACTGGGCGCTTTGGAAGAACGACAAGAAGAAGGACACTGACCCTGATTGGGGTATCAAATTGGAGGAGCCCAGGGAGCAATCCTATAAGTCTAGTAGCTTTTCTCCTGAGCCCAAGAGGGAGCGGAACTGGAATAAACCAGAGAAGGATGACGAGTTCCCCTTCTAGGGGAAGTCTAAGGGGGTATTATGAAGATAGAGTTCCATGATGGTGAATCCATTGAGTTGGAATTCAACGAGGCGAAGCATCAGTACAGCCATGATGGGGTGTTTGTTCCAGCGGTTACCTCTGTACTCAGCACAACCATAGCCAAGCAGCAGTTTCTAATGCCTTGGGCTGTGAAGATGGGAGCTGAGTGGTTTAAGGAGAACTGTGAGCGGTTCACCCAGGCAGAGCTATCTGTTACAGAGATGATTGATGGGATTAAGAAAGCCTACAAGCGTAAGTCTGCTGGGGCTATTGATCTCGGAAGGCAGGTGCACGAATGGTGTGAGCAAGCTATCTTGTGGAAGCTGGGCGAGGCTGAGATCCCTGGGATGCCAGAGAACGAACAAGCTGTCAATGCTATCAATGCTTTTAGGGATTGGGTAAAGCAGAATGAAGTAGAGTGGATGGCTGCGGAACAGAGGGTGTACAGTCGTAAGCATGGGTATGCCGGAACTGTTGATGCTGTAGCCAGGGTTAATGGTGTGTTCTCCGTCATAGACTTCAAGACTTCAGCTAGAATCTATGAGGAGTACCACCTCCAGGTGGCAGCCTATTCAAAATGTGTGGAGGACATCTATGGGGAGACTGTAGAGGGAGCCTACATACTTAGATTTGACAAGGAGAGTGGTGACTTTGAAGCCTCTATGTCAAACAACATAGACGTAGACTTCATCACATTCTGTGGGTTGTTGGTGGGGTACACCGGACTAACCAAGCTGAGAAGCAGGGGTAGAGGATGAGTAGGCCCTGGTGTATGGTAGGTGTAACTGGCGTTGTGTCAGCCATTGCTGCTATGCAGAAGTGCATCGAGAACGGGGAGGCTGAAAACATGAGGAAGATGATAGAGGGCAACATAAAAACATCTAAGTCAGTGAATGAGGAAGCCCTTTGGGAAACCTACAAAGACTTCCTTGATCCCCGTATAAACCAAGACCTTCCAGGAGAAAAGGTGTGGCGTTAGCTAGATAAACTTAACCCCTAAGACACAGCCCTTAGGAAAGGCTGTTATCCCGTAGGGAACGGGCTTGGCCTCGTCCTTAGAATCGTCGAAAGCATCGTCGTAGTCTAGGGTCGAGGCTATTTTTATGGTCTCTTCATCATCAGAGATAAACCACCCCACTGATTTAAAGGCGGGACAGTCAACGTCAGGGGCTTTCTCCCAGCCAGAGCAGGAGATTATATCCCTCCACTCTACGATGCAGAGCCTTTTTTCCTCTTCTCCAAGGGCCCAGGCAGTATCCATCCCAATACCATCGGAACTACAAACACTAAGATTAGTAACCATCCTCCCATCTCCACCAAGGAGCCCAGTAAGCTCCAAAAATTATCCGGCGCACAATTAGTCATGTCCTGCCCCTTCTGCGAATTCCCAACTTGAGTTGTTGCTGTCACCACATCGGCTACAAAGGCACTCGTCGTGGCTCCCACTATCGGTGCAACTGCACCCCCCGATAAGACAGTCCCCGCAAGTGCACCCGTTCCTCCGGCTATCCCCACTATACCGGCCTTCTTCAAAGTAGTGCATCCTATTAAACCTATCGACGAGAGGGTTAGACAACCTCTGGCGAAGACCACCAACCTGTGGCCCAACCTACCAGGGCTATCGCTACAATAACTCCTACCGCCATCCAAAATCTTTTTCTTCCAACGCTTAACTCTTTCCATTTTTCCATGTTGTCTCCTTTAAGAACATATTTCATTTAGCAGTAAACAGTTTGCTAACAATGCTGATCCCAATGATATGCCTAGTATCAAAACCATCATTAGTACAGCGAACCACCCATCACTCATACAGTAAAGCTGTTACCACACCCACATGACTGAGATCCAGTGGGCGGCGTGAAATGAAAGGTAGACCCAAAGGGGTCTTCAATCCAATCCATCGTCGCGTCCCCCAAAAGCCCCAAAGAGGTGGCATCGGAGAAGATTGTCTCTGTTATCATGGCTGCGTCTGAGGGGATACTCGAAGATGGAGTCAACTTTATCTGATAGCCAGAACACCCCCCACCCTCTAAGTGTACGCCTAAGAAACCCTCCCCGTTTAGGGTCTGGTCTACTTTCTTCTGGGCTGCCTCTGTTATCGTCATTCAATTTCCGATTTCTTATTTCTATGTGTGTTTCCCCTAAAGTCCTCATCTGCCAAGTAGATATGTTTACCACCACACCAAGGGCAATGCAATTCCTTATTCATTAAAACGTGTTCAGCGCCATGCTCCAAGGCTATTGACCAATGGCGATTACAAAAGATACAGGAAAAGTTATGGATAGTTTCCCTTATCCAGGTCAAGACAACTCCTCATCTAGCTTGTGCACTGCGTCAGATACCCTGGACGTAAAAATAAAAGGTAACAGACCATGCGCCACAGCAGTCAATGACAAAAGAAACAATCTCCCAGCCAAGGTTAGTGCGTACCATAGGTGCATACTCCAACTCATGTTAATATCTCTTAAATGTTTCACTCTACTACCCTCGCGACGACTGGCTTTCCTTCTTTGTTCAGCTTCAGCTCTACGGTACGCTTCTCGCAAGAGAACCTCGTCTTGCCGGAGGCCGTATCCTTCCAACCATTTCTTTTTAATGTGCGTTTCATACTCAAACATCCAGACATTCCCATCTCAACCCACTCACCACCATCATTCTCATAGTGCCCCATCCACTCCTTTAAGTTGTCGTTCATATACAATAATAAAACAAACATGACTTCCATTAGTGCGCTCCATTGCTGAATTTAATTTGTGCAACCTTATCCTTCAGTATCTCTACCTTCTTCTCCAAAGCCTCTATCCTTTGTCGATAGAAGTCCAGGGTAAGCGCCTGTTGCCTATCAAACGGAGCGTTACCATCTTCAATGTTCTTTAGTAGCTTTTCAAACTCGCCAGACAGATGCTCGATCAACATGAATTGCTCAGCGTCAGCAGGCAGGGAACCTAGCTCACCTCTTGGCCATTTTTCTGAGAAAATTGAGTTCTTTGTGACATCAGCAGACATGAGTATCTGGTTGGTTTCTACTACATTAAGCCTTTCAAGTATGCCAAAGTAACCCCATGCTCCTACACAAACTGTACCTATTAAACCTATCAGGTTTCTAATAGGCATTCCAACGCTAGTCTTATCACTCAGACTAACATCATCCGCCATATGGGTTTCCCTTTGCTGTCTGCTCCGCCTCTCCTTCAGCTAACCACTGGAATATAGCCTCATGCTGAACCATGATCTCGCTATCAACCTCGCGCAAGACGTTATCAGCCTCCTCTAATCTCTCAATAGCCTTCCATAGTTCCTCAACCTTAAAGTTAAGGACATCAAGACCCGACACCGCTCTCTGTATCTCAGTCTGAAACTGATCTGACTTATCCACAAGACCTGATAGTCTTTCTACCTCAGACGATAGACCACTAGCCCACCAGATAGCACCCACAGATTGAGCGATAAGAAATAAAGCTAGTGTAATTATCCTTGAATCTACATTCATCACGACTCCTCAAAGTCTTCTAATTCTACTTTCGGAGGAGCCATGCCCTCCGGCCTATCAAACATCTTCAGGTTCTGTCCAGAAAATACTATGCAAGTTCTATCCTCTCTGATATGAAGGACAGCAGCAGTCTTCGTATCTGGGTTATGCAGCACAACTATTCCGGTGATGGGGCTCTCCTCAAACGTCATGGAGATATGTACTGCATAGTCCTCAGTTAGGGCTGACATCATTTCAGTCATACCGGGAGTACAGATGGAGGGGTAGGGTATCATCAGTTTCTGGGCGTTCTCTGGAGGCCCCGCTAGTGTGGACGATGTCGCTAGTAATAGCAGTGTAATTAGTATAGCTTTCATCGCTTCCTTTTATTCTCTATTGATTCCTGTATTCTTTCAAAGTCTTCCTCAAAGTTTTTGATGAAAACCTCAAGCTCCCTAACCTTCCTATGCTGTTTAGCTGCATCGGCGGAGCCCAACCAATAAGCAGCCTCTGTCAAACCTTTCATAAAATCCATCTGCCTGTTATAAACCTGGGGCTCTGTCTTTGTTTCGTAAACCCTGATTCCAGTTAAGAATTGTAGCAGCCTTTTAGACCTAGAGTCAGCTACCGTAGCCTCTACGTCTACCTCCCTACCATCGTCAGTCATAACCTTGGAGGGGAAGTCTCGTCTAGTTTCTCTAGCTCCCTCAGCAGCCAACAAAGCCAACTGATCTTGAGTTAAATGACCATCAGCCTCAACACCTAGCCTCGACTGAAGTTGTTTTACTATCCCCCTCTCTTCTGCTGAAGGGTATCTTGCAGAAGCATACGACTCTAGCTCAGCATAAGTGGGGTGCTTTACCTTCCTTTGGGTTTCCTCCATCACCCCCAAGTCAACGAGCTTCTGAAAAAATGGCTCGTATGACAGCTTCTTTATAAGGGGTTCGCCAGTATCAGGGTCTGTTATCTGAGCCCCAAAAATCTCGTAGGGATTAGCCCGGTCTAATTCAGCCAGCATAACTAAGTTAGTTAAGAAGCGGTGAACATGAACAGGCATATCAACACCTAGAAAATCAGCGCTTTGGCCCTCGTATTGTTTGAGGTCTCTCTTCCTGAAGGAGTCATAGTTAGAGAAATATTCCATAGGTAGCTTCAAGAACGGAGAAGCCATCTGAGATATAAACTCTTTGGGTCGGGTGACCTGGGCTAAGTCAGCATAAGGATGCCAGTTTAACAGGGGTATGATATGGTATATATCTTCCTTTGCGTTTGAGCTAAGATAAAGAGGATACCTCCCCCTCATCCACTCTGCAACGTCTTGTGGATGTGGCTTATCGACACCGTACTGCATATTCTCTATAGCAATATTTAACTTTTGGTATCTATCGGGATGCTCCATCAAGGCCCTAAGTTGAGCGGGTATATTTTCCCTAGACCATTTATAAAATGGCATTGTCCTCTTCAGTACATTCTTTTCAATCATGGAAACATCTGAATAGTCAAACAGAGCTTTGTTGACCATTGCTGCTGCCTTATCGTAAGCCTCTTTCCTTGCTTTACCAGTTAGACTTCCAGCCTTTAGTTTATGTAGCTGGTCTATAAAGATAGCCATCCTTGCGTTGTTTTCTGGGGTAGCTCCAAACGCCCTGAAGACTCCTTGCGCTATAGGGTTATTGGTTGAGGGCACAAAGACTGCACCAACTCTTCTCCACAGTGGGCCTTTGGTAGAGGCGTCCCCTAAGTCAGCCACTAACCTCTTATCTATATCGCCATGTAACCCATACTGACCTTTGTTATAGACACCTCTATTTACAAGCTCCCTAAAGACTTCCTCTTCTGGTATCCCTGCTATCTTACCACTCCCCCAGCTACCTGACCCTGTTCTAGCCCAGAAAGCCTTAGCCTGAAGAATAGCAGCGTCCTTATACCTCACTGGATTTTTTAAACCACCAATAGCGTAAGCGTTCCAGAAGTTACCAACTAAGTTTCTTGTGTAGTAAGCTGGCCTAGTAATAAGAGCATAGGTCTTCCACCAATTCTGGGCTGTATCCCATCCCCGCAGATATTTATTAGCAACTGGAGCGGAGGTTAGAATCTCATCCATTTCTTTGTACGCACTTATGTCGTCCGGGCTAAAGTATAACTCTTCCCCAGCATCATTTTTAAGATAGGATTTCTTTTTTGTTCCTTGCGGCGTAAAGTATTCGTACTCAAGCCTTTGAAAATTACTTGGGTGGTCAGCGGTTGAGCCCAAATCTTTTATAGAATTTCTCAGTCTTGCAGATGCAGTTGCTCTGTTATGCCACATAGCCCTGTGAAGGTTCAACAATTCTGGGTTTGTGTGCAACCAAGGAGACTTACCTGCCTCCTTTCTTGCTACATTCTGCCCTTCTATAGTCCCCTTCCCTTTCCTTTGGGTAGAGAACCCCCCCTGCCTTTTCTTTAGGTTAAACCAATTATGGATTCCCTTAAACCTTTTATCACTCTTAGCAACGTCCGTTAGAATATGTGGGGCATAGCCCACAACATCTCCAGCAACATCGTCACTAACGTCACCATACCTTTTCGCAAGATCAGCTATAGAAACCCCGGCAGATTGTTCATCACTCAGGAACTTAGCCCATGTATCCTCATAATGCTTTGCCCATTCCGCAGATTCGTCCCCCACCCTGCCAGCAGCGCGAGATGTTCCCGGCAAGTAACCTTCAACCATCCTGAGTATTTCTAAGTGAAGCTCGTCTGTGGAGATACCCAAATCCTTAGCAATTTTTTCTAGGTTCTTTGAGTTTTTTCTAGCAGCAATATTTAAAAAGTAATCACCACCATTTATTTCGTGCATCAAACTCCTGGCAACCTCTTTTATTTTCTTGGGGCTGCCATGATATATATTTAAGTCCCTGGCAAATGAGTTTACTAATAGGGCTTCTCCCACCTTGGTAGAACCCATAACATTGAAAAGACCTTTAACAAATTTATATGGGGTTGATACGATAGTAGTTGGCAGCCAAGTAAGGGGGTCTTGTAGGATTTCTATGCCCATCCCATAGAGCATAGCCTGTATAGGATGCTCCTCTACAAACGCATCATCCAACCAATCCTGCCCCCTGATTACCCGACCACTAGGGTCATCTTCATCTAGTATGCCAGTAATGCCTGACCGCCATCCCCTACCAAAAGCTGTCCAAGGGAGTTCTCTTACGCGAGGATGCCCAGGAACCAACCCTTCCTCAGTCCACCTAAATTTCTTTCTTCCGTCTGCATCATACTCAGTGGCTGCCCCGACAGCTTCCCCCCATTCTGTCATTCCACCCGCAACCCCAGACCTAAGTAGATCAAGGTGACGCAACGCCCCTGAAGCATAGTTAATGGCGGGATCGACTGCCACATCCTTTAGCATCCCCATAGCCGTATCTCCCCAATCAAAAGCTGCCAAGCCTAACTCAGCAGCCCTCTTTAGAAGTCCTGGGTCTGTCTCCCTCTCTCCCGACCTCAGTTCAGCTATTGTTGGAGGGTCATCAAGGGTGTCATACTTAGACACATAACTAGAGTCCGTCATTGTCTAGGTGTTCCACCCGCTTCTCTTATTTCAAAATCTATTATTTGATCTACAACATAATCAGGATATAATAAACCCCTTAGATGTCTGAGCCTAGCCTTTTGCCCGTCAGGTGTCGTAATATCATAAGGAATATCCACATCTATTTTTTTAGCCCCCTCCATCTTAAACGAGGCTATTATTTCTCGCGGAAAATTTTGAACCTCTACAGTCCTGGCTTCGCCATTCTTATCTCTAACAACAATAGAAGTAGAACCAGCTTCTACAGCCTCCCACCTATCTTTGCCAAATCCTGATGTTCCGAAAGCCCCCTTCTGAAACTCATCTGGATAGGGTGACTGAGACTTCAAGAACTCCCAAACTATTTGCTGCTCCTTGTAAGGTAACTGATTTACAATTGTCCAAAGCTCAGTTCCAATTAAGCTCTCTCTAGACTTCTCATCAATGCTTCCGCTCATGCCCTTCATAAACCAACTATTAACGGCGTGAGACCTAACTTCCGCATTTAATTTTAGGAGGTCTTGTGTCCTAGTCTCTTGAGTCTTTTCTGATAGGCTTGCAAGATCAACCCATCTTTCCATATCTTTAGCGTAGGCAGGATCATGTGGTTTGAACTCTTCTATCTCTTTAAGGAAGCTGGTAAGGGCTGCCTCCACAGATTTTTGATCTACCCCAAGAAGATTTAAAGCCTGCCTAAGTCTTTCAGGGGCTTCGGCGTATTGTATTTTTCCTTCTTTTAGTTGGGATAAAATTTGATCTTTTGAGGTACCTACATAAAGAGGGGCTTCCTCACCCGCCTTCCATGCGTCAAACTTTTTTGCCTTTCTTCCAGCTTCTACTTCCGCTTCTCTACCCTTGATATATTTTTCAAACGCTTCACTAGCTTCCTTGTAATACTTCCTATCAAACCCCCACTGATTATACCATTGATCGTAATCCTCCATGCTTTCCAATCCGGCATTGTTTGCCATATGGATTATCTTGGAAACTATCTCATCTTCTTGAAGGCCCATAACGTGCTTCAAATAAGTTGCGGAGACAGCAGACTTGGGCAATGTAAAGTTTCCAGACATACCCATAACAGTCCTCAAAGAGTTGACTGCGTTTTCCCCAGCTAACCTACTTGCCCTATTGACCTGCATAATATCCATAAACTGCTGTAGCTTTAAAGCCTTCTTGTCGCCTATAGCGCCCCTAAAACCAAACTGTTCGGGAAAGTTTGATGTGGGAAAGTTTAAAACCTCACCGGACTGTACCCTATCCGCATCCCTGCCAACATTAGACTCCTCCCATTTTGAGATTAACTCATCTCTAGCCCACGCAGGCCAAGACATTATATCAGGATATCTCCCCTTATATATTCCTAATACTGTATCACCCGATTTAATAAATTCTTCAGTCATGATGAGTACCCCATCAAACTCCACCAGGGAGATCGTTTAGTAATTCCTTTGGTTTCCTCTGGATATAAAAGCTCCCTATCTACAGGAGCAAATGTTGCCCCACCAAGGGATTGAGGAGCTTTACTTATGTGAGGACTGAATGCAAAGTCCTGCATTACCGCTGGGCCGAACTGAGGCCTTCCGCTAACCTTTGGTTTAGCTTGGGTAATTGTTCCGGTGGCTGTTGCAAGATGCCCCTTAGTAATTGCTGCTTCATCAGCTAACCAATCTCTCTTTAGTTGCTGGGCTAAAGCCTGAGACTGAGGGTCTCCCGCCATTAGGCTATCAAATAATTCTTTCTTCTTGCCCGTTAGCTCACCAGACCCACCAAAAATCTTATCTCCAGGCTTCCAAAATGACTCAGGCCAAAGACTCATTACAGAACTCCGTAAACAACGTGCTTGACACCACCCACCTCGTAGACAGCATCTGGTCTGGTACGCTCAACCTCTTGAGCCATCACACCACGACGAGGAATGTCATCACCGATATAGTTAAAAGTGTAAACATTAAAGCCTTTCCAATGGGTTGCCTCGGGTACTATGTTTTCTTTAACCCTTATGTCAGACCTGAACCCTTGGAACAATGCAGCTAACTGACCCATGCTTGAAAGCGCACTTGGGTTTGATGTGGTTGTTCCACCATACTGACCAGATATATTAGCCATATAATTCTGAAGGTGCTGCATATGCTTATTTTGATTGTAATTATACTTAGCCATTTTCTGGTTAATTTGCTCTTGATTCATAGCTCGTTGCTGAGCGCCTACACCCTGCATTCTTCCAAACCTATCATACATAGCATTCATAACACCTGGCATTCTATCTACTGCCCCCAGACCCAACTGACCAGCCTGTCCAGCAGCTCCTACACCCTGAAGCCCTGTTCCGTAACCCTGTTGAGCCAATCCACCCGCACCTAGTCCAAGCTGACCACCCTGCATACCAAGTTGCTGGGCTGCTAACTGAGCATCAAGTGCCATTTGTCCCGCTGGCAGGCGTCTTTGCTGGGCCTGAGCATAGGCATCTGCATACATACCCTTAGACTCATCCATAAGCCTCTGAGTCGCTTCCTTAGCAGCCATGCCAGTAACAATATCACCCCTCGATCCGCCCCCTGGCTGATACCCAAGAGTCTTCTGCCGTATTTGAGCCAACATACCTTGTGGCCCCTCAAGCTGACTCATTATATCTCTCTTACGAGATGCTAGTACGGGATTTAACTGATCCACATTTACTTTACCAGCAAGCATATCTTTAAGCTGGGAGGATTGAAAGGGGGTTATGTTTGAGTATTGACCTTGGGTCATGCCCCTCTGCATAGCTCCCTTCCCATAGTTCATTGCGCCTGTGCCATAAGCTCCTAGCTTATTAGCCCTTGTCTGCGCATCAGAAACTCCCCTATTACCTATAGATGAGGCTCGATTAGCTAATCTATTCGATAGTCCGTAAGTCCTAGCTAATTGAGAACGAGCATCTCTGCCTAACTTCTTAACAGCACCGCCCCTAGCTGTTGCCATTATACCAGCTTGGGCCTGCCTCTCTGCTGGAGTAAACCCAGCAAGAGTCTTTCCACTATAGTAATCTGCTGGCCCCTTATCAAGGAGGTGAGCTGCTTTCTCAAAGCCACCCTTTAGATACTTCTCTTGTATCTTCCAAGGTGCTGCTGTCGTAGTTGATTTGCTTGCTCCACTCATAATTTATTCCTCTTAGCCCACCACGCCCCAATCACCAGCGGCATCAATGTCTGCTTGAATGTCTATCTCGCTCTCGCCTTGTCCGCCCAAACCCTCCGGGCCAAAAAGACCTAGTAAACCAGCAATGTCTATCGTTGGTTTTGAAGCCGATTGAAATGTTGTTATTCCACTTGGTAGTGTGGGATTATATGGAACATCTTGAGTACCAAGCAACGCATCCCAAGCCGACATACTTTGCATAGGACTCATCATGGTCCCAGTATTTAACGCATCACGTGCCGCCCCATAACCCACCCCCAAAGTGCTACCCAAATTAGTTAATCCCGTCTGAGCTTTATACCCACCTGTGCCAATTTTATTAGGATTGCCAGGATAAACTACTCCTGTTGGAGAGGTTGTCTCATCAGAGGTGGTACTTACTACATCAAGAATACCAGGGGTAGTAGTCGTAGTTGAGGCCGCTGCGGTTTGATTTTTATTTTTATTTATAGAATCATTAATAGACTTCACAACATTGTAACCTGGTATAAAATTTACGACATTTGGCAATGCCTTGTTGAATGCTATCCCCCACCTGCGATTCCCCATATCTACTTCATTACCCCATTGATCGTACCTTGGCGCAACCTCTTCAGGCTCACCAGTAGACATCTCGGTTGGAGAAAAAGCGCCACCACCCCAACCTACAGCTTTGCGAGTTGCTGGGTCAGCACTATCATAGATTTGATCGCTTCTGACTCCTGCACCCTCAGAACCACCACTCATACCAGAAGCGTCATCAGTATCCTGCCTTGCTTTCAATAATCTTTGGTACTCATCCATCTTCCTTGAGTATTCAACCATGCTGAAGTTTGGATTAGATAAAAATATCTCTTCCCAATCGTCTGGATAATCTGCTAATGTAGCCATTATTGTAACCTATGTTTTATATCTTTTGTTAGGACATGGTAAGAACACTTCCAATCTTTCAACACTCTTAACCAACCTTTCCTGCCAAATATCTCAAATCCAGTACAGCCAACACTCAAGGCGGCAGCCTCTAAAGCTGGAAAGTATTTCATCCATCTGTGCATCTCGCTTCCCCCGATAGAAACAATCCTCATAACCTTCTTTCTTGGATACCGGACAAATTCAGTAAGCATCATTGCAAATATACCGCCATCATCTTCAGCTATCCATAACTGCATATCGCCATTCTCTACCATCTCAAAGAAGTCTTGCGTATTCAGTTCTCCAGCGGCATAGACTTGGGCCTTCTCTAGTAACGGATAGACTTCCTCCCATATGGAGGCAACCTTATCAGCAGCCACCAAAGCTACATTACATGGCTGTCCAAGCTGTTCCGTTGTACCAGTAGATTCCGTCTGCCCCAAGCGTTGCTCCCCATGTGCCTGCGGTTCCGTATCCTGCTGCGTATCTAATATCTCCTGCTCTTGGTTTTTCTGGTGCGACATAAGTTGGCTCTAGTCTGAATGTATCTAGGTTGAAAATAATACTCCCAACCCTACTTAACTCATTAAATAGGTAATCAGGGAGTTGAGCGGGATCAACAGGGGCTGGATTAGGTGACCACCTGTTGACACTCTTTACATTTTTTGATGGGGCGTTAGCCATTAGTTGTCTATCGTATACCTTCTCATAGCACCGTTAGGAAGATAGTTCTCTTCTGGGTGAGGGGCTGAAGAAATATTGCCTAATAAACCAATCCCCTGAAACGGATCATCAAAAGTTATATCAGGATACTTGGCAGGCATATTAGTATTAGCAAGCAACCCAGGAATTTGAGGTGCGTTTATTCTCTGAGCTGGATTTTGAAGTTCTGGGTGGCTATGGTCTGGAACGTCATATTGACTAAATCCTCCCCCACTTGCTATACCTACTACATTAGGTTGGTACGAGCCTACCCCTTTATATCCTTGCATAGGGTCTTTTTGTACTTGTCCCAGTACAGATTTAGGCGTTCCTGCCATTAGTAAGACCTCCCCCCTCGTTTTCCTTGGGGCTTCACCTCAAAGGCCAAGCTATGTAGCTTCCAATCCATATCAGTGGTGGACTCAAACCTAACCCCAAAATACTTTCCGGTAGCCCTACAGGAAACTTTTGATTGTGTATCTGGATTAAAATCTATCCCATCGCCCCAATCTATAGCACCCTCTGTAGACATTTGAGAACCTACATATACCTTCATAGGGTAGGCTCCAGAGGCTTCCATTTCAGGATATACAGCACTTACAAACTTAACGGATTGAGGATCGCCTAAGTCATAACCAGACCTTTCCACATAAGAGGTCATATTAGAAGACCCATTTTTGTTTCCACTATTGTCTCTATACAACTTTCTATTGCTTACGTCAGCAAACACTAAATTTTCTAGGTGTGTATCATAAGCAGAACTACCCCAAGCAGAAGGATCTCCCTCCCAAGCTCCTGTAGTAGCAGTCCATGATTGACCAGAAGGGAAGAGAGCCATGATTCCAGAGGATATATGCGAGGTAGTTGGTAAGTCCCTAAAAGAAAAAGTACCAGTTCTCCAGTTCCATATCACAGCTTTATTAACTACTGTAGAGTTGTCTGATGGATAACAGGCTAACATTTCATTGTGTAGATGATCTGCGACAACAAAGCACTTCTTCCAGCTTGGGTTGCTTGTGTCACCAGCATTGATAACATCAAACACAGCCCTTCTAAGTTTATCTGGTAGTAAGGGTTTTATAGATTGACCATCATTAAGATAAAAATCTGAGTTCCCCATAAAGAAATGACCACCTTCAAACTCAGCTACTGCATTCTTTGTGAGGCAACCTATAGTCGGTGTAAGCAACTTAAATGAGAATATGTAGGGAGTGCCCACATAGTTCATAATATAGATACTGTCATTCTTATATATAATAAATGAGTCTCCAAGAGGAAGCCCATCTACTATCTCCCCTGGCGTATCTGCTAATTCATACTCACCAGCATCGAGGGTTGCATCCGTTTCATCCCATGTGGAGGGAGCAACGTAGAAGGATGACTCTGTAGACCACTTTACAAGTCTAGGTTCTGGGTTAGTTCTATCCCAATTCAAACCCACTAGAAAGGTTCTGAATGACCTTATAACACTACACTTCTCTAGGGTGGAGGGCCAGTTACTTAGCTCCATCATTGCATGGGCTTTATTGGGTATGCCGCTGCTAAGTGGCCACATCTGAGGGGTATCATACCCATTAGTAGCAACAACTATCCCATTATGTTTGGTCGCCGTCCACTTTCTCGATGTCGTATTCGCATCGTAATCTTGGTCTGTAGTGGTCGTTGTTAATGTAGGGGTAACAACAGCCTCGTCTGGATGGGCGTATAGAGTAACTGCTGGGGAGGTCAGGGTTATAACACCCGTACTTGTGTCCCTAGCAGAGTAGTTAAAGGTTTCATACCTATTGGTACTTGCATCAGCCGTTATATCTGTGCCAATTTTGAGGCTTCCTGTAGCGGGTAAAGCTGTTAAAGCTGCTCCTGCATCTACGGTTATAGTGGCATCGCTTGCTGATACAGGCCCATTTAGAGTTAGGGTTGTTTGTCTGGTTATATCAGTCCAGTTAGTATTATCCCATACAGCTATATCGTCCTCTCCAAAGGCAAGCCAATAGTAGGTTCCGCCAGCATCCTCGTAGGGGAGTATGTAATAAGGATCGAATGGACAGGTTGCCATGACCTCCGTATAACCACGACATTTCTTTACGCCATTATTGAGGAATCTTATATTGCTTCCGTTAGACCAAGCGTTCTCAGGAAGATTATACGGGGGTATATCTTTTATTATTCCTACACTTCCAAGGTCGTTGATTGGAACTAGGGGCATTTAGCTATCTCTTACGCAGGTTGCAGAGGCTGCATCCCAATGATAGCCCACGTTATTCTCGCAAGCTGCTACCTTAGCATCCAACACAGCCTGCTCCCATTGTGGTACTAGATACTCATAGGGAGAAAAGCTAGTTATGTTGTCTATTCTCGTTGGTATAGATTGACCGCCGACAACTTCCCTATATTCAACAGTCCCATTCTCCCCGTACCATTGGACAGCATTTATGTCTGCGTCCAGGCTGTAAGAAAAGAATCCTGCCACCCCATCAACAATCATAGAGCCGTCATCCGGTATAATAGATATTCTACTCATAGTATCCTCTTAGGTCTTCATTATGTAAGCTAGTGCGTAGTACGGAGGCAAGGTCTGAGTATGTGAGTGTCCTGTCCCACCACCAGTAGAACTTACAGTAGTTGTTCCTGCTGCAAAATCTCCATAATCATTAGCCACCCCTGTGCCATTGTTAGCGGTAAACCCCCTACCCGTAAAACTATGGGTATGTGCTGGCATCTGAGCAGTTGTTAGCGTATGAGATGCAGTTGGCTGCGCTACTTCGGTCTCATTAACATCGTGGGTTCCACCAGAATCCGCATCTGCATGGATTACGAACTTGCCTGTTAGGTCTGGTGTTGCAGGCGTTCCATCGCAAAGCTGCCAGCCACTTGGTATAGCAGTTATAGCCCCTGACCACATGATAATACCGCCAGAGGGTATAACACCAGAGGGAGTTCCAGACGGGGTAGCCCAATCTAAGTTTCCACTGCCATCTGTTTTTAAGTATTGGTCAGGAGAGCCGTCTGCTGTAGGAGGTATCCATCCCACCGTATTAGACCCCAGAATCTTGAAATCCGTTACTGGGGAAGCCCCTAGAGTTACCCAAGCCGCATCAGCTTCATTCCTAACTTTGAGTACATTTAAGGTGGTATCAAACCAAATTTGCCCTGCTGATGTAGAAGTAGGAGCAGAACCCCCTGTATGAATCCCGTTCATAGCAGCATTGGCATTGGGGAATGTTCCCTGCAATACTGACTTTATAAGTCTAAGATGGTCGTCGCCTTCTGAGATAGAATCTGAACCTGGGGGGTAGGCCGGGACTAACCCGCTGATGAATGATGCACTTTCTACTGTCATAATTTATACCTTTGGAAATTGTGCCTTAACTGATGCTATGTGATCTTTCCATGTCGTTGTGTCGTTGACGCTATCCCAGTATTGCATATCTAGTTGGTCGCCAGTGGATGCGTATGCTGTTGCTCTGTTACGGGCGTATGCTTGTGCGTTAAAGTTTGCTGTCCATTCAGCGTCAGCAGCCTCTATCTCTGCTACGGATGGTTGCGGTTGTGCGCTCTTCCATTCAGAAATGAAAGTTCCTTGACCATCACTATTGTCTTGTAACCGGAAATCTCCGTCTTCGTGCATATTAAGAGACTTAAACCCTAACTGTTGCAACCCATTTGATGTAATCATACTTATAGTCCTATCATTTTGTATGCGCCGAACATCGTTCCCTTCT
>VTLG01000727.1_pt1 | contig 34484 bp, 51 predicted proteins | sample 4694571 | NCBI WGS metagenome assembly VTLG01 (sample SAMN12604809, study PRJNA352737) | marine metagenome | biome: ENVO:00000447; feature: ENVO:00000209|ENVO:00000569|ENVO:01000036; material: ENVO:00002151; isolation source: viral sequences binned using virsorter ...
CGACCTACCGTAGGAACCAGAGTTCGACTCACAGAAGACGCCGAACGCTTCCCCTTCTTCATCGCCCCCAAGGGGGGACTGGGAACCGTGACGATGGACGACCAATGGATCTACGCAGTGAAGATGGACGAGCCCCTTGACGGGTGCGAAGAGTGGGACAACGAGGTCTGCTGGTACCCAGAGGACGACGACTACAAGACCAAGGACGGCGAGCCCTGCATGGAGTTCACCAACCCGCCCGTCGAAGCCATCACCGAGAGGAACTGAGACCATGGCAGTCCCCACCGTATACCTCGCCCAACTCAACGTTTTTGGCTACGAGTTGACCGCCATCGGACGCACCCGAGAAGAGGCTCGCAGCGCAATCAAGGGGGTGTACGAGAAGAATCAGGACCATCACGGCCCGCTGGACGACAGCGGAAACATGAGGACATTCGACGACTACGCCAAGTACGCATCCCTCTGCATCCATGAGATGCCCATCGGCCACGTTGAGTGGCTCTGAGGAAGGAACCTGAGACCATGAACAACAAGATCTGCACCTATCAGCACTACACCTCACGATGCTTTGAGGCGTCCATTGACGGGGCACCCACGGACGCCAGCGGTCCAGAACTCCGGGCCACAGCCGAGGCGTTCGTAGCAGCACTGGAAAAACAGACTGGCCTTGATGGCTATTTCCCGATCACCATCTCCGACGTAGGCGTGGATGTGGACTTGGACGAGTGGCCCGAGGGGGAGGGTTTCGGAGAGTGGTTCCGGCCCCTGATGGAACAGCATGGCGTCGAAGTCTACGACTGATCAAACCCCGAAAGGAACCTGAGACCATGAACAACTCACGCTTCGAGCACTGGCACCTCGGTGGCAACATCATGGTGCAGGGATACGTTGACTCTCTGGGGCGCTCTGTCGTCTTCTACGAGGCCAACAGCATCCCAGACGAGCCAACCCTCGGGATCTTCCCCGCAAGCGACGAGGAGTGGACAGATCCCGCCCTGTGGACTCCCTGCCCTGACGTGGCGACCGCTGCAATCATCGCAGCCGTGATGGAGGCGCACGCCGCACGAGTCGCGTTCCTTCGCGACACAGCAGAACCAGAGGGCTCGCGCGCTGACGAAGAGTCAGCCTGCCTCATGCTGGATCGACTGGAGACGGTTGGTTGGTTTGCTGGCCTTGACGAAGAGTACATGGACTACATTCACGACGCTTTACCGCTTGAAATTGCAGACGCCGCAGCGTCCTTTGCCATTGCGCACCTCACTGGCATCAAGCGCAACTGGGGGGCCCCCGAGCCCTTCCCCCTGTGCCAGCCATGCCAGGACACCATCGGTGGCGCGTGCGCGGGCCCCGATGCCCCCTGGCGCCCCGCAGACGATGGGGAGGCGTGCGGAGCCGACAACTGCTGCGCGCTGCCCGACCCTTACGACAACTGCGACTGGGAACGAGAAGGAGGTGCGCGATGACCCGCATACACCTTCCCCAGCGCGGCTACGACGCACAGGGCGCACTCTGCGGGTCTCCCGCCGACCGGGCCAACGTCTCCGTACGGGTGGACAGGGTCACCTGTGTCGGGTGCCTGAGCGCCGCGCTGGACCGGGCCAAGGCCGATCACCGCCGAACCCTTGAGACGATCACCAGGCGGATAGCCGGCCTGGCCAGCTCCACAGGAGACACCGTTTTATCCTAAGCGTTTTTTTACACTGAACGGGAACCTGGAAGCCGAGAGGGATCCTCCAGAAACACCCCAGAACTACCCCCCCCCTCTCTGGAGAACTGACAATGCAAGACAACACACTGAACAGCGAGCAGGCGCGGTTTGTGTTTGCCGCAGAGATCGAAGCGGCACAGGCAGACGTCGCCAACAAGGATGCCGTGGAGGCCAGCGACAGCAAGCACACACCGGGCCCTTGGACCTCCTCCCACGGGCGATGGGTAAAGGCCAATAAGGGAACCATTGCGACCTGTCACAACCAGTGGAACGTGACCGACGAGCTTCTGTCAGACCAGGAGGTTGGTGCCAACGCCCGACTCATGGCTGCTGCGCCTGAGTTGTTGGATCTGGCGCGTGAAGCGGCAGAGGTCGGTGAGACTATCGCCGCGCTCGCCTGCGCCCCTGATGGCTCGTACCGGGTCCCGTGCGACGCAACAAAGGCGGAACTCGTGTCCATCATCACCGACCTGGGAACAAAGGCCGCAGCGCTAATCAACAACGCAACGAAGGGGGAAGCATGAGCACTCACACCCCTGGACCGTGGCGAGCAACTGGACCGAACGTGCGCGCTGACACCGACGACGGCGACGGCGCACTCATCGCAGTGGTGAGGGACAAGCACTTCTTCGACGGAGAACCCATCTCTCTGTCCGAGCTGACGGCGAACGCCAGCCTAATGGCTGCGTCACCGACACTTCTCCTGACACTTCTGCGGGCCTTCGAGGACCTTGAGACCTACCGAGACTACCTCGACGGACTTGGCCTCGACGACGCCCCTGACCCGCGCGAGATCATCGAAGAGGTCCGGTCAGCGATCCTCGATGCGACAGGAGGTGAGTGATGAGTCAACCAAGCCCCACTGAGTACACCGCGCAAGCCATCCTTAGCGACAAGCGGATGCGCCCAAACGGCAACGGCATGTATGTGGTGACCGTTACCTGCTCTGCCTGCCGGCACTCAGACATCCTTACCTTCTCTGGTTGGTCTGGGTGGGTCTGTCAGGGCTGTCGAGCGGTCTTAGAGCGAACCCCCTATCGCAAGGGAGCGAAGTGATGGACACCGAAAAGACAAGGCGACTGATCGCCCAAGAACTCAGGATGCTCTGGGAGCTCTTCGTCGCATTCCTGCGAGGAAAGTTCTGATGTACAACCTTCCACCGGACTGGGGCTCGTACTACCGAACCTGCACCCAGTGTATGGCTCGGTACCACGCAAGCGGAACGCTTGAGTGCAACTGCAAGCCATGCGCTCGCTGCGGGGACCTGGTCTACTGCGTCGACTTTGAATTCCAGGAAGACATGTGCGACTCGTGCTACGGAGCAGTACTCGAGGAGCGAGAAGAGGGCGAAGAGTAGAACCAAAGCACCCCTCGCCGGTCAGGTGACGAGGGGTGCGAAGTGGGCCTTGCGGTGAGTAAGGCTGGGATCTGAGATGGTATCACCAGAGATTTTGTCAAGCAACCGGAGCAACGAAGAGGCGCTACTGAGCCTCTGCCTGCGGGACGACGCGGCGATTCACGAGGCGACCTCCCTCGGGCTCGTTCCTGACCATGTACACGACAGGGGACACCGGGCGATTTTCCGGGGAATGCTTGAGGACGTTAAGCAGGGGTTCTCGCCCGACGAGGCGACCCTACTGGACCGACACGCTCCGCTAGTCGGACAGGGAAAACCTTGGGCTGGGCTCGTCGAGCTGAACAACTCAATCGAGCGGATCTCCAAGATCCCGTCACGACGAGCCAACCTGCCGCGCTACGTCGAAGCCGTGATGGAGGCTGCCCGCCGCAGGAAGGTGATCGACACAGCCCGCAACATACTCGCCATGGACGAGGGGGGATCCTCCACGGAAGATCTGGTGCGAGTAAGCCAGCGAGGCGCCATAGAGGCGAACCGCACAACGCCTCAGGCCCAAGACCTCCCGACCATCGAAGCCATCGCACAGCTCGCCTGTGATCGCGCCGTCTCGGTGGCGGCGGGCGAGACGCAGGACAACGTTGTAAGGCTGGGACTGAGGGACCTCGACGCCAAGTTCCACGCCAAGCAGGGGGACTACATCCTGATCGGGGCAAGACCGTCGATGGGGAAGACCCACTTCCTGCTCAGCATCATGGAGCAAATCGCACGAGACGTAGGGCCGGTCCACTTCAACAGTATCGAGATGCGTGAGCAGGCGCTCGGAGACCGTCTGTTTGCTCACGACGCAACCGGGCCATGGCATGGAGATGAGGGTGTTGCGCGAATGTCGGCTCGGGCAGTCATGTCTCGGTGGGGGGGCCTCCCCATACGGGTAGACACCCGATCTAGGAGCCTAGCCCAGATCGCCTCCTCCCTCCGGGTCGCAAAGCAACGAACAGGGATCGTGGCGGCTGGGATCGACTACCTCCAGTTGATGCGGCTGGGCCGGCTCGGCAACCGAGAGCAGGAAGTAGCGAACGCCTCCAGAGAACTCGCCACCCTCGCTTCCGAGCTGGACATCGTCTTGTTCGTTTTGTGCCAACTCAACCGACAACTGGAGCAGCGACCCCTGCGAGACCGGAGGCCCCGGATGTCAGACCTTCGAGAGTCGGGGCAACTTGAGCAGGACGCTGACGGGATCCTGTTCCTGTTCCGAGAGGCTGCCTACAACCCAGCCACCGAGCATCCCGAGATCCTTGAGGTCGGAATCGCCAAGCAGCGCAACGGTCGAGCCCCCCGCAACGCCTTCTGCCGCTACGCCCCAGGGGACGGCTACGTCCGCAACCTGCCGGCGGCAGAGGAGATGCGAGCGAGCTCTGACCAGCGGAGAAAGTTGTGACCCGTTTTTTCCTAGGCGTTTTTTCCTAGGCGTTTAGTTCAACACAGCCAGACCTGGAGCACCCCAAAGATGGTTCAAGAGACCCCCCCCTCCCCACCCCCCCCTCCCGCACGGAGGGGGTCGTGAGCGCAACCAACCGGTCTACAGCTCGGCGCGCAGACGACTTCTACCGAACGCCCGCGTGGGTGGTCCGTGCGTTGCTTGAGTCTGAGCCGCTTCACGGACCCATCCTGGAGCCGGCCTGCGGGGACGGGTCCATCATTTCGCAAATCCTCGAGTCGGGCGTTTGTCGACCAGAGCTTCTTGTTGGAGTGGAAATACACCGGGCTCGGGCAGAGAGCGCAGCAGCAAACCGGTGGGGTTCCAGGGTGGTTTGGGGCAACTTTTTAGAGGGCCTCGATTGTTGGCAGCACATCGAGCCAAGACCGTGCGCCATCATAACCAACCCACCGTATAGACACGCAGCAGCCTTCATACGCAGGTCCCTCGAGGTGGTTCAGCCCGGAGGGAAGGTCTGCATGCTGCTACGGCTGAACTTCCTCGGCAGCTCGCGCAAGCGCCTCGATGTGGTTGGTGCGGACTCGGGCCTATCACGAGTAATCGTGCTGGCGAAGAGACCATCATTTACAGGCACGGGCACAGACGCCTGCGAATATGCATGGATGATCTGGATCAAGGGATACAGGGGAGACCCCCGGATCTCCGTTTATAACGAGGGGGCCTCAACATGAAAACGGTTGATCTTTTTGCTGGTGCCGGTGGTGCCTCTCTCGGGCTTCGCGATGCGGGGTGCGAGCACCTTGCCTGCATCGAGCGGGACAAGGACGCAGCCGAAACACTAGCCGAAGCGGGCTTCCCGGCCATCTGTGGCGATGTGCGAAACTTGGCGCTGCTCGATGGGATGCAGCCCGATCTCGTCTGGGCATCCTTTCCCTGCCAGTGCTGGAGCCACGCAGGCAAACGGCTGGGCGCGCGGGACGAGCGCAACGGATGGCCTTGGACCCTGGACGCTATCGACGCCATGGGCCCTCGCTGGTTCATAGCCGAGAATGTTCCAGGGCTCACACAGCACAGGAGCGGGTGCCGGGGCGTGTGTCTTGGTCCAGAGTTGTGCCCCGCCGCCTACCTGGACCGGGTGATCCTTGAGCAACTTAGGGACCGATACGATGTGGTATCCGCCAGGGTGCTAAACGCCTCTGGATTTGGGGTGCCACAGCATCGAAGGCGTCTGATAATCGTGGCCGGCAATCGCCCAATCGCCTGGCCCGCTGCTACTCACGGCAAACCCACCGGACAAGCGGACCTGTTTGGTCACAACCTACTTCCGTGGGTGTCTGTGGCCGAGGCCATCGGACTGTGCGGCGAGCTGAGCGGTATGAGGAACACAGACAACAACCCAACACAAGAGCGCCCAGCGCCCACATCTGAGCCGGCGCCCACGGTGGGCGGTCGGGGCAACCAGATCTACAGGGTCGTCGGCGCCGGGCGCAACCCGCAAAACGCCTCCGTCGCTCACCTTCGCAGCTATCGAGACATCACCGAGGAGCCGTCGACAACGATCTGTGCAGCCACCCACCGAGTTACTAACGCTGGACCATGGGTCGTGGGTGGGGACCGCGACGAGCGGAGACGACTTACGACAGATGAGTGCGCGAAACTCCAGGGCTTCCCCGACGGGCACCCCTTCCGGGGATCCGCCACATCAAGGTATCAGCAGATAGGCAACGCAGTGCCCCCACGATTGGCTGAAGTGGTTGCCCGAGCTGTGATGGAAAGCGACGAGAAGTTGAAAAGGAGCTCGCCGTGACCAACCCAGGCCAATTTCTGTCCCTAGTGCGTGACAACATGAAGCCTCGAGGACGGTGCCAACGGTGGGGATGCCTTCTTCCCGTCAATCCATCTTCACCTTTCGGGCCAGGTCCGGTATGCATGGTGTGTACCGAGAACCTGCGTCCCGGTCACTTCCCAGAGCACCCTGGAGAAGCCATTGGAAACTCTCAAGTACCCGAACAGGCCGAACGTCTTAACCAACACAGCTCTCGGCAGGATGCGCTCCTGCGAGAGGAAGTACTACCTCCGCAACGTCGTCGGCCTAAAGGCGCGCTTTAAGTCGGGGGCGCTTAGTCTGGGCTCCGCGTTCCACGCAGGAATCGAACACCAAAGCCCAGCCGCTGCAGCAGCACACATACGAGACTCATCCGACATCCGCATGCCAGAGGGCTTTCTCGACGAGAAGCTGGAAGAGCGGTGCATCGTCGCAGAGACGATGGTCGCCGCCTCCCTGAAGAAGTGGTCAAGCTGGCCCACCCGAAGGGAGGTCCCCTTCAGGTTTCCAGTGTTCAGCCCACGTGGCAGGCCCTCAAGGAACTACGACATGGCCGGCGTCGTGGATGGCTGGCCCTCGGACAATCCGGGAGACTTCTGGCACGACAAGGCTGGAGAGTGGAAGACGACCGGCAGACTCAACGGAGACTATATCCTCGGGCTGCAGACGCGCTCTCAGCCAATCGCTTACTGCTACGCCCTGTCCCGGCTGCTCGGCAGGCCCATCAGGACGATGGTCTACCGCATCGCTCAGAAACCAACGATAGCTAGGCGCACCAAGCGAAACCCCGAAACCCTAGAGCAGTTCGCGGTGCGCCTCGCCGGATACTACGACGAGCGACCCGAGCTTCTGTACGAAGAGCACGTCACCTTCACCGACGAGCAGATCGAGGACTGGCGCGCTCAGATGTGGGAGGTCTCAAGACGAGCCAACGACATCCGAACTGGGAAGCGGTTTCCGATAATGAACGACCAGAGCTGCATCACCTTCTGGCGCTGCGAGTACCTCGACCTCTGCGCCCGATCTGTGACCGAGGACGCCTTCGACGTGCTAGACGACCTTCACCCCGAACTGACGGCTGCGATGGCCGCAGAAGGAGAGAACAATGAGTAGGTCCCTGCTTCCAAAGAAGCCCCACAAACCCCGAGCTGGAATGTCGCAAAGCAGGCACATGATCCAGGGCTTTCCTGGAGCCGGCAAGACGACCTTTGCCAACACTTGGCCTCGCCCCGTATACCTCGCCACAGAACCCGGCACCCACCTAATGTCGGCTGCGGCGGTGGAGATAAGGTCGTGGGGAGACTTCACTGCGGTCCTCGACGAACTCGAGTACACCGGTCACCCCTACACAACCGTCGTGATCGACACGGTAGACAACCTCTACGCGCGCTGCGTCGAGTCGGTATGCGAGGAGCTCGGCGTGAAGCACGTCTCCGACGCCCCATATAAGGGATGGGATCTCCTGAAGCAGACTTGGACGAGGGGGGTTCACAGAGCCGCATCTCTCAGAAACAAGGAGGGAACAAAGCTCTGTCCGCTATTCATCGGGCACACAAAGCTTGAGCCGGTAAGAAGGCGAGTGGACGGTCGCATGATTGAGACCGGTCTGATTATGCACCGGTCCAACCTGCCCGGATCTGGCAGAGGGATCTTGCACTCGGCCATCGACTTCCTCTACGGGGTTGAGATGGATGAGGCAGGGGAGCGGTGGCTTATCACGCAGCCGGTGGACACCGGAGAGGCCCGCTACGAGGCAAAGGGTCGGGGCACCCCAGACCAGATGTTACCAGTGCGGGTGAAGATGAACTTTACGGCGCTGAGGGAAGCCTTTGACGCCACATTTGGAGCCAACAGAAACAACAAGGGAGAGAACAATGCCTAATTATTGGGACGGGGTAACTTCGTCGAACGCTAACCAGAACGACTCCGAGGAGCACATAAAGACAGACCCCAGCGTCCCTGTCGGATTCTATGCCTGCGAGGTGATCGACTTTGGGGCGTGGCCCTCCAAGGACGACCCGTCACAGTGGAGTGTGAAGTGGACTATGAGGATCGTTGGGGAGAGCGTTCAGCGCGGCAAGTACCTTGTCAGGTGGTCCTCGATGACCCCAGAGAAGGCGCCCAAGAACTTTGACCTCTTCACCAACTCCCTGGGCCGGCTCCCCGCCTTCGACCCAGATCATGGATTTGCAGACTTGCGGGGGTTGCGCCAGCAGATGGTTGGTGCGGTCGTCAAGGTAAAGCATGCGTCGTGGGAGTATCAGGGTCGGAAGGGGCTCACGGCTCACATCAACCAGCTCGTGACTCCCGGGGGGCAGGACGACCCCCACTCGAGCGCGCCCACCTCGTCCGAGTCTGTGTCCGAGACCATAGACGACGAGGATGAGAACATTCCGTTCTAGTGGTGCCATTCCCCAAAGACACCTGTCTCGCCTGGCACCCTAAGCATTGTATGGCGAAGACTGCGGTGCTAGGTCACCGAGCCCAGGCCGAACCGTTGCCCTGCAAAAAGGGCGGCGATGGGCTCACAGACCAGGAGGAAGTATGGGACGCAAAGCTTTTCCGCACACCTACAAAGGAAGGGTTTATCCGACCCTTGGCTGGGCTATCGGGGACGCCCTGTTGGATCACCCAACAGCTTCCGATCAAGACCTAGCCAATATCCTAGACGCGGAGCCCGCCAGAGTGCAGTACTGGAGAGTTAAGGCGGGGATTCCAGAGTATCGGAAAAGATCCCCCCTCCACCCCTACCAAGGAAGATCCAAATGAGCCTCTACTTGGGCATCGACCCCGGAAAGCAGGGAGCTGCCGTCCTACTTCACCCAGACGGCGCCGTAGCTGCATGGGCCAAACTACCCATATTGGGCAAAGACATTGACCTCCACGCCCTGTCTGCGTGGCTCGAGGCCATTTGCATGAGAGAGGGGTGCACGGTCGACTCCCTCTCGGGCGTCCTGGAGGCCCTTGGGAGCCGTCCTGCGGCGAGGATGGGCGCCACGTCGGCAATCACGATGGGACGCAACTGGGGGCGCCTGGAGGGCCTTCTGTGCGGCCTTGGGATCCGCTACGACATCGTGAGGCCGAAGGTCTGGCAGAAACTCATCTGTCCGGGGTCTGGAGATCCGAAGCCAAGAAGTATCAGCGCAAGCAAGAGACTTTTCCCCAACCTCGACCTGACCCCTGGTCGCAAAGTCAAGCCCGACGACAACATCGCAGATGCAGCCTGCATCGCTGAGTATTGCAGGCGCGTCTTGGGAGCCTCTAGAAGCGATACCTCATCTCTTTGACCTGCTTTCCAAGGCGAGCTCGCATTCCGCGCGCCATTCGATGGCCGTCGGCTCGAAGCTGCATCGCAACGACGTCGATCCCTTCCCGGCGAAGACTCGAGTCTCGACGAACCGCGCCCGACCAAACGTTAACGGCACACATCGCAACAAACAGAAGCACTTCTCCGTTGAGCTTTACTAGGTCGGGGTCTCCGTAACTTGCCCCGTTCTCCATTCTGTAGTGCAGCTCGGCGCAGAAAGCCTGATCCTGCTCAAGCGCCTTGAGGTGACCCACCTCGTCGGACAGATCGAAGACGACCTCGGCCAACAGGTTGAGTATCACGCCATGATGCTTGTCGAAGGCGTCAACCGCCCTCGCCCTCTTGAGCACCCGAGATCTCTTTTTTGCGTCACCCATCGAGCTGGGTCTGAAGGGCCTTGATCCTTCGCTCAAGAGACCGCCTGGCAATCCGGGTCATCCGAGGACCCTTCTCCTCGAGCCTCGTCTTGAGGTTGCCGAGACGCTGCTTGCGCCTCTTTGCGCTGCGCTCAATCCCCCTCACGATTCCGATGACCAGCAGGGAACCCAGGAAAAAGCCGAACCAGTCGAGGGCCTCGGCCAACTCGTTGGGGATGGCGATGGCCTTGTCGAGCCGGTAGGCCATCTCCGCTGCCAGCCTCGCGTCGGCCTGTGCCTGTGGGAGCCCTACGAGCTCAGCTCCGATGTCGGCTGAAACGTCCTCGAGCAGCGCGGCCATCGGGCCATGGTGCTTCTCTACGAAGTCAGCGGCGCCCCGTTCTTTGGCTAGGCGCTTCTCACGCCTCGTCGGCATCGTCACCCCCGGATGTCGTGACGCTGGCGTCCACCCAACCCTGCGACACGCAGTAGCCGATGATTGCCGTGACCGAAAGCTTCATTGCGTCGTGCAAACTCACCTCGTCACTTAGGTAGGAGCAGATCACCGGGGCGACCGCAGCCAACATGGAAAGGATGAGCTTGCGGCTTTTTAGCTTGACGGGTACTTCAGGAATTTTCATCGTTCACTCCTCGGGGGCTTTTGGGAGGTAGCCAAACTGACCACCTTCATCGCTGCTGTCGTCGTCGTCGCCTACTTCTACACCGGATGGTGTCTCTATCAGCTCTGCTGCGAAGAGCCCAACGATCACGACAGTGATACCAATGCACGTTAGCGTCTGTCTCTCTCTGAGTGTCATTCGTCATCCACCAATTCAACGTGGGGCGCGTCAAAGAAACTCTCAGTGAACCTCATGTCGCCGTTCCAGTCAGCGCCAAGGCGAACCTTGATCCCGAGCTGGTCCGCCGTGGCCTTGATGTAGTACGCACAGGCTATGAACCTCTCTCGGTCCTGCCAGTCTATGGGGTAGGGGGCGACATCCACGGCCTTGCTGGGGCTGTAGTTGTGCTTTGACATCTTCCCAGGAGATCCGTCGAGTTTGGACTTGCCCTGTCGAAACAACTCTGCCTGCCTGTCTGTAGACCTGAAGCCCTCCAAGACCGTTATGTCGACGTGCTTTATGACCTCTCTCATCAGGCGCTGGAGGTCCGGGTGGCACGACTCGAGCCGAGTCTTCGACCTGTTGCTGAATCGTGGCATAGCACTACCTCGCAGGGATAAGAACCGCGCCGTCTCCGTCGTGCCGGTGAGTCGAGATGTTCTTCTCAACCGTGTCGAGCTTGGAGAGGATCGTCTGAAGCATGAAGTAGACCTTGGCGGCCCAAAGGCTCCCGGCAACCAGAGCGCCGACGACGGAGGCCACAACAGGCCACGACTGAAAGAAAAGCTCCATCAGCTTCGCTCCACCTTGTCGGACAGCTTCTCGATACTCTTGCCAAGGGAGTCGAGGCTCGTGGTCAACGAGCGTGGGGTGTAACACAGAGGGAGGCCATCTGGGTCGGTTTTCGACAGGATGGTGCTCATCTGGACTGTGGCCCCGCGAAGGTCGGCAACCCCGCTCTGGATGTCGTCCACCTTGTCGTCGATCCGGTTAAGCCTGCCAATGGCCTCGTCGCAGTCCCCGTCGTCCGTTGCGCCTCCTGACGACTGCTCACGCGCCTTCAGGTACCCCATTACCTCACGGATAATAAGGACCGCTGCAACGATGCCGATACCGGCATCCCCAAGAGACTCTAGGCCCACGACAATCCCTACGAAATCGACTCGAAGATTGTTCGCAGCGACACCCCTGACGCGCCGACTCCAATGTCGCCACTGAAGATCCCGATGGGGCCCCAGCGGTAGTCGCCAGAGGGGGTTCCGGTGCCGTCGCCGGAGATACGCAAGCCATCCTTCAGGATTGAATAGGTCCCGTAAGCGTTCCAGTTGAAGGTGAAGGTGACCTGGTTTGTTCCCCAGTCTACCCCCAGCCTCTGGTTGTAGACCGTAATGTCCTGGATGGTTCCGCCTGAGGTGTTGTGCCCTCGCACTGCCCAGAAGTTCCAGTTCGATGCAATTCCGGTGGTGCCGTAGGCCTTGTCCACCTTGGCGCCGTCGTCGGCCAAATAGCCAAACCTGCCGTACTTTGTGAACGGCCAGTTGGCGTAGTGGTACCAAAGCAGCAGGCACTTCGCCATGTCGCTGTTTGCAACGCCCCCGATGGAGCCTGCGAACGCAACGACCTCGGAGCCAACCGATGTAGAAACCTGAGGTGTGTAATAGAACGCGAAGGCGGAAAACTCCTCGCCAGCACTTACGGGGGCCGACGAAAACGCACTGGCGGCGGCTGCGTAATTACTTGATCCCTGGTAATCGACCCGGATGTACTTTGAGAGACTCGCCAGCGAGCCCGGAGCGTTACCGTCTTCCTTGATGAGCCAGTTGCCAGTCGACGCCAAGACACACTGCAGCGACGGCTGACCGTTGTCGCTTGCGTCCTTCATCACGAGGTCGCCACTCTCAACATCGTCGTTCGCGCCCACGTCTCTGCACGTCCAAAGCCCGAACAGATCGGAGCTCTCTTTGCACTTGCTTACAAAGTCGTCGTCAGCGGCGCCGCCGCCGCCCTCCGCAGGCTCCGGTATCGCAGCAGAGGATGTTGGCAACGTGGCGGCATCTGCGGGAACAGCGGCCTCGCTAGACGGGAAGGCGGCTCCCGATGTTGGTATCCCGCGAGACACTTAGCCAACCTTGGACAGGGCTTGGACGTAGAATCGGATCTTGAGATCAGCCGAACCACCATCGGCCTGGACGGTCCAGTAGGGGGCGTCAAAGAGCGGAATGCCTGTCTCCATGAGATCGGACTTGGTAGCCGCAGACGAGTTGTCCAGCTCTACCTCGTAACGAAGGTCTGTACTGTCTCCGTTGTAGACCCTGATGGTGTGCTTGTTGCCCGTGGCCGAGGCCAACAGAACCACGCCCCGAACGAGCACCCCGCCAGGGACAGAGGGGCTGCCGTTATAGGTCATCGCAGCTCGGCTCGTTTCCGCCGTGCCAGATACCGTGTGCTCAATCTTGTCCGTGCTGTAGTAGAGGGGGAGTGATCTTGCCATTTCGAGTCTCCTGGCAGTTAACGCCCGCGCTCGCTAGCGGGCTGGTGGGCTATGCGCTCAAGTCAATAACATGAATGCCGTAGAAGCCGACAAGGCCCGACGTCGCTCCGGTTTTCATTGATGCGTTAATGTAGTCAAACGAGCCTCCGCTCGTCCAGAGTCCGCGCGGCTCTCCGTTGGTTCCCTTGTCGTCGATGTTGTCGAAGACACCAGTGGCCGAGTTCACGTCGAGTCCGTCAATCAGGGTGTCGGCCACGGTGGTTGCGTTTGCCGCAAAGCCGATGTCCAGCGTGCAGGCGCCCGAAGAAACCGTTGTGACGTAGATGAGCACACGGGTGACGATCAGGTTTGATCCATAGGTGTTCTGGACACTAAACACGCCGCCACCAGAGTCCGAGGCGGTCAGGGCGCCCTGCAGCCAAAACCCAGCATACTTGGACATCTTGGCCCGCTGGACACCGTTGGAGGCAGACGACCCCTGGACCGGGATCTGAAGCTTTCCAGTCGAAGAGTCAACCTCGATGGTTTGTGCGTCGGCACAAGTGGAGAGGAGGGCGCTAGACCCAACCGACTGAGAAACGATCTCCCCCGACGAGTCCGTGATCTTGAAGTTCCCTAGATAACTGAATCCACCGGGCATGCTTGATCTCCTTCTCTATTCCTCTTCAATCGAGGGCGGCGACCGATCCGTGTCGCCCTGGGCCGATGGGTCCTCGCCCCGTGGCGCCCCACGGCTAGTATAGTGGTTGACGTGGTACGAGGTTACCTGCACGGTCTGTAGATCATAATCAAAACGCATCTTTCGGACCATGCCAACGTCGCCGTTAACGCCCGGTATGTCGTACCTGATTGCAGCACCCATGGGCAAGGAATAAGACAAGACCCCGTGAGTGGCCTGGACAACGCGCTGCGGCTGAGACATCTCATTTGCAATGACCCACGCGCCTGTGGCGTCACCAGAGTCCCCGTGATGATGCCAGTGCTCTGGCTTCGCCTCGTGGGCAACGACGGCCCCAGCTCTGGTGGCTTCCTGCTCCGCGACATCCTCTAGGGTGAACTGTTTCTCTATGGTCGGGTCAATGACAAAGTCACCCCCGTTCTCTAGCCAGTTTGCGCTTTCCTTCAGCGGTTGACCGTACTTGGGGGGGGTCGACACCACGATGCTGTTTGCGTAGTGGCCGTCGGGGTCGTTGAGCTGCGTTATTGTTGGCGGATCCGTTTTCGCCAGATCTTGCGCCTGGAAGACACGCTCGGGTTCTGTGATAAACGACGACCTCCAGATCGGGTAAAGACGCATCTCCTGGGCGATGGGATCCCGCCGAACCACAAGATCGAAGAGGAAAGCGGCTCCCAACGTTCCCAGGCCCTCCCTTAGGGTCATGGGTCGGTCCTGTAGGTCGAGGGGAACCGCACAGCAAAGCTTCGCCCAGTCGGCTGTGTTTGGAACATCGGGCAGCGCGGCCTGAAAGTCAGAAAGGGCGGTGGTCCCCCAGAACCGGTTGGATAACCCCGGCTCAACCTCATCCAGCTTGTCCTTTAGATAGATGCTCTCCTCAACAAGATCCTCCAGGATCTCCCAGGCAAGGCTCCTGTCTGGATAATCTTGGAAAGAATACTCTCGAATTCCGGGCGACACCTCGGTGCCAATCCTGCCGCACCTTCGACCAGACACCCGAACAAAGACCCGGTTCTTTGGGCCCATCCACCATACAAAGGGGTTGAGCCCGGTTGTTGGGTTGCCAGTCAGGCTGATCTTGAAGCGCACAACCGTCCCAAGTGGTCCGTTGTCTGGGTCGGTGTTGTATAGGGTGTCAAACGCATGAGAGAGTACCTGGGCCGTCTTGGTCCTGTCCCCCGCCATCTCATAGACCACATCGTGGACGTAGACCTCATCTTCGATGGCAACGAGAGCGAAGATCCAGCGCGTACCGAGCGGGGCGTTGTTCCACCCATATGGGACAGCCTCCCGCCACCCCCAGTTGTTCCCTCGCTGGGGGATGTTTGCGTTGTAGTACAGGGTCTCTGCGCTGGCCTCCTGGGCAGTCCTCGAGTTTCCAAATATAGGCCCCATATACTTGCCCGCATGATCCGGGTTTAGGACCGTGACGTTTGCCTTGTAGTCGTCAGTCGGGTGGGGGTTGCTCCCGTCTACAACCCATACATCCTGTGCGTCCGACGGGAGCTGCAGGGAGGGCCAGGACATCGTGGGGATAAATGGCTGAACGCCAACAGTCACCTGGAATACGTTGGGGTTGATGCTTGTGGGGTTTCTGTCAAAAAATCCACTCGCAATCACCTGCGTATCACCCGTCCCCAGATCGTACAACCAGGCATACACCCGCTTGTTTTCCCAGCGACCATAAACAATGTCTCTGAGCAGCTCTCCTGGCTCGGGAGGGGCGATGTTGGGGGGACCAGAGATGTCCACGTTGAAATTCAGGTCGGTAACCGTCTGTATGTATTGGTGCAAGGGGCCAAGGTCGGACTCGAGCGAGCACCTGTTCAGCCTTGACTCCCAAATAACCTCAAGACCACCACCACGGTTTTCTGGGTTGGGCGGGACCGGCGCAATGAGGCCGCTCCCCACTCGGTTTTTGGGGCCGCACCAATAGACGGCCCGCTCTGTCCCGTTCTCGTCGTGATAGACACCGTAAACAAGGTACGCCAAAGAGACGCCCACAGACTCAAAGCCAGAGTCGCCAGTGAAGTCAATTGCCATCAGCGGATCTGTTCAATGGTGATTTCGCCAGAGATGTAGTCTGCGGACTCCCCGACGTAGGTGTCTAGGCTGTAGTCGTGGAGCGACCCCCAAATCAAGAACCCCTTGTCGGCCTCGTCTTGGGCGTCAACAGTTCCCGCGACAATGTCGTCCCACCGAAGCGCCCAAAGAAGGCCATCCTGCCGACCATGGTGAACCACGCCCTGGACCACCGTCCGATACTCTGCCGCAGGCCACGCATCGAAAGCCAGGGGGGCGACCCACCGACGTAGGCGCTGAACCGGGTAGTAGTTGTCCACCCCGAGCGGCTGCCCAGTGTTCAACATCCCCTGTCGCTTCAACGTGGTAAGCGTTCTCCCGGTCGCGCTCCAGACTCGCTCAAACGCCTTGCAAAGCTTCACCGAGTGGGTCTTGTGCTGGTCCTGGTGTCTCCATGAGAAAAGCCAGCAGAGTTTGTCTGAAGAGGCCCCAGAGGCCTTATGGGCAAGGCGGATCTGGTTTTCGCTGAAGTAGGGTCCAGCGGAAAACGTAAGGCTGTCTGGGGCAGACGACTGCCAGTTGTAGAGAGTGCCCAGGTTCGCGTCAGCGCCGTAGATCTTTATGTTCGACACGTCAATCGTCGTGTCCTGGTAGCCAAGCTCCTGGTTGGCAACCTCACAAAGCCATGCGCGCAACTCCTTTGCCTGAGGCAACTTGATGAAAGCGTAGGTGTGCGTGTTCCACCGACTATACGGAGCTGTGTGTGATGTTTCCTGAGTCGTATCTGTGGCTGAGCCCTCAGGATCAACCCAGCCGAGCTCCTTGACCATGGAGTCGTTTGCGTTGTCTGTGCCGTGATTTCCGGTCTTCCAGAGGATCTTGAGGTTCGTCGGAGATCCCGCACCGTCATAAAACTGGAAAAGGCCGTTGGCGACGTTGTAGTCGGCTATCCACGACGCGGCATGGGTGCTCGCTGCGAACTGGGTTGTTATCTCGGAGGCCAGCGTCGTTCCGTTGTAGCTGCCTGGGGTGAGAGTCAGGGTGCTGTCGCCCACAGGATCCGCACGGACGTCAATATAGCGGTTGCTGGCGTCCACAACGAACACCGTCTCTGGCGCCGATGGGGCGGCTTTTCCAGCCACCCACGCCACTCGAGGCCTCGGGTTGGAGATGTTCTTCACAAAGTTGTTGGTGTTTGGCGCCGAGTCGTAAGTAGAAGCAGAGCTGATATTGCCCTTGAACTCGTCGGTCAAAAAGAAAGCGGTCTGCATGGCCTACATGTACCCCTGTCGTATCCGGTTCGTATATGCCAAACCGCGCTCTGCCTGTCGAATGAGTCGCTTATCCACAGCCTCCCCGAGAACGTGACCATCGAGCTCGACGGTGGTTCTGATGAACTGCTCTTGTGGTGCGCCCACCATCTGGGCCTTCTGGGCCTCCAGCATTTCCGTGATGTGCCGCGTGCCCACGGGATCGAGGACCATCTCGTCGTTGCGTATGGCAATCGCCGTGTGTCTGTTTAACCCCGCAGCCCGAAGGACGTCGGGGGCCAGGCCCGCGTCGGCAATGCCGGATAGGGTCGTCGCGGCAATGGTGGCGACCTGAGCCGCCCCTGTCGCCCCTGCGGCAACCATCGCGGGAATACTCTGCGGGTAGCCAAGCTCGTTAGCTTTGCCGATTGCGACCGCCATGGACATGACGGCCTGGGCAAGGGCAAGCCCCTGCTCCAAGACAAACATCTTCTTGGCCGCAGCCTGCGCTGCCTGAGATTCTTCGCCATGGCCGGCTAAGATCGCAGACTGCATGGCACCAAACATGCCCGAGATGGCGCCTGTCGCCTCGGCCCACGAGGCAATTCGATCTGCCTGCATGCCCGCGAGGGAACGCTCGGCCTCCTCAGCCATCATCACCCGGTCGTCCTGGAACTGCTGCTCCGACTGGGTCAAAAGCCGGTCGGCTTCCTGCTTCTGTATCACCCCCTGACGAAGGGCGGCTGCGATGATCTCGTTCCTTCTCGACCACTCCGCTGTGAGCTCCTGCTCGGCGGCTGCCGCCATTTGCTGAGTGTATTGGTGCTCCTCGAGCAGCCCCGCCTTGAAGCTCTCCACAATCTGGTCTCGATCCAGCTTGTAGAAGGTCTCATACAATGCCTGGAGGCTCTCCTCCCGCTTTGCCGCCTGTGCGGTCTCCCATGACCACATCTCTTTTCTTGTCGCCAACAGCTCTCTCGCCGCGCGGGCAGCCTCGCGGTCTGCCTTGGCCTTTTCCCTTTCCGCTTCTCGGGCGGCTCCGAGCTGAGCCACCGACCTCAAGAGCGCCTCCCTGTTCGCCTTGATCAGGGCCTCGCGCTCACTCAGGGTTTTGTTGCCCTCCCTGCCGTCCTCGATCAACCCCTGCCAGTGCTCTCGCAACTGGCCCTCAGCCTCTGTCAACTTTTGTGCAGCGTCGGCCTGAAGAACAAGCAACCCAGCCTGTACCTCCGTGGCGTTACCGAGGTCAATAAGTTGCATGGCAGAGGCCTGTGCGTCTCCTTCGTTGGTCCGAAGAAGCTCATTGAACGTCTCGATCTGCTCAGAGGTGAGCTGAAACTCCTCCCGCAAAACAAGGAGACCATCCTGGGCTTTCTTGAGGGGGCCCTCCTCAGGAACATGGGCCGTGTACTTGCCCATGCGCCCAATCTTCTGCTGCTTGGCGGCCAGGAGGATCGACTCCCCCTGTTCGCTGTTGAAGAGCTTTACCGCTTTAGTAAGCGTGGCGTAGTCAGCCGACCCTCCCCTAATCTGGTTGAGGAGATCCTCGCTGGCGTTTGCAGCGTCCTGGAGCCGGTGAACCTCCTTCTTGGGGAAGAGCTCCAACTTGCCAGCCATGTCCACCCACCGAGCCATCCCAATGGACATGTCAAGAAGGTGGTCAGCCAGCTCGCGAACCTTTGTGAAGTCGGTGGTCGCCAGCCAGATCGACAACTCCTCGGCAAATTCCGTGAAGGTTGGCAGCAGGTTTGTGCTGAGCTCAATCTTGACGCCACGGAAGGCGTGCTCCATGTCTGCCATCTTGTCGACAAGGCCCTCGGCGTCGTCGAGGGTCTGCTTGCCCATGATGGCGCCCAGATCCACCAACTCCTGTCTCAGATCAAGGATGCCCGCAGATCCCTGAGCGAAGAGGTTCGACATCTCGGTGCCCGAGCGACCAAGCAACAGCATCTGAACGCCCGTGCGCTCGGCAGACTCGCCAAGGATCATGGACTTATCAGCCAAGTCTAGGAATACGTCGAACGTCTCCCTGAGGGTTCCGTTGTCCTTCTCAAGAGTGATCCCAAGGGCATCAAACGTGTCTTTGATCTGGCGAGACCCGTTCTGGGCGTCCACCATCACTCGACCCAGCTTCTTCATGCCGTTGACGACGGCTGTCATGGAGGTTCCGCTGCGCGTGGCGGCGTACTCCATCACCTGGAATTGCTCGGCAGTAACGCCGATCATCCGGGCCTGCTTGGCGATCTTGTCGCCCATTACGCCGATCTCAAAGATGGCGTCCCTCATCGGCACCAGGAGGGACTCAATCGCCTTTTTTGTGGCCCCGAGGGATGCGTTTAGGGCCTTGTTTCCGATGGACGCCAGAAAGCCGGCCTTAACCCAACCCTCGGTCTTCTTGGACGTCTTCTCAAAGGCGTCTCCCACCGCCCTTATGTTTTTGACGGCCCCCTTGGAGTCCACATCAAACTTGATGTTGATCATTCCCGTAGCCACGCCTACCTGCCTCTCCTGTTGGCTCGCCTCATCTGAATCTCCTGCTCGTAAGCCCGAACAAGGTGACTCTCCGACTCAATGATAGACAGTGCAGACAAGAGTCGAGCTGGCTGGTTGGAGAGCGGACCCTCGTTGGGCAGCGCGCGAAAAGTAGACCAGTCGTTCCACGTCTGAATCGCCGCCCACATCCAGGGCTCGCACACAACCAGCGGGCAGCCGGAAACCCTGCGGTCAACAGCGTGACATCCGGGCGCTCGATCACGAGGCATCTTGACCGGGGTCCTAAACCGAAGGCGACCTTGGTCGTCAGGGTCTCCGTCCTTGCAGCGAACCCCCCCGCAGGCCCCCCAGAGCTTGCAGCCAGACCAGCCGTCCTTCTGCCAAACCTCAGCCTCCTGTGGGGTGGGCGCGCTCTTCGCGACGTACTGAAAAGCGGCCCTCAGCCTTTTCCCTCGGGCTCCGAGATCTGGCCCGCAGCAAGTATGTGAGCCGAGAGAGATTCCCCGAGATCCTCGATGCCCAGAAGCGCCTGTATCAACTCGTCTCGAGTCGGCTCCTTGTCGTTGATCGTCAGGTTCCGACAGCCCACCACAAGATCCGAAAAGAGGCCAAGGCGAAACTCCGAAACCACCCGGTCGGCGTCGGCCTGGGCCTCCAGAATCTCGCCATACAGCTCGCCGTCGGACTCGTTGTCCTCTGCCGAGTTCTGGGCAGACACGAGCCGCTCTGCGGCCCTCTGCAGTCTTAGGGATACCTTGAGGTGTCTCGCTCTCCATCCCTGAGTGAGAGGTCTGTAGAGGATGTAGGCCTTGTCGTCTCCATCTCCCGTCAGCTCGTACTCTTGGACGTTCCATGTTGTCAGTTCCACGGGGTGCTCCGTTGGTTGTGGGGTGGGGTTATCCGATCATCAGATAAATCTCTGTCTCCGCAGCCGTGCCGATGGCTTGCCCGGTCATGCTGACGGTGACTTCGTCGCCGCCACGGTCCATGTCGGGCTCCTCAAACTTGAAGGTCGGCATCTCCACTGCGAAAATGCCACCCTCGGCCTCTCCCTGTTGTGCAAACACAGAAACGCTGGTGCGATTCCTGGCGTTCAGGGCCTGAACGAGGGTGGAGTCGTAGAAGGACCAGCCGTCGAGGGTCGCGGTCACAGCTCGCCTGCCACCGACGTAGCCATCGACGACGTAGGCATCACCATGCACGTTCTCTCGATAGATGATGCCCTGGTCAACCTCGACAGAGATGGTCCCGGCCTGGAACGCAGCTCCCTCCACGAGGAGGTCTCCCGAGGTCGCCGGGATCGGAGTGCCGGCGTAGGTCCCCGCCGGCTGGTATGGATACACCAGAGCGTCGTCGCTGTGGGCGGCGGCGGCTTCGCCAGTCCCGTATTCGCCTCGCGCGGCAACGGTGAGGTCATTTCCCTCTACGCCGATCACCTTTATGACCTCGGAGTCAATCTGATAGTAGTAGGGATTCGATGCCGAGGCGTCAGAGGGAACAACCGTTCCAACGTCAACCGGGATGGTTGTCACCGCATCGTTGATGCCGCCGTTAAGCGCAGTCTGCCCCATCCGGTTGTCTTGCCGACCGGTTCCACTGAACGTGACCCTCGCCGCCTCGTCACCGCCCATGGTAATCGAGTTGGTTCCCGCAACCCCACCAACAAGCCGGTCTGCACTGTTGTTGTTGAACGCCCAGATGGTGTTGGAGTCTGGTGTCGTGTCCTTGGCATCCTTGGGCTTGTAGATAATCCCAGCAAGGATGTTGGCGCCGCTGGTTGGGGAGTTTTGCAGGGCTGGCGAGACAGTAAAGCTCGTGTCGGTGTCGATAGCCGTAATCCGGCGGATCTCATACTCTCCCGTCGGTGCTCCGGTCTCAATGATCGCCGCGTCTCCGACGGCCCAGTTCGTAGTGTCGGCGGTGGAGATCACGGTAGTCGTTCCGCCTGTGGCGGTGGTTGCCTCGCCGGCCCCGACCGTTACCTGCCACCCACCAGAGGTAAGCAGGTCAGCCCAATCAGGCGCGGTGCCCCGCGTGGTGGTGGAGGCGTAACACTCCAGGGACCACTCGGCAGTCCGCTTCTGGTCAATCACGCCAAAGGGGGTGCTGGAGCCGCGCTTGTCCTCAAACATGGCAAAGGGGCTCTTGCCGTTAACGGAAGCTGTGATGACACGAACAGCCTCTGCCGGCACGGGCAGTCCCGTCTCAGCCGCCTTGAAGGATGTGGTCTGTGGTGCGACAAAGACAACAAGGTCGCGTCCGATGTCTGTTGAGGGGCCGGTCATGCTAATAGTCCTCCTGCAATCGAACCAACAAAGAGGTCCGCAGCATCATGTTGGGTGTGCTTGCCTGAATTTCTGGGTCGAACGCCAACATGTTCGATTCGATGGTACATCGAATAACACGTCCAGTGGCAGCGGTTCCACCATTGGATAGCGTCCATCCCTGTTTTCCTCTCGGCGTGCGCCGAAGAAAGATCTTTGTGAGCGCGTCTCGGTACCTGCACATCGCAAGACCAACCTCAGATTCCGCGCCATCTACGTTGAGGTCCAAGACAGTCAGACGCATCTCAATCGACACGTTAATCATCCTCGAGTTGGCCTGCTGTTCCGCCGTGTCCGAGATGTAGACCATGGACATGTGGGGGAAGCTTCGACCCTGCAGATCCTTTGGGTAGTACTTCTCAAACACCGCAATGTCTGGAAGGTGCGCCGTCGAAACGGACAGCACGCTTCGCATCGTCGCGAGCTCTGCGTTGATCCCGTATGTGCCGTCTTGGAGAAACTCGTCCAAGGCCTCCACGGCTGCCTCTGCTCCGTAGTAAGCCATCAGCGCCAATGCCCCCTGGACAAAACGCCTGCAATGGTGCGGTCTGGCGAAGCGTGCGCCCCGGCTGGGCCCCCGAGAGCCTCTTCGATGTCTCTCTCGAACACCCTTCGCCTGGCTTTTACGATGTGCGCCTGAAGGATCTGGCTCACCGCATACCCGAAGGCGCTCTCATCCTGCACGTTCCCGTCGAAGCGGATCGGCGGTCGAGCCGGAAGGGTTGCCGTCGTACCCTGGGGCATTCTCAGAGTGGCCCCTCGCGCATGAGCCTGTGCGGCCTTTGAGAGGTTGTATGCCTTTCCTGTGCGCGGATCGGGAACGACGGCGCCCGGCTTAATGCCCACCACCAGGGAACTCTTCGTGGCTTGGTTGATTGAACCCTGGCCCCCCTCAACCAAAGCTTGAAAGAGCACCCTCTCACGCTGCAGAATCGGGAGACCAGGGTAGTGACGTGCTTTCCACGCAGCGTAGCTCCGCTTGTAGGTTGGGCGCTCGCTAAGGGCAACAAACTTCTGGCCGGTTTGCGTTCCCTCGGTTTCAAGGTGCCGCCTTTCGTGCTTCCGAAAGAGCGTGACAATGTGTTTCCACGCAGGCCGCCAGTCCTTGACCAGCTTGGCCCAGTTCTCAAAGGCAACCCGGAAGGTGGCAATCTCTGGGTCAAATGTGAGGTCGAACTTTTGCCCGACCTTGCCGCGCAGCGGCATCAGAGATCATCCCCATCCTGGAAGGATGGTGGCTGTGCGTACTCTCGGTCGCCGGTACCAGGCTCGTAGTCGAAGTCGGGATCCCTGTCCTCAGTCCAAAAGGACTTGGCAAAGATCGAGGCCCCAGACAGTGACGCAGAGGCCCCGTTCGACAGGAGGTAGTCCCGCTTCTCCCACAACTTGCTCAGAATATCTCGCGCCAAGCGTATGAGCTCGTCGGCTGTCGCCTTTCCATCCTTGCCGATGGACCCCTTGGCGAGAAGAACCAAACCACTTGTGAGCAGCATCTCTGCGTGCTCTGCAACCTCGTCAGCTCTGCTCGAGGCTGTGGGGGAGTCGGAGAGGCCCGCCTCAAGGAAGGCCATCCTGACCTCGTTATAGGCGCGCTCCCAGATAACCGTGGCCTGGGTTGAGGTCGGTGTTGTTGTGCCGCTCAGTGTCCCGAGCTGCGGGGCCATGCTGGTGGCAGTGGCAAGGTCTGCATTGTACGCCACCGAGGGCCTCCCTATTTCTCAGAGGCAGGCTCTGTCTTCTTCTTCTTTTTCTTTGGGGTCACCGGCTTGACGGCATTGCGGCGAAGGTGAACCTTCATACTGGCGTCGTCGATCTCAACGACGTCTCCAGCCTTGTGCTCGACCCCGCCAATCTCCATTGGACAAAGCAGCTCTGCCTTAGCCATCGCTCACCTCCAGCTCGCCCATCCGCTCTTCGATGGCATCCTTGCCGCCCTTTCGGGTATCGGCCTCGTGCATCTCAAGCAGAAGGTCCATGTCCTCGACACTTCGCAGCAAACGCGGCAGAAGTCTGAGGGGGATGTTGGTCACCGAAGAGGGATCCGAGGGGTCGAACCCAGGAAGGGCTGGCGGCGCCGCCTGTGGCTCGGGCTCGGGCCTCTCCGGTGACGACGTTGGAACCTCACGAAGGACTCCCGCATCACAGAGGCCTTGTGTGACAACTCCATCGGGCACAAGGGATCCCGCAGGGTAGCGGGTTCCGCTGTGGAGAAGACATCTTCCGGGTGCTACTTCATGTGCCATGAGGGGTGCTCCTCTTTTGGTTGGTTAAGCGTGGCTCAGCACGCCCATGGTTTCCCAGGATGTGCCATCACAAACAAAGATTCCCCACTTGCCTTGTCCGAGGGTTTCCTTGTCGTCTCCGTTGTCGTTGCGAACCACCAAGTTCTCTGCCCCGCCAGCGGTGTTCTTGATGATAAAGAACAACCCCTGAGACGCCTCTTCCGCCGGCAGATCCACGTTTCGGTGAGATCCGTCGGGATCTAGCATCTGGAATTGGGCGTCCTGCGGAGTCAGAGTCTTGGTGCCCGCAAGCGTCTCGACGTTGTGGCCGAGGCGCACCCGCAGGCCGTTGGCCGGATTGACCGCAACGCCCTGATAGAGAAGTGTTTCAGCCATCCTGGCCTCCTACGAGACTACTGAGGTGTACAGGTAGCCGAGCTCCGTTGTGGGCGCGGCAAACTGGTCGTTCCAGGTCATGTCCACTTGCTCAACGTAGGGGGTCGGATCCCAACGCTTCACAGCACCGTCCGTCGAACCCTGGAAGCGCCACCTCTGTAGGCAGGAACCGGGAGTCATCGGAGCGGGGCTCTTCTTGATGTGGGCGAACAAGACGCTCTTGCCCCAGATGTAAGCGTTGGTGGCTGTCAAACCCTCGGCGGAGGTGTTCGCCACAGCCTTGCCGACGAAGACCGTCTCGACATCGAGTGCGCGAGCGAGGTCTTCGTTGGTCAGGATGCCTACGCGGCTGGAGGTGCGTGAGCAGAACTCGAGAATGAGACTGTTTTGGCGCAGTGCCTTGTAGACCTCGTAACCCATGATCGCCATGTTCGGGGCTTCGCCCGACGCCTGGATGATCGTGTCGCGGGCCGTCTGGGCCACGCTGATCGGGTCAGACGCTGCGTTATCCCACTGGTCGGCCCCCGCAAGCGCGGTTGTCTTGCCCGAGAAGGTCGTGGTCGCGTCGAACGCCAGAGCTGCAGCCTGACGCTCTCGGTTGATCGCACACTCGCGAGCGAGGACCGCGACGTTTGCCTGTCGCAGGTTCAGGCCATTTCCGGCGGCGTAGGCCTCCGAGGTCTTGCTGATCTGGACGCCAAGTCCGTTAGAGTTGACATCCCACCCGCTCACCTTGCTGATCTCGGTGCTGATGCGGAGCGGAGAGTCCTGCCCGTCGGCAATGACCATGTCGTGGCCGGGAGATGCAGAAGCAAACCCTCCGTCCACGTCATAGAACTGCCCCGTCTTGGTTGGAACGTCTACCGAAGGGAAGATATCGTCCGCAATGAAGCTTCCGAGGGAGGGGCCTAGCAAACGCGCGTAGCGCGTGAGCATGACGTCTTGTACGAATCCTTGAACATTTGCCATTTGTCTTTGCTCCTAAGCGCGGCTGCTATCAGCCCTCTTCGTAGTAGGATGGGGCCCAGAGGAAGGAGCCGACCTCTCCGTCGGCATACGTTCCGAGGGCGATTCCGAATGCATACTTTCCAGTTGTCGCATTCATGGCTTCGCCGTTCTCGTCGGCCATCGCGAGGGCACCTGCGGTGCAAGTGTCTCCACAGATTACCTTGATGATTCCGCCAACCTGAACGGGCACGTACACGGCAGTCGAAGACCCGTCCGCAACGTCGTTGGTCAGCGCCCCGATGCAGAGGTCGCCGGTTGCGCCAGACGTGGCTCCTGCGCGGTCGGTTTCGTCGTCGTCAACCGCGATGACCAGCATCCATGCGCTAGACGACAGGTCGGCCTCGGTGCGCCGAGTGAGGATCCGTGGATCGTAGGGAGTGCTCATTGGTGGCTCCTAGTTGAGGCTCTCGGCCTCGTAGGCCGCGCTCTTGGTGGGATCGGAAAGGACGAGCTGCATGGCTCGCCCGTATGCCTCAACGGAGTCGAGGCCCTCTTCGCTGGAAAGCTTCTCTGCAAGGGCATCCACCTCGGCTGTAATGGAGGTGGGGTTGCATCGCTCGGCCTCGGTTCCCGCAGACCCAACGGACCTTGTGGGGACGCGACCCTTGGGATAGGCGTGGTTGACCTCCTCCTCGCCGCAAGCAACGAAGATGCGAAGGTAGCGGTCGCGCTCCCCTGCAGCAATGCGACCGTCTTCGCATGCGCGGTCCAGCATGCGCTCGGTCTCCTTGGCCTGGAGCACCTCGAGGTCTGCCTTGATGGCGTCGCGATCCGAAGTCACGTCAGCGAGGGCCTCGGAAAGAGCGACGGCCTTGTCTGCGAGCTCGGACAACGTCTGAACTCTGGCGAGGATTTTTGCGTCAGACGCACCCTCTCCCAGCGAAAGCGTGTCGGAAAGAAGCTTGGTAAGGCTCATGCTGTTGTTCCTCTTCTCTGATGCGGCCACTCTGCTGAGACCAGCAACGAATGGCTCGTTGGTCAAAGTGCCTCCGACAAGCGCCCACTCTCCGAGCAGCTCGCCAGTTGTCTTGCTTCTGGCTGAAGAGGCCGGGATGGCCTCAATGCTGAATCCATCGAACTCGCCCGCCTGAATGCGGCGTCGAGCCTCGTCGGTCCACCGAATCAGGCCCATAAGGCTCGAACCGGCACCGTTATCGTCTACCCGAACGTCCAAGATCCTGCCTGCAGCCTTGGTGCTCTCGGGGTCAACGGCACCACCAATCGTGGCGTGGTTGTATCCCACGGGAGCCCCAGTGGCGAACCACTTCTCGGACATGATTTTCCTGTACCCCCGAGCCATCGACTCGATGTCGTCCACCGACAGGTCTACTCGTCGATCTGATCCCCGACCGAAGTGGGTTCCAGAGCGCACGAGTTCGACCCACCGGGGCTGCCCATCAGCCAAGGCAACCGGAGTGCCCCACTCCGAATAGCTGGGGTCCAGCTCTTCCGGCTCTGTGGGGCCCACGGCATCCGCCTCTGCGGGGTCCGTGGCGTCCGACTCTGCGGCAGCCTCTTCCTTTTGGGCATCCAGGATTTTGCGCGCCTTCTCCTGGAGTTCGCGCATCTTCTCCTCTGTCAGCCCAGGGGCGTCACTCTGAGGGATGCGCTGGATGGCGTTGCGAAGGTGCGGCAGGTCAACCTTTCCGGTCGAGTCCTTGTAGGGAAACTTCCTCAGAGACCGAGGCACCGTCTTGTCGTACTCGTCCTTCTCGCCACCGGGGGCGATATAGAGAAACGAGGAGTCGGGCAATTCGTTGATGAACGCCCTCGTCCACTCTGCAAACGAGTCAGGCATACCGTAGTGTTGATGGATTGCCGCCTTGTTTTCAAGCGGGGTCAGGGCAAGAAAACCTACTCAGAGTCCGGCAACTGACCCCGCTCGCTTAGCCACTTCGTCCTGTAAGGCTCTGACGGCGGGGGGATTTCGTTCGCAATGCGAAGGTGGCGAACGCCCTGTGCGGAAATTATTTCTCCCCGCTCTTTGGCGATGGCAGAGACGACATAGTCGGGAAAAACCCCGATACCCTCGGGCAGATCCTTGCGGCGAGGTCGCCCGCCCGCCATTACTCAACAAGCCCCAAAATAAGGCAGTTGCACATCAGCCCACCTTCGCACCAGGACGCTGGGGTGGAGTACTCAGCCAGGCCCTCGGCCCCGAACGTGTCGCCGTCCCGCTGCTCACATGCTGGGCAGCTCTGGGACTCAGCCAAGTTGCTGTAGAGGTACCGCTGTACCTCAGAGCCCCTCAACTCCTGCATCCTGCCCAACCCGTAGGTGGTGTTGCTGGCCTGCTGGGCCTCCCGAAAGTCAACGCCAACAGATAGATCCAGAAGGGCCTCGGAAACAGCGGCAACGACGGCGGTGGGGGGTGGGGGAGATCCGCCTATTCCCTGCGACTGAACCGATGCGATGGACACCCTCTGGATCCTATCTGCGGCATTTCGTGTTGTAGCTGCGGCTGTAGAGCGAATTGCCTCCTCTGGATCAATCTCCTCCACCGGAGTGTCGGGCTCGCCCTCGAATGGCTTTGGGGCCGACACTGGATCCGCCAAGAAGTGGCCGTCAAAGAGGTCGATCTGCCCGTCGACAACCTCGGGAACGCGCTCGCCGTCCTCCACCTCTCTTCTCAGCTCAGGATCCGCCTCTTGCCTCTCGATCTCACGAGACACTGCCCCTTTTGAGGCCTCGTACACTAGGCGCAACTGGTCGATGAGTTCGCCCTCCAGCTCGCGCTGCATCGGGACCTCGACCGACAGCATTTCGTCCACCGTGTCTCTTTCGGACAACATCTGGGCGTAAATGGGGGTCACCTCTTCGCGCCAGTCGGTGATCGTGTCGGCCATGGCGCGATTTGCCTCGTCCTTGACCCCTGTCAGCTCCGAATACCGAACACAACCCTCTACTGGCCGAAGATCTCGACCGCCAGGACCCTCCACAAACACGTCTGCAACTACCCGATCCTCGACGGGGCGGGCAGCAAGGGCCACTTGGTGGTCGCAAACGCCCTCGGAGGCTGCTTCCGCTGGGGCCTCTCCCTCTCGCCTGGCCTGCTCATCGCCCCTCGAGGACGCCTTTGGCACCCCTTTTGGTTCGATTTCTGGGTCCTGGGGGGCCTCTTCAGCGGGGTCTTGAGGCCCAGGATCAGAGTCGATGGGCTTCGCTGAGCTGTCCAGCCGCTGGGGAAGGGACAATACGTCGCGAACCTTGGCCTCGATGAGGGCGTCTGGCGTGACAACACCCGAATCTACTGCGCTCTTCACCGCCTCAACCAACTGTTTCGGGTCGCCAACTCGGATCTCGCCGGCCTGAATGTACGGGTAGGTGGTGACCCCTGGGAAGTTCCAGTTCACCAGGCGTTTCACCAGGGCGTGCGGACCCTGGGAGAGCGTCGTCGCAATGCTGTTGGCTGCCTGCTGGAGCGCCATGGTGTAGTGATCGAGCTGGCCCTGAATTAGGCTATAGGCGCCCGCCGACTCCCCGGTGAACAGGAACTGGCACAGGGCCGCTCGGGCCATGTCTTGGCCCGCAGCAATCCGAGCATGTCGAATCGCGTCTGCCTTCATGGGACACTCGGTCCACTCCAGGTTGAACCCCTTTGGGAACATCGCAAAAGACCGAATGCCCGCCCGGAGCTCGCGAAGGATGATGTTCACCTGAGATACGTCGCCTGGGTTCGCACCTGGCTCAACAGTTACCGTGGGGATCCCGTAGGCACTGCGCTCATAGCCCGTAGCTTCCAGCTTGAGGTACGTGCGTCGTTGTCTCCACGCCCCATACGAGGGCCGCAAGATCCCCATGGGCTCGGGGTTGTCGCCCTCGGGTTGGAACCTGAAGAGTACAAGTTTGTCTGGAGGAAGCACCGGCTCGTTGCCGAGGCCACTGTACTTCTTGGTTCCGACTGGCGGATCTGAGGGGTCAGGCCACTGGACAATCCCGTACCGACCGTCTGGATACTTTTGCCACTGATAGATCGTCCATGGAAGGCGCGGAGCCAACTGATCTATGACAGTGGCCCCAAGCTCCTTGTCGTATCGGGCAACAATCTCAAAGGCGCTGAGTCCGCGCCAAGTGAATTGAACAGCCTGCTCCAGGAAGTCGTCCCAACCTCCTCGCATGTGCTCAAAAAACACACTCTGTACGAACTCAGCAACCTCGACGTCCTTGGGGTCCTCCGAGCCAGGCTGGACCGACCACTGAACCGAGAGAAGGGGCAGTGTCCACGCGAGTCTAATGGCCTGGGCAACCGGGTCCTCCCGAACCATCTGGTCGACAATCCCAAGGTCGTCGTAGCTTCCCCGCCAGTCGTAACTGTTGAGGTTGCTGTTCGGGTCCATGTCGATCTGACCGCCAACGAGCGGGATCCCGACATACCCAACGTCCCTCTTTAGGCCTCCCTCGCCCAGAACCGTCATGTCGACGCCCTCTGGATAGACGGATACCTGCTGGCCAGATGTCTGGGCTCGCACAACGTCAGACTGAGAGACCCAGATGGGCCACTCTTTGCCGACCTTGACGTAGTCTCCCTGTTGCGCGTTCACCGTCAAAGCCTATCTACCTTGTTGGCATGAATCAATCACCAGTTGTCGGGGTGATCCATTGGATCGGCCCACGCATGGTTCGCCAATATGGTGGAGGTGGGCCCCTGATTCAAGTCCAATACGGACGGCGCCTCGATAACACCGTGTCGATTGATGACGTAATACCTCAAGGCGTCCGTTGCGTGGTCTGATCTTCCGTCTTTTGCCGGGAACGGGTCTCCCGGCTTGTTCTTTGGGTAGGAGTAGCCCATGAGGGCGCCATGGATCCCCACCACATCCTCTGAATACCGGGCCGTTCTTTTTGGATCCGTCAGGTGCTTGGCTACAAAAAGAGACCTCTCACCCTTGTGATTCTCAAACAGGGCCCGAGTCGCCTCCACCCCAGCGGGGATATGTCGCTCTGACTTGGCGGTTGTGTACCTCATTCCGCCGGCCAACACCCCCGCGTGTCGAAATACTCGCTCGTAGACCTGGACTGAGCTGATACCCGTCTGGGCATTCCGGCTGTTTCCCGCCGGATCACAGAAGACGTCGTTGAGGACGAGTCCGTAGTCCGACAGCATCTGCGCGCACTCGTTGGCGTGAGCCTCCTCGAGGGTGTCAGCTCCAACAACCTCCTCAACGATCACCTCGGACATCTTCCCGCCCACAGCTCGGTCCTGAATGATGGCGAAGTAGGGTCGCCTTCCGCCGAAGTCGAGGGCGCCCCACGTTGCCGACTCGCTCTCTGGGAACATGTCAACAAGGCTCGCACCAACTCTGGGCTCGTAGGTCCAGTAAACAACGCCCTGAAGAACAACAAACTCCCCGTGGATATAGGCTTGGGCCATTCTGTTGGAGAGGTTCAGGCTCGCCACGTATTCTTTGGGGAGGTGCGGGTTGTCCACCGAGCTCGCCCTCACATAAGCCCTTCCAGGAAGGCCCTTCCCGAACTCTTCGTACATCCATCCCATCGACGGCACCCCCGAGACGGATCGTCTGTGGATGGGCGCCCTCGGATCCCGAATTCGGGAGTTGAACACTCGCCACGCCTCGTGAGTCGCCAGTCGGGGCTCATCCATCACTCCCCAGCCGTAGGTTCCGCCCTCAATACTTCCTGGATCGTCGAGAGACCCAAAGAACCAGTCAGTTCCACCCCTCGAGGCGGGCGTTTTGGGGGATCCGATGTCCAATGTCAGGACCCGATCCATCGCATTCCACTCTCTGACGAGCAGACCAAGGCAGTCTTTTGCTCGATCTCGCCCTCTGGGCCAACGGACTGCGCCCGGAAACAACGAAACAATGGTTGGGTAAAGGGTTTTTCGCTGTACCGGAAAGGTGGGAGAGGTCAGGATTCCGGGTATTCCTGGGAGGTAGCAGGTGTTTCTGAAGGCCTCTGCGATGGCCCAGGTGGTCTTTCCCGAGCCCCAGCCCCCGAAATACCCGACAATCTCCTCGGTTTTTGCGTGCGCTTCGAGCTGCTTGCCGAAGGGCTTGTAGTCGATGGTGAGTTCCATCAGACGGCTTCGAGGTCTCCGAAGGGCCCAGCGGGAAGATTCATCGCCACCGTCATCGGCTCACCCTGACTGGTGACATCGACGCGACCGATGAGCAGACCCTGCAGCTTCGCGAGGTGAGACTCCCACTTGAGCAGCGCCATCGAGTACCGAAACTCGTCTCTTGGTGGGAGCTGGATGGTGGGGGTTCCCCTCGAGTCAGGCCGACCGCCAAGGTTGAACCGGATCCTGCGGATCTCCTCCAGGCAGTTCTCAATAGCCAATGTCAGGTTCCCAGCCTGCTGCTCTCTCCCCTGCTCGGCCCACAGCTCGTACACCGCCTTGATGTCGTTCTGGATTGTTGACTGGCTCACGCCATGCTTCTCAGCAAGAACCTTCTTCACCTCCCCATAAGACATTCTCTTTGCTAGAAGCTCGGACACGTCTGCGCGCCGCTGCTCTTTTGTTGCCGTCTTTGTGGAGATCTTGGTCACTTTTTCCATCGCGAATGTTGCAGTCTTTTTCGTAATGAACTAGGATCGCTTAGGCCATTACGCCACAACCCGAAGGGAAATACCATGTCTACTGCACCCGCGCCAATGCAACCTCTTCTTACGGTTCGCGACGTTGCCGCCATCCTCGGCGTCAAGGATCGAACGGTGTACGACCTTGCCAACTTGGCGACCAAGGAGCCTGACAACCCCAAGGGTCTTCCCTTCATGTTCCGCGTTGGCGGGTCTTGGCGGGCTCGCAAGAGCGACGTCATCGAGTGGGTAGACCAGCAGGCGTCCCGTTGAGTCGGCGGGGGGGAAGCAGCGGTGACAAAGCGGTGGAGTGCGGTGACTCGCTCGTTGTGGTCAGACGCCCGGTTTCTGGGACTAAGCGGTCCAGAGCCCAATGCTCAGACCCTGTGGATCTATCTTCTGACGGGGCCCCATCAGGGACCGATACCGGGGCTGTTCCCACTCGGGGTTGGCGCGATAGCGGATGCCTTAGACTGGAGTCCCAAGGAAATACGGACTGCTCTTGGGGAGATCGAGGATGCCGGGATGATTGCGACATCCCAGAGGCCTCCACTGATCTTCCTCCCCAAAGCGATCACCCATAACCAACCCGCAAACCCCAACATCATCAAGGGCTGGAGAGCCCATTGGGACGAGCTTCCAGAGTGCCCCCTCAGGGACCGGGCACTTTTCATCCTTCGACGGTCTGTCAAGGAATCCCTTCGTCCGACCTTTGATCGCATCTTCCAAGAGGAGATGGCAAGAGCAAATTCCAGACCAGTCAACCCATCATCCCCGCCAAAGAGAAACGGTTCCACAAACCGTATGGCAAATATAGACCAAGACCAAGACCAAGAAAGTATTGTTGTCTCGGAAAAAAAGGAGGAGCCAGTTCCGACCCGACCTTTGGCGAAGAAGCGAGCTGCGAATATGGGTGCTGCAGAGGATCTCGCCAAGTACCTCAGGGAGGTTATTGCGACACACTCGGAGGCTTACGCTTCCAAGGTGGACGATGCTCAGATCCGGTCTTGGTCGTTGATTATCGAGCAGCTTATTCGGTTGGATAAGGCGGTTCCGGAGGAGATTCGGGGAGTCATTCGGTGGGCTCATGTCGACGACCCAAAGGGCTTTTGGCAGTCCAACCTCCTCAGCGCCAGCTCGCTGCGAAAGCAGTATCCACGGCTTCTCCTGCAAGCGAAGAAGGCAGGAAGCGTACAGCGAGTGGTCGACGAGAAATCCTGGAAAGAGGAGCACGGGACCTGGGCGATACGAGTTGGACAGCGAACCGTTGTCACTGGAGGATCCTTTGACGGATCGGCTCTTATCGCTGCAGCAAGGCTTGAGGGTGTTCCGATACCAGAGGTGAAGACCGCAAACAGAATCGCTGAGTGGGCCAGATCATGCTCGTAGACCACGACCCAAGCATCACAAACGACATCATCCGCTGGGGACAACGCACCGAAGACATGAAGCCCCTCACCAGGGACCAGTGGAGACGGTGGGCAGCAAGGACCTACCGACAATACCGAGCACAAGAGTCCAGACCTCCTGTGCCGCATTCTGAGGCCTCCAAACTACCTGACCTATGGCTTACCCTTACTGAGACCCAAACAAGGCTTCTGTGCGCCTCTCTGGCTGTGAGAGCGGCACAACTGGGGTGGAGAGACATCGGACAACAGTGGGCATACCGATACTGGCAACGAACTCCACAGCTCGACACAAACCAAAACCTGGAAGCTGCAATGGCAACCACCAAACAACTCGAGCACAACGAACAAGCACGCCTGCTTTACAAATAATTTACAGAAACCCAAAAACACCCAGAAATCTCGATGGGGTCTCCTCGACACATCGAGTGGGTGGTTTGTAAAATCTACCGTTATGTTGTGGGAATTCCCCAGCAATATCAAGGGTTTACCGCTCTACGTCCGATAATCCGTTTTATGACAACTTTTCAGGCCAAACACCGCCTAACCTGCTGAAATCACTCAGGAAAAACACACGGACACAGGGCCTCCTCGTGCGCTCCTGAAGCCCCTCTCGAGCCTCGAGCATGGTGGGGCATACCTTCCCCATTTCCAGCCCTTCTAATCGCGCCTCAGACCTCCGCTAGATCTTCGCAATATTGTTGGTTTTTTTTCATTTCTTTGCATTTATTTGCTGGATTTCGCGGACTGTACGGAGTACCATATATACAGACGTTGGGAATGAACCCAACACAAGCAAGGGAATCACAATGCTCGCACTAGCAATCATCAACATCGCCATCGCCACCTTCGCCACACTGAGCGCCTAGGCAACGCAATGGCAACGCAATACACAGTCGCAATCATCGGACCCCGTGGACAAGTAATTGAAGTGGCGCGAGTGACTGCAAACAGCGCGCGGGCCGCACTTAGGACAGCAGAGGTAGTAGAGATCGTTTCCAGTGCCAGCATGGCGCAGGGCTCTAGGGTCACAGCATGGGATCGG